>Ga0247841_10005148_pt1 | contig 21559 bp, 18 predicted proteins | sample LaCruzMarch2015__2_FD_192410 | JGI IMG/M metagenome (GOLD analysis project Ga0247841, IMG submission 192410) | Freshwater microbial communities from meromictic Lake La Cruz, Castile-La Mancha, Spain - LaCruzMarch2015_18m | ecosystem: Environmental > Aquatic > Freshwater > Lake | place: Spain... | reverse complement strand
CATTTTTGCGAGAGCGTGTCATATAAGACGTGCGTCGGGCGAGGGACTTGCGCCTCGCGCCCAATGCCGCTCTAACCAGCTGAGCTACGGGCCCACTAAAGGGGAATTTGAAGAAAAGAGATTTAAACTAGTCGTCGAGGAGACAACTAGTTTAGTGCGCGGTCCTGTACAGGCGCAGAAGCGCGGACATGGTAAGGGGCAGGTAAAAGAGCGGGATGTACGCCATGTTGAAGATGGGCACAAGCCCGGGGATGGCAAGCGCGCAGGCAATCACCAGGTAGATTAGGACCTGCGCGGGGTTGTGAAGCGTTACTGCGATGGATGTTTTTATTGCGCTTATCGGCCCCTTGCCATCCACCACTGCGGAAGGCACTGCAAACACAAGAAGGAATGCTGCAACTATTACATAGAGCATGATGAGCAGGAGCGCCATGATGGAGAATATCTGGCCAAGCGTCGGGGCGATTGCCATTACGAGCAGCAGGGGCGCGCCCACCAGCACCCCGCAGATTATGGAGATTAACATGATGGGGGTTGCGAATTTCGGAACGCAGAGGAAAAACGCGCCGAATGACTGGTGGCGCTTGGAGATGAAGCCGTTGATGGTGGAAAGGTAGGCGCCGTGGAGTCCTGACGACACCCAAAGCACGACTAAGAGGCCGATGAATAGCGCAATCAGGGAAACGCCAAGCCCGATTGCCTCGATGCCTATGCTTCCGCTGGATGCAGACAGGTTTGCCACGCTCCCAAGCGAGACTATGCCGAAGATGCCAAGGCAAAGCGCGGTGAAAAACGAGAGCGCCATGCTGGCGATTATCAGTATCACGGAATAGACCGCGTATTCTATCACCAATGCACGATAGGATGTGAATGATTCAGAGAATGCTTGTACTGCGCTTGCCATTGCACCACCGAGGCGAGTTCGCAGGCAATGCATAAAACGTTTGTGCTGCAAAGCGACTGCTATGGGAGTGTTTGAGGATTATTTTGTTTCCCCGATAATGGAAAGGACCGGCTACAACGCAGTCAACACGCTGGCGTACGCCGCGATTGCAATCGGCGCACTTTACCTTATCTGGCGCTTCATGAAGGGGAAGAAGTACGACTTTTCAAGCAAGGGGTTCCTGTTCGCAGTCTCCGCATTCGTGCTTTTCGGCTCCACCTGCCGTGTGCTTACCGACCTGTCCGACTCGGGCGCGGTTGCAGGCATGGCATTATCCGCAAGCCCGCTTGCCCCAATCTACATGGCGCTCCATTCGTCAGGCATTTTCAAGTACGGCTTCCTTACTGTCACGCCAGGCATCTACCTTGTCACTGCCGCACTTTTCCTGCTCTCGCTTGCCATCGGGGGCGCGATGAAGCGCGGGATGTTTGCCGCTTATGCAGGCTTCCTGCTTTGGCTGCCGATTTTCCTCCTCGTGCTGCCGTTTGCCTCGCACCTGGCTTTTGCTGCGCTTTGCGTCGTAATTGCGGCGCTTGGCGCCTATGCTGCGTTCTTCGCGCTTGAAAGGCTCGGGAAGATGAAGCTGTCGATTTATGAAAAGCTGGCGATAGGCGGGCAGGCGCTCGACGGCGCTGCGACATTTGTGGTGATAGACATTTTCTCAAAGGAGACCGGGAAAAACTACTTTGAGCAGCATGTGCTTTCCGCAGGCATTGGCGAGTCCACGCCTCTTGGCTTTTTTCTGTTCTTCCTCATAAAAATCGCGCTTGCAGGCGCAATAGTCTACTTCCTGAGGAAGGAGAAGATGGACAAGTCAGATGTGGCGCTGGTGCTCATTGTGGTTGCGATAATGGGCTTTGCGCCTGGCATCCGAGACTTGCTGAGGATGCTTTGCGGGACGTAACTGATCACCGAGTGCAGAAAAAACTACATCCCAAGTCCTCTCCTTATGAACTCCACTGCAAATGCCGCGAGGAGCACGCCTGCCACGCGCGAGAGTATCTCAAGCCCGTTCTTGCCAATCACTTTGTAGACGTGCGAGGAGGAGAGGATTATCAGGTAGCTTGCAACGCAGCAAATCGCAGAAGCGATGACGGTGTTTGCAATGCCCACGCTGTTTGCAAGAAGGAGAGTGGTGAGCATGGTGCCTGGGCCTGAGAGCATGGGCACGCCGATTATCACAGCCTCCAATGGCGTGTCCTCGGATTTTCCCATGTCAATGCCAAGCGCGAACGATATCGAGATGAGAAGCATGAGTATGCCCCCGCCTATCTCAAAGCTTTCCATCCTTATGCCCATCACTGAAAGGAGCGTGGGGCCGATGAACAGGAAGCCGAAAAGCACAAGCGCTGCGACCGCGCCCGCCACCCATGCCGCGTCCTTCCTCTGCTTGGGCGTGAATTTCTTGGTGAGCGAGAGGAATACCGGCACTGATGAGAAAGGGTCCATCACGATGAAAAGCGCAATGGACGCCGTGATGATTGAGGCAAGCGAGATGTCCATGCTTGAATAACCGTCTGCTGCCTTTTATTCCTTCTCATGCCCGCCCAAACCCCCGCCACCGGCGGAGTGGCAAGGCTTATTAACAGAATGCCATAGAAATAATGTGTAGATTAAAGATGGTGTGTGGAAGCAGTTCCGCGCACGAAAGTTACCAACCCTAGGGTGTTCCATCTGGTGCAAAACAACGATGATGAAGAGAGAGGCGGGCGCATCAGCAACAGCGCCATTCCCCGGCACGAAAGCCCCATCCTCAAGGCGATTGCGCGCGTGCATGAAGGAATTGAATTCCTGCCGGGGGAAATTTGCATAATGCCTAGCAAAAGCTCGATAAACGCCCTTGCAAAGGCAGCATACTCAAACAATATCGAAGCCCTGAAGGACAACATCCGGCTGTGCTGCCAATACAAGGTGACAACGGGAGGCAGGATAATCCACCTGGCAACCGATGAACGGGAACAGCTCAAGCACCATCTTGTCGAAGAAACGCTTTCATTGCTTCCGCATATTTATCCGACTCAGGATGATTATCCGAATGTGGGCGATTTGCCCGCTCTTCGCAAGAACGGCATGCGCGCCATCATCCACCCGCTGCAGGTCGGTTCGGGCGTAGCCGCCATTGAAGCGCCACTCATGGAAGGAGACCGCCTTTCTTTTGCAGTTGTGGTGATGGGGCTCCTCCATGATACTCCTGAAGACACTGCGGATGACAGCGAAGCTATGAAGAACGTGAAATTCAGGGCGAGGAGCAAGTGCAGGGAAATCGAAATCGTAAACAGGCAGGAAATGATGGATTACCTGGTCCATATGTATTCTGAATACAGCGAATCTGTAGCCAAGAGCATTGCAAGCGGCCTGCTGCTGCTCACGCGCGGGAAGATTCCGCAAGGAATGACCAAGGAAGATTATTACGTGCACGACTATCTCAGAAAGCTTTACAAAAACGTTTTCTGCGCAAAGGTGAAGGCAGAGGATTTCCACTCGAATTCCATGGCGATAAGGGATATATGCGACGAGACTGAAAGGCTTAGGCTTGCAAAAAGCCTGATACCCAAAGGGCTGCCCCAAGTGCTTGCCTGGAAAAAGAACGCCTGGGTGGAATACCACCGGCTGCTTGCCCGCCTTGAGGACTTGCTGTCGCTTTTCAAGAACGAGAAGTTCCACCAGGGCATTGTGAATGAGATAATGGCGCCAAGCGCAGCAGACCTTGACAATTTTGAGAATGGTTTTGTGCTCACAGGCTCGCGGAGATTCAACTACAAGCTCATGGCAACCATGCCCCCCTCGGGCTCGCCTGTGCTCACGCACTACCAGACAGTGAGGGATGGGAAGCTGATAAGTGAGATTGAGATTCCGTTCTGCAGGAACCTGAATCAGGCAAAGGACGTGATAATGCGCGGATTCCACGAAGTGCTTGATGAGAACATAATGCAGGCGCCCAATATCATCCAGAAAAGGCTGGGCAGCGGCGCAGTCTATACGTTTGAAGCCAAGGAAAAATGGAACGTTTACACTAAGATGAAAGCGTGCAGGAAGGAATACGACCGCATGCTCAACAAAGGGGCCATGGGCCCTGCATTTTCAGGCTTTGAGCGGGCGCCGTTTGCGCAGGCGGCAAGGGAAAAATGGGGCAGGCAGATAAGCGAGGGCTCACAGCGCCTCGAGGGCTTCAAGTTCTACAAAGTGCAGGTTCGCTGAGGGCACTATGATGACAGCGGGCCCCTGTTTTGCATCGTACGCGGCAAATTCTGACAGCGCGCAGTAGGCGCGCGTTGGCGACTGCCAGCCCATGCCCTTGAGAAGCACGAGCTTTGTTTCCTGCGTGAAAATTTTCTTCTTGCCCACGTTTTCCATCTTCAGGAGCACGTCAGCTGCCGCGGAGGGCTTCATGGGTCCGAGCTTTTCGTCTATGTCAAGCAGGAGAAGAGTGTGCAATCCGCGCGAAAGATTGTCCGAAATGACATCGTAGGCAGACATGGGCTTGTAATTGTCGCGCCAGTAAGCAAGCGTCACCATCTTGCCAAACTTGTATGCCTGAAGGCCGGATTCGCCTATTGCAGCAGAGATGACTGATGACGCGTGGATGACTTCGGTGGCGATGCCTCGCTTTTTCGCCGAGAGGAGAAGGGAAATGTGCGTGGTGGCAATCATGGGGTCGCCTGCCACTACAAGTGCCACTGCGCCTGTGCTTGCAGCCTCAAGTATTTCCTTTTCGCCTTCCACTTGCTCGCGGGAAAGAATGATTATTTTCTTTTCGCAAAGAGCCTCAAGGCGGGAGAGAGTGCCCTCGGGCACGAGGTTGGTGTATTTCTCTGCGTAAATTTTGCCGCATGCGCGCAGGGCATCAACCCCTGCGAGGGATATGCCTCGCTCGTCGGAAATCCCAGTCCCTATGAGCAATAATTTTCCTTCCGTCATGGCAACACCTACTGCATTGGGCCCTCAGGCATTCCTATGAATTTCTTGAAGTTCTGCGCGAAAATCGAGTGGTAGGATGCATTGTGCTGGTCAAGGATGAACTCTACGTCTGACTGATACCCCACAGGAGCGCTGAAAGAATAGCGCGCATTAAACAGGCAGTAGTCTGCCACACCCCAGTACATGTTGTGGGGCATGTTGTTCTTCACTGTCCAGCCGTCCTTGCGCTCGTAGATTTTCGTCAGCGCGGCAAGAAGATCCTGCTTGAATTGCTCGCGCTTTTCCGCAGGAGCGCCTGCTTCATGAAGCCCTTTGAGCTGCTCAAGGCGCCAGATGATGAATTTTTTCACAGTTTCCACCCGCTGGTCAATGTAGCGCACTGGCTTTTTCCCATGAAATTGCATATTTTGCATAGTGGAAAAATGGTGGAGAAGATGTTTTAAATCGGCAGGGAGGAATTTTTCCATGTCAAAGCTTTGCGACAACTGCAAAAGGCAAGGGCGCGTGTGGTGTCCGCACAATGCAGCGCTTGAGATTCGGGCAAGGATTGCACCCACGCTCAAGCGGGACATGTTCGGCCCCACGCCACCGCATGTTTTTGTGGGGCACAACTTCTACCCCAATGTCTACTGGGGCCCCCTTGTTTCATCCGAGGCTGCATCAGACGACCCGCGCGACATGTATGGCATGAGCCTGGAGAAAATAATCGAAAGCCGCGCAGGATTGGTGCGCGGGATGAAAAAGGACAGCGTGAAAACAAGCAGCAGGATGCTCTCCGAGGCGCAGTCCGCTGTGATGAGCATAAAGCCAGTGGATGTTGAGGCGCGCTTTTCGCGCGACCCTGTTTTCTCGCTTGAAATGGACGATGTGACGCACCCCATGGGAGCGTCCGCGCCAATTGAGAAGTTCAAGGTGACGGACAACCCGTCCGTTCCCAAAAAGGTGGACTCGCTTGCAACAGACTCCACGCTGGCAAACGAGGCCATTGTGGAATTGCTTCTCTCAGGGTTTGACGTGCACTACTTGTCAAAACTGCTCACAGCAGGCATTCTTGGCAAGAAGGAGAACAAGAAGATGGTGCCCACGAAATGGGCAATCACTGCTACTGACGACATGGCAGCGAAGCACATGATGGAGAGTGTGCGCGACAACCGGGAAATCGAGGAGCCGTGCGTGTACTCGAATACCTACCTTGACAACCATTTCGAGATTTTGATGCTGCCCGGCAACTGGGAGTATGAGCAGTTTGAGGCTGCGCTCACGCCTGAAATTGAAGAACGGGTGAAAAAACGAAAAAGCGCAGCCAACCTGAAGTTTGAGCATGCTGCCTGGGAGAACTGGAAAATGGGCAGCGGCGTCAACTTTTTCTCCGAAGAGCATGAGCCTTATCATGGCAGGAGCGACTATGCCGAGAGGCAGGGAGGGGGCTATTATGCAGCGCGCTTGGGCGTTGTCGAGGCGCTTTACAGGATGAGAAGGCAGGCGCGCGTGGTGCTTTTCCGCGAAATCGGCTCGTCATACACTGTGCCTGTTGGCGTGTGGGAGGTGCGCGAGAATGTGAGGCATGCCTTTGAAAATGCGCCGGTGAAATTCGCAACGCGCGAGGAAGCGCTATCGCATGTTGCATCGCAGCTTGCCATTCCCTTGCCTGAATACATGAAGAAGAGCAAGGTGCTGCTGCAGAGAAGGCTCACGGAATTTTAGCGCCGCTCGCTTGTTTTAATAATCTTAGCAGCGAAAGCGGAGCATGGAGACGCCCTCGCTTGTTGACGAGATAGAAAGCACAATTAGCGACGCGGCAGGCAAGCAGAAAGTGACGCTTGTCGTCCTTTCCATGGGCAAGGGAGTGTCGGTGTCAAAGGAGGAAATCGTCAAGCGCCTGGCGGGGAAATACCCGGGCGCAAGCATAGACATCCAGGATGGGGGCGCGGCAGGGAGCGTCACTGTGAAGGAAATTGAAGTTGAATGATGTAAGCGGGTGTAGGGGACTGAAGTTGAATGATTTGCTCGTATTTAGGCGGTTTCTATGATTATAGGAGTGGACGAGGCTGGAAGGGGCTGCATCATCGGCCCAATGGTGATTTGCGCTGCTGCAATCAATCCCTTGGACGAGTACAAGATGAAAGAGATGGGCGTGAAGGACAGTAAGAAGCTCTCGCCTGCCCAGAGAGAAAAGCTCTACCCGAAAGTTGCGCACATGTGCAAGTATGCGTGCGCAAAAGTCACTGCTGCTGAGCTTAACGTGCTTATGGACAAGTATTCGCTCAATGAAATCGAGGCGATAAAAATCGCGGGCCTTGTCGACTCGCTTGCTTTGCCGGGTGCAACAGTGTATGTGGACTCGCCTGACAATGTGCCTGCCAAGTTCGCGAAAAGGATTGAGAAGTACATGAAGACAAAGCACAAGATTGTGTCTGCGAACAAGGCGGATGACTTGTACCTGACTGTGAGCGCGGCATCCATAATTGCAAAAGTCACTCGCGACCGCGAGATTGAGAAGATAAAGAAGGAAGTGGGAATTGACTTCAACTCAGGCTACACCTCGGATCCTGTTACCCAGGATTACATAAAGAGGCGCAGCGAGTACCCCGCGCTCCTGCCCTACCTGAGGACAAAGTGGTCCACCTTGCGCGCGGACAACCAGAAGAAACTTCTTGATTTTGAGTAGGAACGCTCGCGCTAATTCTGAAAAACTCTGGAAATAGATTTACCTCAGCACTACAAGCGGGATGATGCCTGCCTCAAGCTCGTGGCGCGCGACATCGATCGAGGACTCGCCTGCCTTCACTTCCATGAGGGGCGGTGCGCCGTAGGAGATTTGCAGCGAGCGGGCGCCCAGTATGCGGGCGAGCTCGAACTTGTTGAGTGTGTGTGTTGACATAAATACCACGTTATGGTTGATTAGGGGAGGCACGGGTTTTTAACACTTGTGAAGCGCGCCTATTCCTCGTCCGAAAGCGCGGAGTAGTCGCGGTCGTTGAAAGAGTAAAGCGGCTTGCCGCTCATGCGCAGAAGCGCTTCCTGCTCGGATGCGCACACTGCAGGCTCTGCGCCTGAGTGCGCCGAGAGATGGAACTTGCCTCCAAACGAGCAGAGCACGTATGAGTTTTTGGTGTTGGTGACAAAGATGCGCGCATCAGGCGAGCCGAGGCTGCGCAGCAGGCTGCAAAGCAAAATGGACTTGTCAATTTCGTCCCCAGCCATTATGGAGCGCATGTCCGAGAATGTGAGCCAGAAGGCAACAGGAGGGGAGATGGTGGCAAACGAGGCGACGTATTCGCAGCACATTTTCGCAGCTGCCATGAAATGCTCCTCGTATATGTAGGGGCGGAAGGACTCGAGAAGGGAGTCGCGCGTTTTTACAATTATTGGGTCGTGGGGAAGGATCATGCCTTTCAGGTCTGAAACCGTCTTGTTCTCGTGCTCCTCTATTTCCTCGCGGTAGCGGTCTATTATGAGACGGAAAAGCTTGAGGCGGAGCTCGTCTGATGGCTCGGAAGGCGTTGCCGGGGGAGAAGGCACGGCTGGCTGCGCTGAAGGCGCTGCAGCTGGCTTTTTCATCAGGTTCTCAAGAAGAGATGCCATACTGTTGTATTTGATGGCAGATTTTATAATAATTGGTGGGAAGTGCCGGCTTGAAGCAAGGCACCATCAGACAAATTGAGAACAGACCGGAATCTGCGCATTTGGCTGGCAGTAGAACGAGTAGGTCTTGTTGTTGTTCAGGTAAGTGGTTTCAAATTGTGTCTGCAGCTTGTTTGCCTCTGCAAGGATGGAATGCCAGCCAGGGGAAACGCATGTGCAGGCAAGCTCGGAATTGGTGTCGACCTGGTTGACGTTGAGGTGTGGGAAGTTGTAGGAGGTTTTCACAGGCGTGCAGCCTGATGAGAAGGTTGCATCAGTCTTGCTGCTGTTCACTGCGTCCACGTTGCCTATATTTTTCACCTTTACAGTGAAGTGTATGGTCTGCCCGAGAGATGCTGGGATGGCAGATGCCACTATTGAAAGTATGGTGTAGTCCGGGCCAACAGGCTGGTCGGATATGTCGAATGGGAGCTCGCAGGAGAGGTCTAGCATGTTCAATGATGAGCTCGCAGTCACTTTCCGCCCTATCTGGGGCGTGTCTGCATTGAAGATGACAAGCGTGCTGTTAGGGGACAGAGATGCGTTTGTGAATGAGGGGACCATGCTGCTGTTGTTCGCAGTCTGCGCCCAGCTGAAGGGCGGGCAGGCAGTCTGAACATTCCCATTGTAGCATGTTGCCGTCACCAGCGCGTTTTCATAAGTGCCGAATGGAGGGGTGTTGCCTGAAAATGACAGGTTGCAGCTGTCAGGCGCATTGTAGCATGTGATGGGCCAAAGCTGCGTGTTGTCAAGATAATTCGACTCGGTTACAGTGTTGTAGAGGTTCACATACTCGGCAATGGACTTGGTGTCTGTGCTTGTGCAGGACAGGCCCCAGATGTTGTCAATCTGCTGAGCGCCTGCCGGCAGGGGAGACACCAAGAAGTCAGTGCTTTGCCCCTGGAAAGTGGCGCGAGTGGTGGAATTGCTGGCTGCGTTGGCTGTGCCGATGTTCTTGGTTCCAAAGCTTGCGGAGAACTGGTAGCCCACGAATGCGACTGAGGGCGCGGTGATGTTGGGGACATAGTTTGGCAGACCGCTAGGCGGCACGCAGTTGACCGTGGTGGTGTCGTTGTTGTTGCTCCTGTTTGACTCGCCAGTCTGGTTGTAGAGGTCGGCGAAAGACTTGAGGGTGAGAGTGGTTGTATAGTTCGGGCAGGTTGCAGTGGTGCTGTTGGTGACGTAGCCGCCTGCTGCCAGGGCGGGCACGTTGAAGTACATTGGAGGATAGCCCGTGATGTTCAGCTGCGTGGTGGACGGGACGGTTGCAGCAGCAGGGCCGGTGTTTGCCGTCACCATCTGTATGTTGAAGGTGCTGCCATATGTTGCACTTATGGGTGCGACCACGTTTGACACATAGTCTGGCTTGAGGACAGGCGGGGCTTCTGTGCAGTTTATGGTCATGGAAACAAAATTGTTGCCCTCATCGCTCTCGTTGAGAAGCCCCGTGTCGTCCGCAGTTGCATTGAGTTCGTAAGTGCCTGCTTGATTGGGGCAAGAGAAAGCATAGCTGTTGTTCTGTGTGCCTTGCTGCCCAAGCGGAGCGACGCTGAATGGTTGCACTGTGGTGCGGAACCTCAGGCGTGTGACTGTGGTGATGTTTGCAGCTGCGCCGATGTTCTGCGTGGTGACGTTTGCCGTGAATTGCTTGTTAACCTGAACCTGGGTGGCGTTTGCTGTGAGGATGGGCCTGTAGTCAGGCCCAGTCACATTCAAGGAAAGGTTGCAGCTAAAGTAGCTTCCTTTTGCAGCCTTCACCATTGCATTGTTCTGGTAAGAGCTGACTGCGCTGAACGAGAGGTTGGTTTGGGACTGGTTCGGAGGGGTGTTGGTGACAGTAGGGGAGACTGTGCCGGCTGTTGCAGTTGTAGACCAGGCAAGATATCCGCAGTTCACCACTGCGTTGTTGCTGGCGCGGCAGGTGGCCACCGCGTTGGCGCTGTCAGGCGCGGTGAAGGTGCTCCCGTGGTTCTGGAACGCAAGCGTGCAGCTGACAGGGTCAAAAGGGATTGCCGTCACCGTTATTGAGAAATTCGCCACCAGGCCGCAGTTCTTTATTGAGCCCGAGCAGTCTGCGGCTGTTGAGCTGGTGGAAATGTTAAGCGACAGCGTATAGGTGCCTTGGGAAGATGGGGCGGTTACGTTGCCTGTAAATATCACGTAGCCGTTTGGGATGATTGGAGTGGATGTCGGCAGTGTGGGATTGATGATTTTCAGGTTTGAGAATGCGCTTGAAGGCATCAGCGTGATGTTCTTGACGGTGACAGGCATGTTGCCGTTGTTTGTTATCTTGAATGAAAAAGTGGTTACATTCGAGGCTGGCATGGTGGTGGGCGCGAATGACGATGCTGCAAGCGAGCAGATAAATGGGTTGGAGACAACTATTGATTTTTGCGCCGCTTGGAATGCAGGCTGGAATGCTGTATCAGCCACAACATACAGGTCCTTTGTGGTGTAGGTTCCGTCGTTCCTTATCGGGGCCATGCATCGCTGGATTGAGAGGTTGCCATTGATGTAATAGGTGCCGGGCGAGGAGAATGTTATTGTTTGGTAGATGGGCGAGCCAAGATAATCGGCAGAGTATTGGCCTGTTGCCCATTTGATGTTTGCCTTTGAGTGGCACAGGAGGCCGGTGTATGCCTTGTACGGCTGCCCGCCGCCGTACCATGTTGATGTTTGGTAGTCCTTGTATTTTGTTCTTGTGGGATATTCATAGCTCGCATAGTTGTAGATTCCTATTGAATTCAGGAATGGCCCCCATTGGTCTGAGGGGGACCAGACAAAATACCTTGGCGACAGGTAAATGGGGTTGACGTAATTGTAGAGCTGGTTGGATTGTGATTGGTTTATCCAGCGCAGATTGTAGTTGGAGGATGCTGTAGGAGGAGGCAGGAGCTGCGAGATGTCGGTTGCCCCGCTTGCCGTGCCCGAGCTGAAGTAATTTTCATTCCAGACTGAGGTTGCATCCAGGGAAACCGAGACTGGCGCATTTGTGCATGCCGTTTGGGGCGCTGAAATGGCGGGCACTGCATTCACATTGCTGTCAAGGTATGTATATGGCAGCGGCTCGGATGATTGCCAAATCATATGGAAGTTCTGTGCGGAAAATGGCAGGCATGCCAAAACAGCAAGAAAAAACAGGAAATTGTTTTGGTTCATCAGCATCCCCCTAATAGTCCTTCCTGTATGAATAGCCTGCGCCCACGCTTCCGACGGTTGGCAGGGTATATATTAGGCCGATCCTGTACGTGGTGCCAAATCCCTTTGTGCTGGGCCCCATTGGCCCCAGGGGCTTGTTTATGTCCACCTCGCCAGTCAGGCTGAGATTTTTGAATATCTTCGCCTGCAGCCCAGCCCCGCCGCTTAGTGAATAAGGCTCGATTGTGTTCGGGGCGTATTGGAAACTGGTTCTTACAAACGGGCTTAACTTGCCCTGCGAATTATAGCGCAGATTGAGCGAAATCGCTGCGCCCCACTGGTTGCTGTTGAGCGGGACAAAGCCGCTTGCCTGGGTGGTGAGGACAAACTGGTTGATTTTCCTCGTCAGGTCGAAAAACTTCGCAACATCGAAAGTGAGCGCGCTTTGCGAGCTTTTGGCGAAATCCGATTCCTGGGATGGGAAATTCGCCTTGGTTTTCTTTGTCTCATTCACAAAGCCGATGCTGGCGAGCATCTTCCAAGGCACGATATAGTAGCCAAGGTTCCCGCCCAGCCGGGTGTAATCCTCGGTTATGGAAAATGGCTTGAATGACTTTTCATCGACAGGAGTGATGGTGGTTACGCCGTTTTCCATGCCTCCGTAAAGGCCCATCACAAGCGTGCCAGATGGCACTGAGCTGTTCTTCCTGTAGAAGTTCGCAAGGTTTATCGATACGTTGATGTCGCCCCTGTTGATCTCCCTTGCGACCCTTGCCACGTCTTTATTCGAGCTTGCCTGCGGCCCGAATACCACGTATGTGAGGTTGTACAGGGGCGTGCCTTCCTTCACCATGGAGAATGCCTTTGCAGGGTCGGTGATCAGCGTCTGGAAAAAGTTCTGCAAAGTGTAGCCGGGCTTGATGCTGTTTTCCCATGCAGGCAGCTTTTCAGATGCCATGATGCTCCCATAGACCGTGGCTGGGTCCAATGGGTTTGCAGGATTGTAGAGCTGGTTCATGAGGCCTCCGCCGTTGACCAAGTCCACCAGTTTTCTGAACGGGCCTGACCCGTAGATGTTTTCCATGCTTGGAGACGCGTCCATTTTCGTGGAGCCGGGAATTAATTTCACTGATGCCATGTCAGGAGTTGTGCTCACATATGTGCGCGGGATCTCGCTTTTGACTCTCAAAGGCTGCACGACCGGGACTTCCTGCCTCGCCAGGGGGGAGGGCTCCACCCTCACTATCCTGCCGGCTATGTCCGAGTTCACCCGCTGGTCGGATGTTTCAGCCCAGAGGACCAAAGAGTATTTGCCTGCTTTTTCAGGTATGAAGCTTGCGTTGAATCCGTCGCCAGAAGTGGTTATGGTGACCTCATAGTCTTTCTTGTTGCCCTCGGAATCGTAGACCTCGCCACGTATATTTCCATGCTCGCCGAGGTTGAATTTTGTGGCATTGCCCTCGAAATTGTAGGAAACCGTGAAGTTTGCGCATGGCGAGCCGCCTACTTCAGATGTGGAGACATCAAACGGCTCCACGTTTATCTTCAGTTCTACGTTGCCAGCTACGCTTATCCCGAAGCAGCGCGCCTGCTTGTCATTCATGCCCACAAGCGCAGACACCACGCTGTTGCTGGCATCGCTTTCGTTTCGCAATGATTTTGCGCGGGATATTTTGTAGACCCAGCCGTCCTCTTTTGTTGCCAGTTCGGCGCTGCCTTTCACTTTGTTAATAAGCAATTCATTGAGCGCTTTTATGGATGCAGCTTCAGTTTTGAGAGAGTAGTTGCCATTGCTTTCGATGGCCATGCATTCCATGAATTTATTGTAAGCCCACTCGTCGCTTAGAAGAAGCGCGCCCATGAACTCGTTCCTGTTTCTCTGCACTTTTTCCGCGCTGTATCCGCTTCCATCAGAGTACACTCCTTTGTTCTGGAGCCAGTTTTTCAGGCTATCAGGGACATTCTTGTCGCCAAGCAGCTTTGCCATCAGGCCTGCGTCGATTTCCTGAAGAAGGTAGATGTCCCTCCTTTTTGTAAGGTTTTTTTCATTTATGGATAAAGACTGGTCGGCGCTCTTGAGGCGATCGTTCAATGATTCCAGGCCCATGCCTTCCCTGTTCCCGGCCGCGCTGTTCCAGTTGTTAATGAGTTGCCCTGAGTAATATTTGTAGTCGTCCTGCTGTTTTGCCTTGTCTTCGAAGTAGAGGGCTTCCATGGTTGCAGATGCATAGGTTCCGCTTATCTTCGTGGCCATGGTTTCTGCAAACTTCTTGCCCTCTGGCTGCTTGAGGAATTCTTCGAGTGGGGGGTTCTTTGCGTGGTTCACATTGTGGCCAAGGTAATTTGCCTCGTCAGTCATGAGCCCCTTTACAATGAAGTTGAGGTTCTCCTTGTCGCTTGCCTGCGGCTTGAACAATTTTGCATAGCTTAAGTCAAGGTGCTTGTAAAGCACGGTCGTGCCGCTGTTTTCGTTTTCTGACGGCAATGTGGAAAGCTTTGGCTTGATGTATTCCTCGTTGATTGCCCGGGAGCTGGAAGGCAGCCTCCTGACGCTTTTCAGCGACGTGGTGCTCATCGCAGGGCTGAATGTGATTTGTGAGATGGACGCATCTGCGCCCTTGGTCGCAGCCATGGGAGCAGGAGACCAGTTTTTGTTATACTCAATTGTGATGCTGGCCACAAAGCTGTTGCCAGCAAATGCGCCTGCAACCGCAGTCACGCTAGGGGCGCCCACCACGCTGCAATAAGGTATGGCGCCTGCGCTTGCAGATTTGGTGAATGCGTCTGCCGCTGCTTGGCTGGCAAATGGCATTTTCAATGTGACGGATTCGCTGTACGCAGCGTCGGTGAGCGCGTTTGCGAGCCTTGTTGCGGAAATCGGGTCGGCGCCTTTGAGCGAGGGCGAGAAAAGCACTGCGAAATAGTTCTTGAAGTACGTGTCATGGTAGGCTGCGTTTTGGAGGCGGGTGGTGTAGGCGAATGTACCGCCTTCCTTGAAATGATCAACCACGTTGGCCACAGTGACAGTGACGCCCTCCACCTTGAAGGCTTCAGACGTGCCAAATCCTTGGTTTTTGAGCTCCTCCATTGTCCTTTTGGCAAGCATCATGGTGCGCAGGGCGACCTGGTATTGAGGGGAGTTTTCAGGCACTTTTTTTGCCGGGTCGAGAATGAGAGATGCAGCGTCGATTGTTTTGAGTGCGAAGATGGTGACTTTGTTGATATTATCGTTGCTGGGCGATTTGCGCCAAGCCAGGATGCTGTTCTCCAAATCGGCATTGTGCATGCTTAAGTTTGCAATAGGAGACTTTGCCGGCACATTCGCAGTGGACTGAAAGAGAAACATAGACGCACCCGGCTATTTTAATGCCTGAAATTGTTTATAAAATCGTTGGTGAAGAATCGAGGAGAGCGCGCTTTTTCAAGCAAGGAAAACAGGTAGGGCGAAATACGCGATTTCTCATTTTTGTACATAGGTTTATAAACCATTTGTTATAGAAAGGAGTATTGTGTGGTTATGAAGACTAGACAAAACATCAAACTCGCAGCAATTGGCGTGGCGACAGCCGCGATGCTTACCATTAGCTTCAATACGCACGGCAGGAAGCCTCTTGCAGGCTCGCCTGCAGCAGACACGCTCACCATGGAGCAGGCCTATGTAGTCCTGAAGAAATACCCAAAGGAAGAGGTGGATGCCAGCTTTAGCCGTCTCAAAGTGCTTGCAATGCCTGTGTCAAAGGGCCAGGCAGCGCAGAATGAAGGGGCAACCACCTCAGCAAACGTGCAGGCGCAGGCAATTGACGCGCCAGCTCCGAAAGCAGAGGCGCGCCAGGAAGATGTCAAGCCTATCGAGGCCGCGCCAGAGCCAGCCCCCAAGCCAAAATTGCCCAACTATAATGATACTTACAATAGCATAATCCATGATGGCACCAATGTGAATGACATTGAAGGAAGGATGGTTGAGATTGCAACCCTTCTGAGAGACGGGCAGCTGGACGGCGTGCAGACAGCCGCGCTCAAGAGGCTTTATGGAAAGCTCTATGAAGTTGTGGAGGCAGGCGCCAAGCCAGTTTCTGCCAAGGCGGACAGCGTAGGTGTTGAGGTGCCATCTGTTCCAGAGGAAGTGAAAGTTCCTGTGCAGGAAAAGCCAATTGAGGCGGTTATGCCCGTTACTACTAACTTGCTAGAGTATGGCAAGATAATCACAGACGGAACAAACGTTGAAGATATTACAGGAAGGATTTCTGAGATTGCAACCCTTCTGAGAGACGGGCAGCTGGACGGCGTGCAGACAGCCGCGCTCAAGAGGCTTTATGGAAAGCTCTATGAGATTAGGGAGGTTGCCGCCAAGCAGGCTGTGAAGGACAGCACGGATGCCAAGGTGCCAGCAGCCCCCGCCAATGCTGATAGCACGGATGCCAAGGTGCCAGATGTTCCAGAGGCAGTGAAGGACACTGCGCAGGAAAAGCAAACGGACATTCCAGTTGCGCCACTTGCCAAATTGCCAGAATACAGCGCAATAATTACAGAAGGCGAGAGGATCCTGGCTGCCGACAGCGTCAAGCTCGAAGATGTGGAAAGAATAATGTCTGATATTTTAGTCATTTTGAAAAGCGACCAGCTGGACGGCGTGCAGGCTGCCAAGCTCAAGGGGCTTTACGGAAAGCTGTACGAGAAGGGAAAGAACGAGAATTGAGATGGATAACGGTTTTGGAGAGGTGTAAATATGAAAACAAAGAATATTGTGAACGGCGCCGCAGGACTAGTCGCAGGCATAGCGCTTGCTGCTTCTCCGTTGCAGGCAAATAACGGAGCTGCAAACGCATCTTCGCCCAGGATTATCCAGGCGGGCGCAAACGTGTTTATGCAGAAGGACCTTTGCCTCTTCTCAAATGCATCCGCCACGCTTGGCTCCGAGAAGGACAAGAAGAAGGCGCCAGTGACCGGCGGTGACAAGGACGTCAACAGCGGCCCTGGTAAGAACAAGATGCAGTACGGCTTCCAGTCGCCAAACGGAGACGACCTCATTTACATGGTGCCTGACAACGTCATGAAAAACATCCTCAATGAAAGCACAGGCATGTTCAAAGCAGCATGGAAAACGGACAAGAAGGATGTTACCATCAAGAACAAGGACGGCAGCACCAAGACGTACGAGATGACAACCAGCATAAAGGACAATGCAGCCATAATCGTCCTCGTGGACAAGACTGACCTCCGCGGAAAGGATGCGCAGGTGTTCTACATCGGGGGAGAGGGTTTTGAATTCTACAAGGACAAGACCGGCGCAGTTGCCCTGAACTTCGGGGACTATGGACTCATGTACATGGACGCAGTTGGAAAGGTGTCCACCTACAGGTTCAACGCGGAAGTGCTGGAATTCAAGAGCTACTCGATAACCGCAAAGACGACCATGATGTACAAGAAGAAGTTCGTATCGCCTGACAAGGTCACCCTCAACAGCAAGGAGGGTGAGATAAGCGTGACAGGCACTCTTGTCACCAAGAAAGGAGAGGTGACAGACACCCTTGCCATGCTGTCTTTTGCAGGCAAGGAGAAGATTGACTCGGCTGCAATGGTGTGCATCAACCCGAAGGGGAATTACGACCGGAAGAAGCTTCCTCTTTCCGTGGTGCCCGGCACGAATGAATTCTACGACGGCCACATCAAGTCCCAGTACTCCGACGCGATGATTGCCAAGGTCTTTGGTTACTCGAAGTTTACAGGCGATGAATACCTTGCAAGGCTTGAGACCATAGACACTACGAACGAGCGCTTGCCCAGCGGAAAGATAGACCTGAACATCATCATTGGAAGCAATGGACGGGGCATGACTTTCAACTGGCAATATCTTGACGACAAGGCAGGCATGACCTACAAGGTGACCGAAGGCCCGGTTGTAAAGAAGTCGGACGGCAGCTATGCTTATGACTACGACAAGATAGGCAAGGGCGCCATGCTTTCCGTGCTTGCTGTTGAAAAGGGCGAGATGGTGCTCAAGGTGAAGTTCCTTGACGGCAAGGGAAAGCCATACAAGCTCCTCACGTCAAGCACCAACCTGAACGCCTCCATGGTCAAGGAGTTTGAGGGCAAGGCGGATGCAAACGGGATAATCTTCACCGTGACCAGGATGGATGGGGTGAAAGTGGTGCTTCGCATCAACAACGAGCTGGTCCCGAAGAATATCCGCGATGAAGACCCGATATACGACTCGAACTTTTCCATGCTGGACCTGAGCAAGCCCATGATAGACTTTACCAAGGCGGTCAAGCAGCAGCAGGTCTTCGCGCAGAGGAACTTCCAGAATGGCGTGAACAACGCCTTCAGGAAGTACAAGTAGTTTCTTTCTTTTTCTTTATTTTTTATTTTTCCCTAGCGCGAGCGTGCGCTAGCCATTTTGTTTTTCCCTTTAGCGCAGCTAGCCAGCAACAGCCACCTGCACGAACAGAAGCTTGATTCAACAGCAGCCGCAGCAGCCATCGTCACCTGCACGAGCAGGTGGCGAGTTGTTGACCGACTCGAACAGCGGTTCGAGTGGTCCACTTGTCGGAGCGCCGACAAGTCGGAGCAACGCTCAACAGCATTGCCCTTCAGGCGTGCTGTGGCAAACCTGGCAAGGTTTGCCATAAGCAGACCGCTCAGCAGCAGCGGTCTGCTGTGTCCTCCACTATTTTCACGCCTGGAAGCTCTTCGCCCGACAGGTACTCGATGAGCGCCTTGCCTGCAAGCGAGACGTAGCCGAGCTTGCTTTTGTCTATCTTGAATTTCTCAAGCGCAGAGAGCGTGTGCCCGCCTCCGAATACCGAGAATGCGCTGCCTTTTTCGATTGCCTTCAGGAGAGATTTAGTGCCGTACTCGAACTCCGGTTTCTCATACACACCGGCAGGGCCGTTCATCATCACTGTCTTTGCTGATGAGATGCGCTTTGAGTACTCTTCCGCTGTTTTCTTGCCAATGTCCATTATGCTGTCCTGAGATGGGAGCGCAGAGATGTCGATTTCCTTGCGCTTTCCGCCTGTTTCCACTGCAACGTCTTGGGGGAATAGTATTTTTCCTTTGTACATGTCTAGTAACTCGCGCGCTTTTGGCAAGTGCTCGAGCACTTTTTTCTCGCGCATGAAGTCAAGCGTCTTTCCAAGCTCCTTGCCTGACGCAAGTATGAAAAGCTCGCCCAGCACCCCGCAGGTGAGCGCGCAGTCTATTTTCCCCTCTGAAAGCCAGTTCTCCATTATTCCGATGGAGTCGTCGGGCTTTGCGCCTCCGAAGATGAAAACTGCCGGGTGCGAAGGAGTGCGCAGTTTGTTAAGCGCTGTGAGCTCTCTTTCCATCACCCTGCCAGCAACAACTGGCTTTTTGTAAAAGCCCACGATGGACGCCTGCGCGCGGTGAGCTGCGGAAAATGCGTCAAGCACGAACACGTCGCAGTAGGGGGAAAGCTCCTTCACAAGCTTGGTGTTTGCATTCTCTTCAATTGTCTTGTACTTTGTTTCATCGTCGAGGAAGCGAACGTTGTCAAGCAATAGGATATCGCCGTCCTTAAGCGCGCGGATGGCGTCCTTTGCCTTCTTTCCGCAAACATCATCCACAAACTTCACGGGCTTTTTCACCTCAGAGCCAAGCAGCAGCGAGTGCTGCGAGAGTGAAATGCAGTCATAATCACCTTTGCGCCCTTGGTGGGCAAGCACCACCACGCGCGCGCCTAAGTTGGACAGGTCGCGCACCGTTTCCGCATGCCCAGATATTCTCTCGCCTTTCTCAACGGCAAGAGTTTTTTCATCCACAGGCGAGTTCAAATCCACGCGCACAAACGCGGTTTTTCCCTTGAAGTTGTAATTGTCCAGCGTGAGCATTTTACCACCGAAAGACAGTGGGCGGCGAAAGTTTTAAACGCTTGAGCTGGGAAAATGTTTTGTGGAAGGTGAAAACCGCATCTACACCGTGCTTTCACTCGCAGGGGGGCTGTTTTGCCTTGCTGCAAGCCTTTTTTTCGGCTCTGCTCCTGCTGCCGCAGCCGGCGCGCTATTCTTTTTCCTTTCCTTGCTTTTCTGGAAATACGGCTATGCCATTTACCCTTATTTTGCAAAAGGGGCAAGGCTTGTGGAGGCTGGCGGAAATTTCGAGATTCCCCCGTCGCAAGATGTGGTGGTGGGAAAGGAGGGGGGAAATTTCCTTGCCACTGTTTTCCTCACCGCGCATCTGTACGAGTCTGCATCTGAAGGAGGCGCTGCGCAGGCGGGGAAGATGTTTGAAAAAGCGATTTCATCCACGGGCTTTCCCTTCAAGGTGTGCTGCCTGGTCTGCCCGCTACCGCTGCGTTCTGAGCTTGACGAGATGAGGGAGAAGAGAAGTCTGGCTGAGTCGAGGCGTGAGAAATTGTCGACAGGGAGAGGGAACGAGTCCGAGCGCGCGCGCCTCGAGCGCGAGATTGCCATGTGGGGCAGGCAGATTGAAAAGCTCACCACAGGCGAAAAGCCCCTTGAGGTGGTATTCTACATTTCCACAACCGCGGCTGGAAGGATAAAGGAGGAAGCCGTGTCGCGCGCGCACCAGCAGGGAGAGGAATTGTCAGTTGTTGTGGGAAGCGCGCTTTCCTGCGAGATAACGCAAGTTAAAGGGGAAGATATGAAGCGCCTGTTCTGGTGGGACTTTTTCGGGCCCACCAACCGCGAGGACTTGGCGGACCAGCTGTTCTGAGGTTCTAGCAAGCAGCCGCCAGCAAGGCGGTTGTTCTGATTTTTTTAGAGAACTACTATCACTGCAATCCCATACGCCAGCAGGATGCCTGCTGCAAAGCTTGCAAGCGCGCGAGTGTTGCCGCATGCGCGGAGCGAGTCAGGAAGAAGCTCGGAAAACGTGACGAAAATCATGGCGCCTGCTGAGAATGCAAGCGCGAATGGCGTGGCTGCCATCACTGTTGAGAGGAAAAGGAAGCCCACTATTGCCGCAAGGAACTCAACAAATCCTGAGAACGCGCCCCAGAAAAACGAGTGGCGCTTGCCCATGCCGTATGCTGCCAATGGGGCTGAGACTATGAGCCCTTCGGGAACATCCTGAATGGCAATGGTGCCTGCCACCAGCCAGCCAAGCGAGGGAGAGGCTGCAAACGCGGATGCGATTGCAAACCCCTCAGGAATGTTGTGGATGGTTATTGTGCCTGCGAGAAGCGCGGCTTTCTGTTTTTTTGGCTCCATGGGCGCGCGCTTCATGAATGCGTGCGCATGGGGCAGGAGCTTTTCAAGGATGAAAAACGCGCACAGGCCAAGCGCAAGCCCTGTGATTGCCACCATGTCGCCCGACAGCGCGTGCGACTGGGAGAGCATTTCCCAGGCGGCAAATGCCATCACGCCCCCCGAGAATGCGGAGAGGAGCGCGAATACCTTCCCGCGCGAGTCCTTTATTGGAAGCACGAAAGCCGCGCCTAGCGCGGTTGCGAAAAAAGCGAGCGATGCGCCTAGGAGGAGGTCGGTAAAAGGCATGGAAAACACGCAGAACTACTTCTTTGGCTTGATTTCTTCAACGCATGGAGCTACATATTTTTTGTATGAGCTTTCCCCAACCGTTGTTTTGAGTTTGTCAAGCATGGTTTGCGATACGGGCTTGCTGAGGTCTAGTTTGTTTTTAATTACAAAATCATTCACAACTTCGCCTAGAGGCTTGCCGTTCTTGGCTTTTTTTGATTGATCGAATTTGTCATCCGTACTAGACATGATTATTGAGAGAAAATCAACAGTATATTGCTTCTCTGCCTTCGTTGGGACCTGGCGGAGATCGAATTTGCTTTTTGCGGCAGGCTGCTCACGCATTATTGTTTGCTGGAACAGAAACACCATTTTATCACCTTGTTTTGATTGGGATTTTGATTTTGAATCTGGAGGCTTGCTTACGTGCCGCCTTGCGCGTACATTTTGCACAAGTCGCTGTCAGACTGCGCTGTGA
>Ga0247841_10005147_pt1 | contig 21570 bp, 18 predicted proteins | sample LaCruzMarch2015__2_FD_192410 | JGI IMG/M metagenome (GOLD analysis project Ga0247841, IMG submission 192410) | Freshwater microbial communities from meromictic Lake La Cruz, Castile-La Mancha, Spain - LaCruzMarch2015_18m | ecosystem: Environmental > Aquatic > Freshwater > Lake | place: Spain... | reverse complement strand
CTTTTTTTCAATTTATGTCTGAAAAATCAGGGGACCTTTCTTCTGTTGATGCACTATTTTCCAAATTGACCGGGGCGAATCTTGAAGGTCGGGTAATTCCGGTTTCTTTGTCCCCGTCGAATTTATGTTTTAGCACCAGGAGCGGTAAAACGTATTCCGGCGAACACATGTTGGATGACTTGAGAATGTCAATGGATCGAGTAGAGAAAATATGGCTGGATCCGGGGGTTAAGGCTAACACTGAAGCGGTGAAGGCCTTAATTGAATCTGACGTGATTATTATTTGCCCCGGGAGTATGTATGGATCGGTGTTGATAAACTTTTTACCAAAAGGAATGGTAGATGCTTATCGTAAAAGTATGGCGAGAAAAATATTGATGACTAATATTATGTCAGTGGCCAGTGAAAATTATAAATATAGCCAGGATGATTATTGCCAGGTATTTGGTGGATATTTGGGAGTTAAAAAGCCATTCGATTTGATAATTATGCCGAATTTGTCAGTATTGGACAAAAAACTACTAAAAAGGATTTTGGGGCTTTATGCTTTTGAACATTCGTCCCCTATTATTTATGATAAGAAAAGTAGTTTAAAGACAGTTGTGGCTGATATAGCAGTAATAGATGAACATAATTTGCGTTTGCGGCATAGTGAAGAAAAATTGGGAAGGTTTTTTGCTAAAATGGCTTGATTTTTGATAAAGGTAGAAATTTTGTAATGTATACTAGGATATGTTTAGAGAAAAAATAACAAAATATCTTTTTGATCATCCAAGGTATTTAAATTTAGTTAAATCTATTGTCTCCAGTAGACTAATAGCTAATAGCAGTTTATATAAAATATATGCTCTGAAAAGGGCAAGGGAACGAGATCAGAAATTTTTGCCTACAATTAAGCCGGTTTTTATCGAGACAACTTTGAATTGTAATTCAAGATGTATCTTCTGCTATCACAACAAAAAAGTAATGACAGGAACAATGGATATGATTTTGTTTAGAAAGATTATTGATGAATCTAAGGATTTAGGAATTAGTAGTGTAATTTTGAGTGTATATGGTGAACCAACAGTGGACAAATTTTTTTGGGAAAGAGTCGATTATTTAGTAAGACGAGAATTAGACTTTGGGTTTATTACCAATGCTTTTTTGTTTGATGAAAAGATGACAGATAAACTTATTAAAATAAAAAGATTTACCTATGTCCAATTTTCAGTGAGTGGGTTTTCTAAAGAAGTATACGAAAGAGTAATGGTGGGATTAAAAAAGGATATAACTTATAAAAATATAAACTATTTTTTAAAGCAAAAACAAAAGCACAAAAGAAATGATTTGGTGGTTAATATGTCTTATGTATTGAACAAATATAATGAAATCGAGTTTAAAGAATATTTTCAATATTGGAGTGGCAAAAAAGGGGTAACAACTGTTATGCCAGTGGAGTTGATTGATAGAATGGGAGAAAATTATAACGGAGAGATTGGGCAATTAGGGCCAATGCAGAAAAAAGGGAATTGGTTGTCACCATGTGGTCAATTATGGGATCAAATAGTTGTTTATTATGATGGTAAGGTAGGCCCTTGCTGTGATGATAATGATTTAAGGAAGTTAATCGTTGGGGATTTAAATAAAGAAAGATTGGAGGATGTTTTTAAAGGTTCAAAATTAAGAGCATTAAGACAATTACACATAAATAATAAAAGATGTAACCACCCGGTTTGTGGAGGATGTTACCATAATACTATTTGGTTAAGATAAAATTTGCTTTATTTTAAAGACAATTGTGATTAATGTTATAGTAATTGATACTTTTTAGAAAGGATATCTGTTGATAAAATAAACCTATGTCTCAAAAGAAACTCAAGAAATTAAAAAAAATGGAGTTTGTCGGTTTAGAAGGGGAAAAGGTTTGGGAGCTGATTTCCGGTTTTAGACAAATTGTAAAGGAAAATTGGAAATTTTTGCTATGTCTGTTTTTAGGGGTATTTTTGTTATATTTTAATTCGTTAAAAGGTGCTTTTGTTTCTGATGATTATGCCTCGATTCCACAAAATTTATTGGTGACTAATTTTTCATTCATGTTCCAAGGGTTTGTCAGTATGAGTAATTGGTTTTTAGCGACAATTTTTGGAATAGTGAATCCGGTGCCATACCATCTTTTCAGTTTGATTTTGTATATTTTGATATGTGGGTTGGCTTTTGTCTTTTTGACTATTTTATTTGATAAGAATATCGCCAGATGGTCGGTGGTTATATTTGCGGCCTTACCGATCCACGTAGAAACAGTTTCCTGGATTTCTGGCAAACCATATTTGTTTAATAGTTTTTTTGTTTTACTATCATTAATAGTTTTGGTTTTGTATCTTAGAACTGGCACAAAAAAGTATTTTTGGACTTTGCTTTGTTTGATACCATTGACTTTTATTGCGGAGAAAATAAGATTTATGTCCTTTTTGTTTTTGGCTATTTTGTATTTTGTCTCATTTAAAGAGAAAATTAAAATTAAAATTAATTGGAGCAAGGTGATTTTGTCTTGTTGTTTTGGGATATTAGTTTTGATGGTTATTTTGTGGCCTTCGATTATTTTTAGAGTTAATAATGTTAATGGTGGTTATAATGGGTCCGGGGGAATTTTTTACGATCCATTTTTTCAATACCCGACGGCAATGGCGAAGTATTTGCAACTGGCTTTGTTTCCGGTGGATTTAACTTTGTATCACACGATGTATATTTTTCCGGTTTGGTTAAATTGGCTGATATTTCTGTCGTATTTATCTGGAGTTACTTATTATTTCTTTAAGGACAAAAAGATGTTTTTTGCGCTAGCTTTTATTTTTGTAGCAACGGCGCCGTCGATGGCACCGATAAAAGTTAGCTGGTTGGTGGCAGAAAGGTATTTATTATTAGGGAGTTTGGGTCTTTGTCTATTTTTAGTGTTATTTTTTCAAAAATTTGGCGAGAAATGGAAATTGCCGATTTATATTTTATTTTTTACACTTGTTGGGGTCTATTCAATAAGAGTATATTTACGGAATATAGATTGGGAAACGAATCATAACTTATGGGTGAGTACTTGCCAAGTTTCTCCTAATAGCCACAATGCCTGGAATAATATTGGTGATGATTATGATAAGTTGGGACAGTATGAAAATGCAATAAAGGGATTTACTCAATCGACGGTAGTGAAACCGAACTATGCGGATGCTTACCATAATCGAGCTAATATTTTTTTTAAGACAGGGCGTTTAGATTTAGCCAGGGATAGTTACAATACGGCTTTAGTGTATTCTCCTGGACTATACCAAACGTATCTAAGTTTAATTCAAATTGACCTGACGGAAAAAAAGTATGATTTGGCCCTGGAGCATTCAAAAAAATATGTAGATATGCAACCAAACGATCCACAAGCGTGGTATGTGTACGGAGTGGTTAATTCTCAGGCAGGTCTAACAGATGAAGCTTTAAAAATTTTTTCTTTGATTTTAGAAAAGTATCCAAGTTATAAGCCGGCTAAAGATGCGATGATACAGTTGACGCAACAGAGTTAGGAGTGAGTTTGATAAAGGTCAAGACCGATGTGGTTAGTACTCCCGGAATTAGACTGTAAATTGATTGATTAATAATGGTTTCCAAATTTGGGTGATTTAAAATAATTAAAATTATTTGTAAAAGAGAAGTGATAATTATTGGGAATAATAATGCCTTATTTTTTTGAGATAAAAGAAATTGAGAAAGTAAATGGTAGAAACTATACAGAGTAAAGAATATTGAGAAATTTGGGATTATTTTCATGACTTCAAAATAGTTTGAACCGGTTAAAGGCTGAAGACTGTATTGGGGAAATAATTTAAAGGTTAGATTTATTGATACAGATATTATAAATATATAAAGTAGTGAATAAAAAAATACTTCTTTACTTTTATTTTTTACAAAGAGAGGGAAAACAACAATGTTTATAATTGAAGAAGCAAAAAATATAATTCGCCCAAGAACGGAAGCAGCAGAGTAGATTCCTACCTGTTGGTCGGAAAAAAATTTTTTAACTAATAAAAGATCGGTTGAAAAAAGAGAAATCAGACAAAAATTAGTAATACCGGAAAAAATTAAAAATTTAAAAAACTTTGAATTTGTTTTTAGACTCAAAGTTATTTTTTTGGTTGAACTGTGGAATCTTTTCAAAGAAAACTCACAAAAAATAATTTGAAAAATTAATCCCAGAGTTAGCCCACCAATGGCACCAAGTGTTTTAAGTCCGATAACAATGAAGATAGTGGTAAAAGTTATTTTTCCAAAAGATAAGATGATTGAGCTAATGGACAGTTCTTTAAATTTTAGAAGTCCTTGTAGAATGGATTGGTAATTTGATGCAAAAAAGGAAATAAATATTTGAGACACAAAGACTAAATAGAGAGTGATAGAAACATTTATGTTAAAAAAGTAATAGAGTATTGGGAAAATTATTATCAAAAAGATGCTGGCTAGTGAAGCAATCCTAAATGTTAGCTGTTTGACGTTACTTAGGGTTTTCTTAATATGTTGCGGTTTAGAATGGCTTATAAAATATGTGGTGGTAAGTCCATAGGAATTGATTAATACTCCGACCAAATAACTCAAGGAAACTAAACTTTCAAATGTACCATAATCTTTAATGTTAAAGAATTTTAAGCAAATCAGATGATATAGGTAATTTATTGCACCACCTATAAATGAGGCTGTTATAACTAAAATCGATCCCGAGATAAAAGTTTTTTTTAAATTCATAAAAGCTTATAAAAGGCGTCATACTCTATTTTTGCTATTTTTTCCCAACTGTATTTTCCTAATAATTTTTTTCCATTTTTATTTTCAAACTGTTTATTTTTGAAAGTATTAATAATTGCTTTGGCAACAGAACTAGTGTCCCCTATTTTGAAGATATTCACTTCATTATTTTTATAAATGTTTTTATACGCCGGTAAATCATAAACAAAAGCCGGAAGTCCACTGCTAACAGCCTCAAGAAGAGCGATACCAAAACTTTCACTTTGACTTTTGCTTAGAAAGAGAAAAATTTTTGAGCTTTTGATAATTGAAAATTTTTCTAAACCAATTTTAGTACCCAACAAAATAATGTTTTTTGAGAGTTTAAGAGTTTTAATTTCATTTAGGAATTTCATCATGGTAGACGAATCTCCGTTACCAATAATGGCTAATTTAAAGTTTGGAATTTCTTTTTTAACTTTATTAACGACACCTACCATATCAAAAATACCTTTGGTTTCGTTAATTCGACCAATAAAAAGGGCTTCATATACATATTTTTGATTTTTTGTAGCTTTAATAAGATCGATATCAATTGCGTTTCCAGTAATAGTTAGTTTTGACGGATTAAAATTATGATCGATTAAATATTTTTTGAGTTCCGGAGATATTGTAAAGATGACATCTGCCTTTCGGAGCATTAAAATACTAATTTTAAAAAATATCCATGCCAAAAGGCGAATAATTTTATTACCCGGATCATTTAATGGAACTATATTATCCAAAATTGAACACCAAATTACATTATTATTAATCGTTTTAAGAATATAAGGAAAAATCGTTAAATCTAAAACAGAGGAAATGGAAAAAATTACATCGAATTGATTTTTATTTTTATTAATAAATTTTAGGGCTAAAAAATTTCTTTTAAGAGATTCGAAAATAAAAGAAAATTTACTGGTTGTAAATTTAGTCTTCTCAATAATTAAAAAATTAATATTTTTAAAAAAATTACTATAAAATTTTTGCCCTTCGATGCTGGTGAGAATAGAAATTTTACAATTTTTTTGTTGCCAATACTTAATTCTAGCGACAGTACTGTCTCTGATAACTAATTTGTTATGGTCCAGATCGTTTATTAGAACATTAATCATGTTTAAATATCAGTTTATTAAAATATTTGACGATAAAAATAAATCTTTTGAATTTATATTTCATCTTTATGAGGATAAAGAAGTTATTCGGAGAAATAACGGATTTCATAATATATCTAAGAAGAAATTTTTTTGATAATTTACGTTGTTCTTTGATCAAATTTTTAATCTTTGACTTGTTGAGTTTTTCGGTTAAAGGGCTTCCGTTCCAACTTAGAAGGGCGTATTCTTTGGGCTTAATATCAACATTAACCATTTCGTATAATTTAGTTCCAGGAAGAGGGGTGGCTATGGAGAATAAATAAACATCAGCTTTTATCTTTTCGGCCAGTTTCTTGGTCATTTCCAGATCTTCATAGGTTTCAGTAGGAAGCCCGAGCATAAAGTTGGCCAGGGTTCTTAATTTGTATTTTTTGGCTAACTCAAAGGCTTTAATAATTTGTTGAATATTGGTTCTTTTAAAAATAATTTCATCGAGAATTCTTTGGCTTCCGGATTCAACTCCGAAATCGACTTGGACACAACCGGACTCTTTCATAATTTTTATAATTTTCTCGTTGATGGTATCTACTCTTGATTGACAGCCCCAGATCATCTTATATTTTTTTAGAATTTTACAAACACCCAAAATGTGTTCTTGAGAAATAGTAAAAGTGTCATCAACTATCCAAATTCCCTCAATATCATAATTTTCTTTTAGATATTTAATTTCGGTTTCGATATTTCTCATTGTCTTGTACCTTAACTTTCGGCCAAAAATCAGATTACATCCACAGTAAGAACAATTAAAAGGACAACCACGGGTGGTTAATAAAAGCGCTCCTTTGATTGGTAGTCCTCTGATAATACCTAGATTTATGTCGAAATAACGAGTATCGATTAAATCATACGAAAGTGAAGTGATTTCATTAATTTCTGCCTCTGACATAAGCTGACGGGGCGGGTTAAAAATTGACTTGTGGCTTTTTTTCCATGCCAGACCATTAATTTTTTCCCAATTGAAGGTTTGGTTTTGGATTTCACGGACGAATTCTAAGATGGTTTTTTCTCCTTCACCGATACAAATAAATTTAAAACCGTTGTTTAAAAAGTCTTTGGCCCGATAAGTTGGTTGAGAGCCGCCGATTATGACAAAAATGTTTCTGTTAATTTTTTTAATAGCCTGGTTAATTTTGACAACTTCATTAAATTCTAAATTTGTAGTAGAAAGGCCAATTATTTTTGGTTTAATTTTTTTTAGATGCTTAATAATCAACTTTAATCTTTGATTAAATGTAATTTTTTTTGAAGATAGTTTTGAATCAACAATAATACTGTCAATATTATTATCTTTTAAATAGCTAGTGAGACATAAAAGCCCGCTGGGATACATATTTTGGTACCAAAGAGAGGGGTTGATGATAAAAACAATATCTTCCGGTCTATTGATGGGTTTTATAGACATAGCTAGATTATTTGTTTTTTAATAAAAAAAGCTTTTGTGGAGGCAATTATATTGACAAAAAATAGATAAAGATTAATAAATGGTAAAAGTAATACTTTTTTATCTTCAAAAATTAATTGATACATTCTCCAATTATATCCAAAAATGTAAATTATTAGTGAGTATGAAGCAAAAATTCTTATTTTGGGGATAAAAAGGCCAACAAAGATACCTTCTCTGAAAAAAGATCTTAAATTTGGAATAACGAAGCCGTGAAGTCTTAACAACACACCTTTGGTTTCTGCAAGTTGTTTTTCTTTTTTAACCAGATCATTAAAAGAAAAGGCCGGGTTTTTGTTGTGAAGATGAATGACCTTTATTTTGCCAGGATAGTATTTTAGTTTTTCTTTTTGAGCCCTAACAATTAAGTCAATATCTTCTCCGGCAGTTCTGAAATGTTTTTCGTCAAAAAGTCCAAGATTGATTAATTGTTGTCGATTAATACAGTCAAATTTTTCTATAGGGACATTGTGCTTAGTGTTGACGTATCGAGAAAATAAACATTTTTGCCAAAAATTATATTTGTTCCAAATATATTTCGGATGATAAATAGTTGGGTAGATGTAAAAAACATCGGGATTTTGACTAATAATTTTTTTTAATTTAATTAAGGCCAAACTTGATTTTAAAATAATGTCTTGATGGGCGATTATAATAAAATTTGTATCGGCAATTTTTATGGCTTGGTTTAAACTTGAAGATAAACCAAGAGCATTTTTGTGTTCAATTATTTTGATACTTAAGGTGTTTTTTTTCTTGAAAGAGTTAATTATTTTTTGAGATTTATCAGTGGAGCCGTCATTAATTAGAATTATGACCTTTATCAAATTTAGGTTTTTTTGTTTGGTTATTGAATGAAATGTTTTTTTAAGGGTTGAATCACCGTTATGAACGGGGATGGCGAGAGTAAATAATGGTTTGTCACCCATGTCAATGATGTTTAGAATATTTTATCTTCATTAATAGACTGTACTTGGTGAAAAAGAAAACACCCTTTATGATACCGAAATAAGTGCCGGCGCGGTTATTAATAAAAGTGGAAATAAGTTTTAGAAAAATGTTTAAAATTAACGGTGGTCTAAAGTGCAAAAGATACCATTGTTTTTTGATAATAAGCTGATTTAACTTTTTTGGTAAAAGTGGCATTAGCATGAAATAAAATTGAATGTTACTGTAGGTTAGAGTGGGGTCGAATGAATCTTTGCCACCGATACCGACTACCAATGAAGTGTTGGTAAGTCCGTGTTCAATTTTTTCGACATCGGATTTTTTTAGAAGTTTATGTTTTAAGGCAATATTGACGATTTCGGTTTTGGGAAAGTATTGAAGCCAATAAGCGTTGATAATAGTCGGATTGAGGCTGTAGTAAAATTCGACGGCTTCTTTGTATTCCGGCAGGCCTTCGCCCGGGATATTAAAGATGTGGTCGATGGAAAATTTCAGATTGGCCTTGTGGCAGTTTTGAGCGGCTTTGCTTATTTGAGCATTAGACTCAAATCGGTTTAAAGTTTCTCTTCTGGTTTTTTCGGAGGCGCTTTGAATACCGAAGAGAAGAAAGTAGCAACCGGATTTTTTTAGAAGTTTGGCAATTTCCAGGCTTAAAAAACTGGGATGAGTAATCATGGCATAAGGAAGTTTTACCTTTTTTTTGTAAAGTTTAGAAAATTCTTCGAGCCAAGTTATATCCTGAACAAAAACATCGTCGACAAAAGTGATTTTTTTAGGATGATATTTTTTTTTAGCTTGAACTAATTCTTCGATAATATTACTTGGGCTGCGTCTTCTGACAGGTTTTCCAAGACCTTGGTAAACCTTATTAAGGACATTATTCCCGCAGTATGTGCAGGCAAAGGGGCAGCCTCGACTGGAATTAGTGTAATAGTCTTCAAAAAAACCCGGATAAATTTTATAAAAAAGATCTTTGTCGGGAAAAGGTAAGGTGTTGAGGTTGTCAATAAGCGGCCGACAAGGATTTTTAATAATTTTTTCATTTTGTTTAAACCAAATATTTTTGATATTGGTTGAATTCGGGTTGTTTAATAGTTCATCTAAGGCCTGTTCCCCTTCTCCGACACAAACCATGTCAATACATTTTTCCTTAATAACAATTTCTGGGACAGAAGTGGAATGTATACCGCCAAAAATGATAGGAATGTCCGGCATTTTTTTCTTCAGAAGACGAGCAATTTTTAGAGCCCGCTGATAATTTAGGGTAAAAACCGAAAAACCAACAAAGTCTGGTTTTTTTTCAACGATTTGTTGGGCTAACTCATTTTTAATATCTAACTTTTTGGCTAGTTTAGGAGAATGGATCGCCTCAGTGGCAAAGGTTGTGGGATCAAAAACCATTTCGACTTCATGATGATTTTTTTTTAAGTAACTTGAAAGAAATTCGACTGCTAAACTTTCGGCTCCGATAGCGACAAAAACGATTTTCATATTAATATAATTTATTAATTAACCATTCCGCTCCGTTTTTATATGGAGTGTAACAGTATTGGCAGATTTTAATATTTTTTGATTGAAATTGCAGGTGTTGTTTTCTAATGAGATTAAATTTTGGGGAATAATATGAGCCTAATATCGATTTATAGTTAATATCTCCAAAGCTATACTGTGATTCATAGTCCAGACAACACAAAATGATTTTACCGTTAACATCGAAGGTGATAGTGTCCCAAATATATCTGCATGGAAAGGCTAATTTGTTGAAATTGATCTTAAATTTGTTATTAATGTTTTTTACATTGTCATTATAACTATGGACCTTGTTGACACTTACAGAGTCGACTTGCCGACTCCACTTCTTGATAAATTCTCTAGACGATTTTTCATTATATTTAACCAGGGTCATAGAAATTCTTATCTTGAGAGGAGAATTGTTTTCTTTTTTGCTTTTGATTAAGTTTTTGAGATTAATAAGAGTTTTATGATAGTCTATTTTCATGACTTTTTGGTAATTTGAGCAATTGTATCCATTGAAGCTTATGTTAATTTCATCAAGACCACAGGCAACTAGGTTATTAATTATTTTTTTGTCGGCAAGATTGAAATTTGAGTAAAACTTGATTTTTGAATTGGGAAATTTGTTTTTAACGATATTTATTCGCTTGATTATTTGAGGATCAATAAGGGGTTCACCAAACCCATTTAGGATAAAGGCGGTGGGTTTAATTTTTTCTTTTTCGATTTGATTAATGATTTTACTAAAAGTAACATCATTCATTATTTTTTGAGGACGTTTCATGGTTGGGTGTGGGCACATAATACATCGAGCATTACAAAAGTTAGTGGTTTCGATAATAATGTTGTAGTTTTTATTTCTTTTAAGACTTAAAATGGTTTTTTTAATTTTATTTTTAATTATTTTTTGATAAATAGAAGTGGAGGCAATTAAATCAAAAATTAAAGAAAGGAAGCGATTGGTTTCGATTAGGTTTTTGAGTTGACGAAGTAGTTTCATTTTTTTTGATAAAAGGTATTTAACTGAACACCTGTTGGGTTATGATTGATATCTAATTTTTCAATCTTCCACCATAATTTATTTTTAATAATATCTGTTTTTTCCAAAAATAATTGTAAGAATTTTATTAAATGTCCGTTGTAAAAATGGTTTTTAAGTTCAAAATTTAATGGTCTCAGTAACTTATTAAGACTGCTAATAGAATAGTGTCTTTTATGGCCTATTTTAAGATCATTGTAATAATAAAAAGGCCAAATAAAGGGCCATATCTTTAAATAAGTATTGGGGACGCAAATATATAAAAACTTATCCTTTTTTAAAATATTTTTAATTTGATAAATAGTTTTTTTATCTTCTTCTAAATGTTCAAGGAGAGAAATTGCTGAGATATAATCAAAGGTATTATTTTTGAAGGGTAAATTTTGAGCAGAAGATACGATAAAGGCGGTTTGTTTCTCAACTCCTTGGAGTTTAGCAAAATATTTGGCTTTAAGCATGGCTTCAATTGAAATATCAACCCCAAAACTAAGCCAATGGTTTTGTTTAGCTGCTTCAATTACTGTATAGCCCGTGGCTCCACAACCAATATCCAGATATCTTTTTATCTTTTTTGAAAATTTTTGTTTAAAAATTCGATTAAGCATACTTATTCTCCAATTTTCGAGACGATACTTGTTTTGAAATTGAGAATAATGCTTATCAAACCAAATGGTTTGTGCTTTTTCTTGAGGATCGAATATTTTCTCGTTAATCAAAATAGGAACTCCATCAACTATTGTGTATGTTTGCTTACACTTCTGACAAGAGAGTTTTTGCCTATTTACCAGTTTAAGATTGGGGTTAGTACAACAAGGACAAACCAGAAACTTTAATAATTTATTTATTTCCATTAATATTCGTATTTAAATTTAATATAGTTAATAGTTTTTGAGTAAATTTTGTTTTTGTACCAATCAACCAAGGGGATAAGAATAGAGGCTGGGGTAATTAAGCAACCCAGAGAAAAGAACCAAAAGGAGAAATTAAAAACATTGCGCCAATTGAATTTTAGAAGATACCAAATTTCTCTGATTAAATATCGATATTTGGCATAGTTTCTAATTTGAACCAAACCGACATAATTTCGGGTAATAAAATTTTTTATCAGATATTTTTGAATCGAAAGATATTTTTTTTCCGAATAAACTGATCTGACCATTTCAATCCAACTTAGGAGAGGTGATTTGGTGTAAATTGAGGAGAGGCTTCGGGTTTGGCTACTGGTGATGCGAACAGCAATATTGTAGTCTTTTAAAAAAACTATCGGATGTTTTTTGAAAATAGAGGCAAAGGGATAAATGTGACTGGGGAATACATCGGGATGGAAAGGAAGATCCATGAATTGACGGCGATAAGCCAGACCTGAAAGTTGATCAAGAGTTTCAAAAACACGAATAACTTTTTTAGGGTCATCAGTAATTTTGACAACAGTATTTTTTAAAGAGTTTAATCGGTTTTTGGCCCTGACCGGAGTGTTGATGTCTTTGTCAAACCAAAAATACGGACGGGTGACAGCGCCAATGTTTTTTGAGAGTTTGAATGCATTGATGGTGTCTTCGAGTGCGCCAGAGGCCATAATATCGTCCTGACCCATGAGATAGATGAATTCCGCGGTAGCGTGTTTTCTGGTTCTTTCCAAGTTTTTTGAATAACCAAGATTAATTTTGTTTTCGAAGATAACAATTCTTTTATCTTTTATTTGTTTGACGACTTTTAGAGTGTTGTCTTTTGAGGCATCATCGCAGATTATAATTTTATAATCTTTGTAGTCTTGAGAAATAATACTTCTAAGAGTTTCGGTAATATAAATGGCACCGTTGTAGGTGGGAATGAGAATGTCTATTGTTGCCATTTAAGTCTGTCTAATTGCTTTAATAAACCAAGCATATTTTTGATAGTGTTCATAGTATAAAGGTAGAGGGTTATAATGCAAGCTAAAGGATGAAAAAACCAAGCCAAATCCGGCTTATGAAGAAAACCACGAAAAGTGTCTATAAACATAGGAATAATTAAAACGGTATAAAAGATGAATTTTATAGTTCCTGATTTGTTGATTTGATTCCAATTGTATTGTCGAAGGTTTTGGTAATAGAAATAATCGGTGATGCGACGATTTTGTTTACGGATGAATTTTTTGATTGATGACTCGCAAAATGTGTGGATAATTCCCTGTTTGACTTTGGCAAAATATATTGGTTTTTGAGTTTTAGACAGATAACTGGCGATAAGATCGATGTCAAAAAGATAATTAGAATTTAAATTATTTTTTAAAAAGTTAGCTCTAAAGATTGTTCCATTGGCGCCAATGGTGGGAATGGAACAATTTGGTTTTAATTTTATTTTTATATATTGATTTTTATTAACTTGATCAATTTTTAATCCGGTCCATTTGTAATTAATATAGTTTTGGCGATCATAGACTCTGGAAACAAAAGCATATGGATCATTTATGCCTGTTAGAGCAGAATATCTTTCGATAAAACCAGAATTTTGGCGATAGGTAAAAAATAGTGGTTCGGCGCCAATCAAATCTTTGTTTTTTTCTAAAATATTAATATTGGTTTTAAGCCAGTTTGCGGTGGGGAGAATATTGTCTGAATCGATTAGGACGATGTATTTTCCGATTGCTTTTTTGACACCAATGGCCTTGCCGGCTTCGGCGGTTTTAAGATGATTTTTGATGATTTGACTTTTATGTTTTTTGGCAATTTTTAGGGTGTTGTCGGTAGATCCTCCGTCAGCAATTATGATTTCGTAATTTTCCAATATAGGTGATTGTTCATCGATTGATTTCAGACAGGCTTCTAAAACTGATTCGGCATTGAGAGTGGGGATAATAAAAGATATCATTGATGGGCTCATTTTATGTTTATGGCTTTGACAATTAGTCTGGCCCCAAAATTTGGAAAAATTTTGGCTAAAACTTGACTTTGGAATTGACCATTATTGGTGAAGTTGATTGTATCAGAAGTAAAAATAATAATTTTAAAATCATGCTTTTCAAGAAGTTTTTGGAGCGAGTTTATAGTGAAATAGCGAATGTGCCCTGAGCCTTGAGTGAGGCTAGTTTCTATTAATGGGTTGATGCCAAATAAAAGCATTAGCCTTCTGCCAAGTGTGGCGATATTTGGTGTTGATAAAATCAAAAAACCATTTGGTTTTAAAATCCTTTTTATTTCTTTTAGGAAAAAATCGGTGTCGTAAATATGTTCAATAATTTCTCCGGCAGTAATGGTGTTAAAAGTATTTTTATTATAAGGAAAAGTTTGGTGAAGGTCTGATATTTTAATTTTTAATCCTTGATTTTGACCTATTTTTGCTACCTTTTCTGATATTTCTACTCCTTCGATTTCTTTATTTTTTTTGTTTAGAAATTTAATAAAACTGCCAGTTCCACAACCTAAGTCTAAAACTTTTTGATTTTTGTCAACCAAACCAGCCATTATTTTTAATCTCTGATTTGTGACAGAATAGCTTTTGCTACTTTTATAGGTTTGGTTGTTAAAACTATCAAAGGATTTAGCGGTTTTCATTTTGTCGAGTTTTATTAAAAGTCTTTAAGTTTTTGGAAAAATTTTTGGGTATATCCGAAAAGAAATTTTATATCAGCAAAAGATCTGATAGATTTGATTTTATTGATAATAAATTTTGGGGTAATTATTCCCTTAAATAAAGATTGAATAATTTGTTTTTGGTCATTTGAAGAAATCGGGCTTTTTATGACCGGCTGGCGCATATCAAAATCGTCCCAATTTTCGGTATTTAAGAGGTTATTTTTTTGGCAATAGTCAAAAAGAGGAGTTCCCGGATATGGAATTACAATGGTGGCCTGCATACTGTCAACAATCCCCTGCCGGAATAATTTTTTAGCAAAATTAAGAGTATTTTGAGCGTCTTTTTTGGTTTCCCAAGGATAGCCAATCATGATAGTGATATGTGGTTCCAATCCATATTTTTTGGCAATTTTTAATTCACGGGGGATATTTTTCAGGTTTATATTTTTATTGATTTTTTTTAAGGTTTCTGAATTGGCCGATTCTAAGCCATAAAGAATAAACCTAAATCCGGCTTGGGCCATTAATTGATAATCCTTTTCCGAAAGAGCTCCAAAACGCATATTACAGCTTATTTTTACTTTATGATTTAACCCGGTTTTGATTAACTTTTGACAAAATTCTTTAAGCCAATCCCCTACCGGTAATGTGCCGGCATCATCAAATATTTCTTTAACATGATATTTTTCAACTAAATTTTTGATTTCTTTAATGGTGTGATCGACTCCGAAACGCCGGTAACTTTTTCCGGGAAAGAGGGTTGTCCAAGAACAGAAAGTACATCTTCCCCACCAACAATCGCGGCCGGACATAATATAAGCGCCGGGCTTGTATTTGTAATTGGTGTTATTTTGAGAATATAAATACCATTTGGTTAGGTCACGATCAATTATAGGGAGAGAATCTAGATTATGAGTTGGAGAAATTTTGATAATTTTTTCCGGGGTAATGTTTTTTGATAGTTTATTGGCCAGATCCAAAATCATAAAATCGTAATCTCCTCCGGTTAAGACATGGTCGACTTGCGAATTTATTATTGATTCTTCGGGAAGAGCGGTGACATGATCACCTATTAAGGCAATTTTTGTTTTTGGTAGATTTTTTTTAATGTCACCAATGATAGACCAATGTTGCTTAATGACTGGAGTTTTGGTTTCAACAATAATAAGATCAGGCCTATTTTGGATAAGTCTCGAAAGCCATTGATGATATTTTAATTTTTCGGCAATAGCGTCGTCCCAGAAAACTTTATAGTTTTGTTCTTTCAGGGCGGTAGCGGCATAAGCCGGAATAACCGGATAAATGATATTACCGGTATTACTCCATTGGAATTGTCTATTCTGTGACAGAAAAGCAGAGCCTTTAGTGGACTCGAGGGGGGGATAGGAAATAGATATAGAAAATTTATTGTTCATTTTACAAGTCCGACAAGAAACAAAATACCGTAGTACATATGAGTAATCGGAGTGATAATTATAGCTAAAAAGGAGGCAATTAGGTTATTTTTATTTTTAATAAATACAAATAGAGTCAAAACAAGGGCTAGTAGATATAGATAAAGCGGAAGAATAAAATGATGAATCGGCAGGGAAATGAGATATAAGAAAAATAGACTGGGAAGAAAATATCCTAAACGGGCACTGGTGGCCGGATATTTTTTGACGAACGATCCTCTCATTTTAGCGTAGCGCCCGATTTGCTGAAGATGGGGTTTTAGAATAGCCCGGCGATGATGAAAGACTATAATTGTAGGATGATAAATAATCTGTTTATTTAATCTTTTTGTCAGATCTAAACAAAGGACGGTGTCTTCTCCGGGCCAATCTTTTGTACTAAAACCGCCGATTTTATCAAAGTCTGTTTTTTGGACAATTAAATTTACGGTGGGATAGTCGTCAACCAGACGGGTTGGTTGGATGTTGTTTCGATAAATTCCGGCACCGCCGCTGCCAAGAAAACTTGACCAAAATAACCCCGAAGAAAGTTGTCTTATATTATCTTTTGGTGGAGTCAAACAGGGGCCACATACGGCGGCGGAATTCGGATTATCAGTAAAAACTTTTAGAGAATTTTTTAACCAATTTTTTGAAGGATACGAATCGTCGTCCAAAAAGGCCAGATATTTTCCTTTGGCCATTTTTGCACCTAGATTTCGCTTAATTGACGGATTTGAAGTTTTTGAAATTTTATCAGTGATTACCAGGACTTCGAATGACTTGAAAGTTTGATCTTTTAACCTTTTGAGAGTTTCTTTAAGATATGGAGTAGGAGTTTTTACAGGAATAATAATTGAAAACATGGGTGTGGCCATATTATTTTCCGGTATTAATTCTCATATCCAGATCTTTGTCGTAAATCCATTGTCGTTTATTTTGATCATCGTAATAGTGAAGGATTCGGAGACGATAAAATACAGATAGAGCGGCAATTAAACTGTTGTAGATAGTTTTTAGCCCGGTTGCGTGGGTTAAATCATCGAAAGAATAGTGTAGTTTAACCGGGGCTTCATAGATGCGTTTAAATCCCAGACGATTGGCAACAGAGAGAATCTCCAAATCAAAGGCATAATTTTTCACTAATAATCGGGGAAGAACTTTTTTGAGAACTTTTCTTTTGAATATTTTTAGACCGGCTTGGGTGTCGTGAATAGTGATTCCCAAAAGAATCTTGGCGATTAAAAAAGCACCGAAACTGATAATTCTTCTTTGAAGAGGGTAATTTATTTGGGAAGCCGGGTGTTTTTTTGAAGCGACTATAATATCGGCGTTATACCACTCCATGTGTTCGAGAACCATGGAAATACCATTCGGATCGATTTCCATGCCGGCATCAATAAAGGCGATATAGTCTCCGATAGTGTGAGCCATACCATATCGGACAGCATAGCCTTTTCCTTTATTTCTATTGTAAGTAAAGACTTTTAGTTTTGATATTTTGCATTTTTTGGCAAGCTTGTAGGAATTGTCAACATTTTTTCCATCAACAATGGCTATAATTTCGTAGTCGTAACGGATTTTTTGAAGGGTCTGATCAATATTTATGAGATCCTGTTCGATAGTTTTTTCCTGCTTGTAGATAGGGACGATGACTGACAAAAAATGAGTATTACTTCCCATTTTTATCAATAAGAGCTAATTCGTAAACGGCGAGAGTTTGAATGGCGGTATATTTCCAACCGAAAATTTTTGCTCTCTTTAAGCCTAGTTCTATGTATTTTTGTCGAAGATTTTCGTCTTTCCAGAGAGATATTATTGCTAATTCAATTGATTTTTGAGAATAAGGATTAAAAAAGACGCCGTTGAAGTCCATGATTTCTGGAATGCTGGTTTCCTGACTATAAGCAACTGGACAACCCGATTGCATGGCTTGAATTAAAGGGAGACCAAAACCTTCGGCGTATGATGGTTGGCAATAGATAGTGGCAAGATTAAAGATAATAGGAAGATCTTCATCGGGGACGAAACCGGTTAGGGTTAAAAGGCCATTTTTTTGAAGCTCCAAGGTCTTTGACTGGACCCAAAGAATATCCTCGTTCCAAGGGTGACTGGAGACATCTTTGCGAGTGGCAGCAGAACCGACTAAAACAAGGGGAATTTTTTGATTTTGACAAGCTTTGATTAGAGTGGGAACATTTTTACTCCAATTAAGATCGCCAATATAAAGAACAAATTGGTTGGGTAGTTTATATTTGTCTTTTATCTTAGCCAAAAGTTTTTGGTCTGTGCGAGGTTTAAAACTATTATCGGCTCCTTCATAGGTGACATATATTTTGTCTTTTGGGTAATTAATCAGGTCTTTTATAACATATTTGGAATAGTGAGAAACAGTAATAATATATTTGGCTTGACAGAGGCGGTGTTTTTGAATTAACCATTTTATCTCCCCTCTTATTCCTACAGGAAAATGTTTTTTGAACTGGCGGGGGGTAAGATCGTGAACAGTGACCAAAAAAGGAATATCATTTTGGTTAGGTAATGTTAAAAAAAACGGGTCAAAGTAGGGATAGTGGACTAAATCATAATCTTTAATATTTGCTTTTGAATTTTGGATTAAGTCGATTTGATAATTAGCGTATTTTGGATTTGTTTTAATTTCATTTTGAATAGCCAAAACGAGTTGTTGAGTATAATGACCGACGCCGCGGGTACTGTTTCCGTCATTTAATGGGGAAATATCAATGGCAATTTTATATTTTGTTTTCATTTTTTATCCCAATCTTCAGACATATCTATCGATCGGTTAGTTTTTTTGAATTCCCAATATTTAGTATAAGCAATGGGGAAACGGAGAGCTGAAAAATAGGCGAAAACAAAACCAGGAAAACCGTCAACATATCCCCGGTGACGGAAAAATGCCACTAAAAACCACCAAAGCGGTTTTATCAAATAATAATTCAAAAAATTGACAAAATTGGTATTAACTTTTTGTTCATTTAGTTCCTGGGCCAGTAAGGTAGTGTAACGATTGGATCTTAATAAATATCGGGAAAATGAGGTATCGGCGAAATGTTGAAGATTGTTATCTAAATAACCTATTGGGTTTTCTACTTTTGCCTGCTCATGAACGCTTTTACACGGAAGATGACCTTTTCCGTTTTTGTAAAGTCTTAGAGTAGAATCGGGATATTGACCGCCTTTTTTAAGAAAGGATCCTAAAAAGTAATTTTCTCTTTTAATCCAAAAACCGTTTTCGATGACCTCTGATGGTTTTTTTTCTAATAATTTTTCTATTTCCTGAATTAGCGCAGGAGTGACAATTTCATCAGCGTCAAGTTGTAAAATCCAGTCACTTTTACAGGCGTCTATGCCGATTTGTTTGTTTATATGAAAAATTGGTTTATTATCTGTTTCAATAATTTTTACTTTGCTAAATTTTTTGGCGATTTCGACCGTTTTGTCCCCTGAGTGTCCGTCGACCAAAATTATTTCATCGGCTAGGTCGTTTACTGAATCAAGAAATTTACCGATGTTTTTTTCTTCATTATAAGTGGCCAGTGTAATAGAAATAGTGGATTGTTTTTTCATTTAGTGTATATTTTAAAGCTTTGGCCGGTTAATTGGAAATCAGAGGCCTCTATAACCATTGACGAGTCGGGAATTTCGGAGGGGATTTTAAAGGTAATGTTGTCGATTTGGGTAACAGTAGAAAAACCGTACTGATCGGGAGGCGTTAATTTTATTTGAGGTTGTAGTTTTTTGGGTGGATATTTGGAGAAGAACAAATATATGATGTATGGTTGATCGTATTTGTCGGTGAAAAATATGTTTTGATAGTTGTTTTTTTGTGATTCTACAAATGGGATTATTTGGCTAAATCCCAGGTTCCAGGCATAAGGATAGCGTTTTTCCATATGGTTAAAATATGCATCTAAATAATAACTGGTAGCTAGTAGATAGTAGATAGTAGATAGTATGAGAATCAGGCGAGATTTGGAAAAATGATAAATGCCGTAAGCAATTAAAATTGACAGTGGGATGATCATGGGTAGGGCACGAAGAGCGGATGGGGCTTGAAAAGTTAGAGAGGCAGCCAGTGGAGCAATAAATAAAAATAGGAGAATAAAAATCTTTGTTTTAGTATTTACCAGAGAAGATCTGAGGAAGAAATATATTCCAAGAATTAAAAAAGGTAATTCGATGAGATATAGTTGTCCCATTTCCGGGACTTTAGAACGCGGGACTTCATCTCCGTTGAGAAAGAGGAAGTTTAAATCAAAATGAGAAGCGTATTTCTGGGCCCACGATAAAAGATAAAGTATTCTTTTATTGTGCATTGCTCTATTAATGAGTTTAGTGTTGTTGTGTTGGTTAAGAAGTTCATTCGAGCGCCAGATCGGGCCCTGATCAGCAGTTATGCCGACACCACCAAAACGAGTGGTTCCACCATTTTGAAAGAATGAAAATAACACCGGTATAGTTAGTAATATACCAATGAGGATCGGTAAAAAGAGTTTTTTTATTCCGTAGGTAGCCAATTGTTTATAATTGATTACAAATAAAGAGAGACCGATTAAAGGGGCAAGGATTCTGGCTGAATGATAAAAATATGTTGAGAGAACAAGAAAAATTATCGATAAATAGAGGTGAATATTTTTTGAATTATCTAAGTATTTATAGAAAAAATATATTCCGATGACAATAAGACCTAAAGCACTGCAGGATTCCCATGCTCCGCGACTAAAGTGGATGTGCCAAGGGGAGAGAGTTAGAACTATAGAACTTAAGAGCGATAGAGCTTCAGATTTGGACAAAAGTAAAACCAATTTATATAAAAAATAAATTGTAAGAATGGAGAGAACAAGATTTGGAAGTCTGACGGCAAAGGGAGTGAGACCAAGTATTTTAATAAAAAGCATGACTAAATAAACATAGCCTCCGGGTTTATAGTCACCGAAAGATTTAAAATGGAGAGGCCAAGGGGTACCGTGTTCGTCTTTGCCGGTTTGTAGGAGTGAATAGGCGTTGTAACCCAGGGCAGCTTCATCAGGATTCAAGGCCGGGTAAGTATCGATTTTATAGAAGCGAAGAGCAGCCGCAATCAGCAGAATAATAAGAAGAAGATATTTATGGTGTTTGATAAGCATAGAAGGTGGAAATATTATTGATGGAACTTAACTTTGTAAAATTAGTAAAATCCGGCTTTAAGTTAATCCCCTGTCGAAGGATTTCATCGTGTGAGAAAATACTCAAGGTGCCAGGAGTATTTTTGACTCCGTTGTAATCCGGGCCTTTGAATAAAATGTTGTCTATCTTCTCGACTTTTCCCGTATCCGGTCCGATTAGATTCAGATTTGCCTGGGATTGATAACGAGTCGGTGAATAATGAGAATAAAAGAGATAATAAATATAAGGTTGACCATAGAAGTCGGTAAAATAAATCCGATCAAATTTTGATTGGTTTTGAATAACGTAAACGGCCGCCTGTTTGTAACCAAAAAGAAAATCATTTGGAGATTTTTTTACCATGTGGTTGTAATAAAGATCGGAATAATAGACAAAAGAAAGTAAAAATGTTGTAAAAATTACGAGGTTAATTAAAGGCGATTTAAATTTTTTGATGACTATTTCGACACCGCTTCCAATAAAGAAAACTAAAGGTATCGACATAGACATAGCCCGGTGGCGGAAAGTTGGTCTCGTG
>Ga0247841_10005144_pt1 | contig 21581 bp, 12 predicted proteins | sample LaCruzMarch2015__2_FD_192410 | JGI IMG/M metagenome (GOLD analysis project Ga0247841, IMG submission 192410) | Freshwater microbial communities from meromictic Lake La Cruz, Castile-La Mancha, Spain - LaCruzMarch2015_18m | ecosystem: Environmental > Aquatic > Freshwater > Lake | place: Spain... | reverse complement strand
ACATCAAGTGGCGCTGGGGCAAGGGTTTCATCTCCATGCCGCACAACCCGACCCTGCTCGACAACGGCAACATATTAGTTCTGAACAACAACCGCTACAACGTTGATTACTTCCCGCCCGAGGGCAGTCGCGTCCTCGAGGTCAACCCCAAGACCAACGAGGTCGAGTGGGAGTACCGGCCGGAGAACCCGGTGGACTTCTTTACGGCCTACATCGGCGGTGCTGAGCGCCTGCCCAACGGCAACACCCTGATCTGCGAAGGCGGCATGGGCCGCTTCCTCGAGGTCAACGCCACCGGCGAGATCGTCTGGGAGTACATCGTCCCCTTCTATAACCACAGGGACACCCTCTCCCCCTACGGCCTGAGCAACTGCACGTTCCGCTGCCACCGCTACGACCCGGACTACCCGGGCCTCCAGGGCAAGAAATTTGATACCGACAAAATGGATATGTGGAACAGGCTCTACGGGCCCGAGGCCTTCAACCCCGCCCTCAGGCCAGTCTCCGGCTACACCGCCGGGACACTGGTGCAAAACAGTGCCGCCGCTGAATTAGCCTCCGAGCAACCGGAGGATGCGCCTGCGGCACGGCCGGGCGCCACAGGCGCCGATAAAAAGGCCAGGATGGAATCGAGGATGAAGCGGCTGGGCTACTAAAGGCCCGGCCTCTCCCGGTGCGCGGGGACATATCATGAGAAACGTCATACTGATTACGCTGGACGCGACACGCAAGGACGTCTTCGGGCTGTACGGCAACACCAGGGGGCTGACCCCCTTCATGGATTCGCTCAGGGAGAAGAGCGCGGTCTACTCAAAGTGCCAGAGCGCCGGCCCGTACACACAGGCCTCTTTTCCCGCCATCCTCTGCTCAGGGTATTACCTGGACTTCGGCAGGCCGTCCGGGCTGGCACCGGAGCGCACCCTTGTGTCCGAGGTCCTCAAGAAGTCCGGCGTGGTCACGGCGGCGTTCCACTCCAACCCGTACTGCAGCTCCCTGCAGGGCTGGGACCGCGGCTGGGACGAGTTCTACGACGGACTGGACGACGAACTTGAAGACGAGCGCCTGTCCTACGTGCGTGGCCACACCATCAACGCCAGGGTGACGGAATGGCTGGGATCCCGCTTGAAAACGGGGGGCCTCTCCCCCTTCTTTGCCTGGGTCCACTACATGGACGTCCACGAACCCTACATGCCCGAAAAAAAGTACGTCGACCTGGTTGACCCTTCAATCGCCATTGGCCAGGACGAGATGTACCAACTTTTTGAAAACACGCTGCTCAAGCGTGACGTATCTGACCCGCAAAAAGTATCCATGCTCAGGAGGCTCTACGACGTCCACGTACGCGAGGTCGATTCCTATGTCGAATCGCTTTTCAGGTCACTGGACGGACTGGGTGTGCTCAGAGACACCACAGTCATTATCACCAGCGACCACGGAGATGAGTTCAACGAGCACGGCGGCCTGTCCCACGACGACAAGCTTTATGCCGAGTTGATAGATGTCCCCCTAGTCATCCATGGCGGCGGCGGGCAGGGGCTGATCACGGACGTGGTCAGCAGCGTCGATATACCGCCGACCATACTGCGGCTTTTCGGCATCAAGACCCCTACCTCTTTCGCCGGCCAACCGCTGTTGCCCTCTGCGGGGTACTCGCGGAAATGCGCCTTCGGTGAGGCCATCAACCAGAGAAGTTTGAAGGGCGGGGACATCGACCGGGACGTCTATTTCTGCCGCATGGGCGATATAAAGCTGATATACCGGGCGGACCGGCAGGAGACTGAGTTATACGACCTCAAAGATGACCCGCTGGAGCGCAACAACCTAGCCGCGTCCTGCAAGGACATCGGCAGGCTGCAGGAGCAATTAAAGCCTATGATCAGGAGGTGGCAGGGCCAGGGTGAAGGTGACAAATTCAGCCCCGGCGGTAAACATCCCGCCAGGGTAGCCGTGATCGGTTTCGACTGCGCTATGCCGCACCTGGTGGAGAAACACATCGCCGAAGGCCACCTGCCCAATTTCAAGAAGCTGATCGAAGCTGGCGTCATGGCTGAGAACTGCCTGCCGGTTTACCCGACCATCACGCCGCCCAACTGGGCCAGCATCGCCACGGGCGCCTGGCCGGGCACGCATGGCGTGACAGATTTCTGGGTGCCGCTGCCTTGTCGGACCCCCGACAGCGAGGCCACCGTAGAGGCCTTCGGCAGCCAGCGCTGGCAGGCCGAACCTGTCTGGGATACCCTGGACCGTGACGGCAAGTCGTGCATCGTGGTTAACTACCCTGGCGCCTGGCCGGGCAGCATGCGCAACGGCATCATGGTAGGCGGGGCCGGGCTGACCATCGGCGAGTTCCGCGACGGCCTGCCGGGGCTGGCGTCCCGGCACCTGCTGTGCAACGCGCAGCTCATCGCCACCGGGGTCTACCCCAAGGCTATCAAGGGGAAATTCGGACCGGCAGGGGACTGGCAGGGACTGGAAGACGGCGGAGACGACCCGCTCGAGATGACATTTGAGCTCGGCTTCCCGGAGCCGGTCGAGAAAGTGGCCCCGCTCAGCTGGCACATACTCATTGAGGACAGCGAGGGAGATGGCTACGACAGGGCCACCCTATCACCGTCGAAAGACATGGCGGCGGCCTTTTTCACCATCAGGGTGGGCCAGTGGAGCCAGAAATGCTTCGCCACCATTAAGATGGCGGACGGCAGCAGCCGCAGGGCCTTCTTCCGCTGCAAGCTGCTGGAACTGTCCGAGGACAGCCAGGACTTCCGGCTGTACATCTCGGCCCTCTGCCAGACGGACGGTTGGGCCAGTCCTCAGGAAATCTGCGCCGAAATTGAAAGCGCTGAGGGAATCTTCGGTCATGAAGGCGGCCTGATCGGCTACAGCGAGGGCTGGTTTGACCTTGACACCTATGTTGAGATAAATGAGCTGCACGATGCCTGGCTGGGTGACGTGGTCACTACGCTTTTGCGGGGGCATAAATGGGACCTGTTGTACATGCATTCCCACCCCATCGACTGGGCCTACCACGTGCTGATGGACAACCTGGACGAGACCACCGCGGAGAGCAAGGACGGTTTCAGGAAGGCCTGGGAGGTGCACCTCAAGATCTACCAGAGCCAGGACCGCATGCTGGGGCGCATCGTGGAAGCGGCCGGCGCGGAAACCCTTTTCGTGCTGGTCTCCGACCATGGCGCCGGCAAGGGCGGCGCCACCTTCAACCCGTACCAGCCGCTGGTAGCGGCGGGGCTGACCGTGCCGCAGGCCGGGGACGGCGGCAGCCCGGCGCAGGGCCGGATAGTACCCGACGTCGCCAGATCCAAAGTACTGGCGCAGCGGATGTGCCACATCTACATCAACCTCAAGGGGCGTGACCCCGAGGGCATTGTTGAGCCGTCAGACTACGCAGCGGTGCAGCGGAAAGTAATCGACGCCCTTTACCGCTGGACCGACCCGGATACCGGCAAGCGACCGGTATCCCTGGCGCTAACAAATAATGACGCCCGGGTCATCGGCCTGCATGGGGAGCGCGCCGGGGACGTGGTCTACGCCCTGTATACCGATGCGGGCAACCAGCACGGCCAGCAGCTTTCGGCGTCGGAATCGGCCGTGGGCAACCTGAGGTCGCTGCTGGTCATGTCCGGGCCCGGCGTGAAGAAGGGCTACAGGCTGCAGCGGACCTGCTGGCTGACCGATATCGTCCCCACGATATGTTCTTTGTGCGGCTGGCCTGTGCCGGCAGAGGCCGAGGGTTCCGTCATCTACCAGGCGCTGGCCGGCCACACTAACCGCCAGGTGACGGCAGCAGCCCCGGGCATTGCGGAAGGACGACCGAGCCAACCCCACGACAAGCCTGACAGCGGGGGTGGGGAGAAAGACCGGCAGCCAGGCGCCGCCGGCGGCGAGGCAGGGAAAAAGAACAAGAGCAACGAGCGGCTCAAGAAATTGGGATACGACCTGCCCTTTTAACGCCCGGGAAATCACTTTAACCGCGTTAACAACCGGGCCGGCAACGCTACAGATAATGCTCGGATGGCCGGTACTTGCCCCTACCAGAGCGAGCCCTGCGGCGCATTTCTCCTCTTGTAAGCGATTCCGAGGTGCTCGTAGGCCAGGCGGGTGGCCATGCGGCCCCTGGGCGTCCTTTCCAGGAATCCGAGCTGCAATAAGTACGGCTCGTAAACACCTTCAATAGTGTCGGATTCCTCGCTGATGGACGCAGCTATGGTATCCAGCCCGACCGGCCCGCCGTCAAATTTCTGTATGATGGTCCTCATCACCTTGCGGTCGATCTCATCCAGACCGAGTTGGTCAACCTCCAGCTTGCCCATGGCCTCCAAGGTGATATCCTGTGTAACCACGCCGTTGGCCTTCACCTGGGCGTAGTCGCGGATGCGCTTGAGCAGGCGGTTGGCCACGCGCGGTGTGCCGCGGGCGCGGCAGGCGATTAAATCTATGCTCCCGTTGTCAATCTTCAGCTTCAATATGTGGGCGGAGCGCTTTACTATCAAGCCGATCGCGTCAACGTCGTAAAAGTCCAGCCTGTGCACCGAGCCAAACCTGTCCCTCAAGGGAGAGCTCATGGAGGCATAGCGGGTTGTCGCTCCGATGAGAGTGAAACGCGGCAAATTGAGCCGCAGGCTCCTGGACCCCGGTCCCTTGCCCAGTATAATATCCAGGGCGTAATCTTCCATGGCAGGGTAAAGTATTTCCTCCACGATCCTGCTCAACCTGTGCACTTCATCGATGAAAAGCACATCTCCTTTCTGCAGGTTGGTCAGTATGGCGGCCAGGTCTCCCGGCCGCTCTATAGCCGGCCCTGAGCTGACCTTGATATTTACGCCCATTTCGCCGGCGATGATAAAAGCCAGCGTGGTCTTGCCCAGACCGGGTGGGCCATATAGCAAAATATGATCTATGGCCTCCCCGCGTTTCTGTGCAGCCTTTATACCGATATCGAGGTTGTCCTTGACCTTCTGCTGCCCGATAAAATCACCCAGCTTTTTGGGGCGCAGGTTGGCATCCAATGTAGTGTCGTCCGGTCCCGGCTTGCCCGATACTATGCGCGGTGATTCCTCTTCCTGCATTCCAGCTACACCTTTATCGTTTGTTAGCATTATAGCACACGATTTGGCTGATAAACGCTGTAATTTAGCGGCGGAAATAGAGAGACCCTGCCCCTGGGGCAGGGTCTCTTAACCTTATACTATGCTGATATTGTAATGCGTTTTATTCCTGCTCGACCTGGTTCTCGACGACCTCTTCAACTTCAACGTCGTCAACAGTCAGGGGATTAATGAAATTGCTGACCGATTCGGCGAATACCTCCGGGCTGTCCTCAAGCAACCTGTTGATCGGCTTGCCCAGCTTCTGCGTCAGGGTTATGGTGGAAGGTATCAGCTTACCGATGATGACGTTTTCCTTGAGCCCGTGCAGCCTGTCGGTCTTGCCCCAGATGGCCGCCTCGGCCAGAACCCTTGTAGTCTCCTGGAACGAGGCCGCCGCCAGCCAGCTGTCGGTATTGAGCGATGCCCTGGTTATGCCCAGCAGGACCGGCCTTGCCACGGCCTGGTCACCGCCTTCAGCTTCCATCATGGCATTGATATTCTCGAAATCGAGCCTGTCCACCAGGTCACCCACCAGCAGGTCGGTATCGCCTGAGAACTCCACTCTCACCCTTCTCAACATCTGCCTGACGATAGTCTCAATGTGCTTGTCGTTGATGTTCACGCCCTGTGAGCGGTACACCTTCTGTACCTCGTCTATCAGGTAGCGCAGCACTTCCTGCCGGCCGTTGATATGAAGGATGTCCTGCGGGTCCTTGACTCCCTCGATAAGCTTATCTCCCGCACGAACATAGTCACCCTGTTTGACCAGTATATGCGCGGTCACCGGTATGTCATCGTATTTGCGCTCGTCTTTCTCCTCGTAGGTCAAGATGATCTTTCCATCTTCGACCCTGGTCACACCATCTACACGGGCAAGAAGTGGTTTCAGCTCCTGCTCCCCGGCTACAACCAGCGAGGCATCCGGTTCGGCCAGTACGTCACCTCCCCTCACATACGCATTGTTCTCTGCCAGCACCTTGTACCCTTCCGGTATGTCGTAATCAATGGGATATTTCTCGACATGCGTGATGATGATCTCGCGTTTCTTGAGAATGTCGTCTTCAATCACCTCATTCAGGTTTATGGTGCCGTCTATCTCAGTCAGTATGGCCTTGCCCTTGGGAACCCTGGCCTCGAAAAGCTCTTCCACGCGCGGCAAACCGGTGGTGATGTCCATACCTACAACGCCGCCCGTGTGGAAGGTCCGCAGTGTAAGCTGCGTACCAGGCTCACCGATGCTTTGAGCCGATATAATCCCAACCGCCGTACCTATGACAACCAGCTCGGTAGTGGAAAGGTCGCGACCGTAACACTGACGGCAAATGCCGCGCTTGGAATTGCAGATGAGCGGCGACCTTATACTTACCTCCTTAATCTCGGCATGGACGATCTGTTTTACCTTGTCCTCATCGATCATCTCGTTTTTGGCCACCACGATTTCACCGGTACTGGTATCCACGATGTCCCTGGCAGCCATGCGGCCCTTGATACGCTCCTCAAATGAAGGCAGCAGCCCCTTCTCTTTTTCGCTGTATACGGTTGTGAATACAAGCCCTTCACCGGAATACCCGCAATCCTCTTCAAGGATAATCAGATCCTGCGCTACATCTATGAGACGGCGGGTGAGGTAGCCGGCATCCGATGTCCTGAGGGCGGTATCGGCAAGGCCCTTGCGCGCCCCATGCGTGGACATGAAGTATTCCATAACCGACAGACCTTCACGGAAGCTCGCCTTGATAGGAAAGGGAATAATACGGCCGGAAGGGTCAACCATCAGGCCGCGTATACCGGCCATCTGCCTTATCTGGGACAGGTTACCTTTGGCGCCCGATTGAGACATCATGTAAACCCCGCCATACCTATCAAGCGATTTACTAATCTCATTTTCAATTTCGTTTGTGGTGTGCGTCCACACACGTACGGCCTGGGTTTCGAACTCTTCCTCAGTTATCAAGCCTTTGTTGTAATTACTCTGCAGGATGGCAACGTCTTCATCTCCCCTGCTCATAAGCTTCTGCTTGGCCTTGGGGACCTCTATATCCCTGGCTGATATTGTAGTACCCGACTTTGTCGTGTACTCAAATCCCAGCCGTTTGAGTTCATCCAGCATGCGCACCGTTTTTTCACGCCCGCACCAGCGGAAACATTCGGATACAAGTCTCCGCAGGTCACCTTTGCTGGTGGCAAAATTGCAGAACCCGTTATATGGTTCATGCTGCCTTAAATCGTCAGGTAATATCTGGTTGAATATGATGCGGCCAACGCTTGTCTTGAATATCTTGCCGTCAACCCCGGGCAAACGTATCTCTTCATACTGCGAGGGTTTTGGCGCCTCGATGGCCCCTGTTACCTCAAGCGCCTCAACCACCTCCACAGTCTCATCCACCCCGGCTTCTGCGGCGTCTATTTCTTCCTCCACCGCCTTTACTGACCCCCTGATCCTGACCATTACTTCTTCATGCAGCTCCGGGAAAGCTTTATCGCCCGTGATCTCGAACATCTCATAGGCAATAATCGCCTCGGAAGGGCTGCCGTACAGCTTCGGTTTTTCCCCGGTCGATGGTTTCATATTGGTGAGGTAATAACATCCCAGCACCATGTCCAGTGTGGGGGTCATCACGGGCTCACCCGAACTGGGTAGCAGCATATTGTGGACGCTGAGCATATGCTCGCGCGCCTCGCGCACGGCCGACCTTGAAAGCGGCACGTGCACGGCCATCTGGTCACCGTCAAAATCGGCGTTGAATGCGGAGCATACCAGGGGATGTAACTGGATGGCGCTGCCCTCTATCAACGTGGGCTCGAAGGCCTGGATGCTCAACCTGTGAAGCGTAGGCGCGCGGTTCAACATCACCGGGCGCTCTTTAATTACTTCCGACAGTATGTCCCAAACTTCCGCCCTGGCCCTCTCGACCTGTCTTCTTGCGCTCTTGATGTTGTGTGCGAAACCCTGCTCTATTAGCCTGCGCATGACGAAAGGCTTGAAGAGCTCCAGTGCCATATGCTTGGGCAGTCCGCACTGGTGCAGCTTGAGTTCAGGCCCAACCACGATCACGGACCGGCCGCTGTAGTCTACGCGCTTGCCCAGCAGGTTCTGGCGGAACCTGCCCTGCTTGCCGCGCAACATGTCCGAAAGCGACTTCAGCTTGTGTGTGCTGGCAGCGCTGGGTAACCTTCCCCTCCTGCCGTTGTCGATAAGGGCATCCACCGCTTCCTGCAACATCCTTTTCTCGTTACGCACGATGATCTCGGGAGCCCCGAGTTCCATCAGCTTCTTGAGGCGGTTGTTGCGGTTGATTACCCTCCTGTACAGATCGTTGAGGTCGCTGGTGGCGAACCTGCCGCCATCGAGCTGCACTATAGGGCGCAACTCGGGGGGCAGCACAGGCAGGACCGTAAATATCATCCATTCGGGCTTGTTGCCGCTGCGCCAGAATGCTTCCACGATACGCAGGCGCTTGCTCAGTTTCTTATGCTTCTGTCCCTCGCTTTGCCTGATATCTTTGACCAATTGCTGGCGGAGCTCTTCCAGGCTCATCGTCCTCAATATATTGAGTATAGCTTCCGCACCCATACCCACCTCGAAGGCATCGCCATACTTTTCCCTGTACTGCTGGTACTCGTTTTCACTCAAGACCTGCAGGTGCAGCTTTTTGATCTCCGTACCGTCGATTTTGTTGTCGTTATCCAGTTCGGCCAGCTTTTCCTCAAACGTGCTCTTTTTCTCCGCCTGGCTCTCGGTGTCCAGTTGCCCTGCCTTGCCGCTGGCCTCAAGCTCTTCCAGGGAATTGAGCAGCTCCTGTTTCTTACGGGTATAGTGGGCTTCAAGCTTTTGCCTGCAAGCCTCCTCATTTCTCGAGATAATCACGTATTGTGCAAAATAGAGGACGCGCTCAAGGTTGCGCGGGGATATGTCGAGCAGGAGGGCCAGGCGGCTGGGGACGCCCTTGGCAAACCATATATGGGCCACCGGGGCAGCCAGGGTAATGTGGCCCATGCGTTCACGCCGGACCTTGGAGTGCTCCACTGTGACGCCGCACCTTTCGCAGGTTACACCGCGGTAGCGTATCTTCTTGTACTTGCCGCAATAGCACTCATAGTTCTTGACGGGACCGAAAATCCTTTCGCAGAAAAGCCCGTCCTTCTCCGGCTTGAGGGTGCGGTAATTGATGGTTTCAGGCTCGGTCACTTCACCATATGACCAGTCCTCGATCTGCGTCGGCGACGCCAGGGAGATGCGTATTGCGTTAAAATCGTTTATTTCGAACACTTTTTATCCCCTATCTTAAAGCTTTGGGTAGCCCGCCCATTTTTTTCTTGTCTTCAAACAGGTTGATGCTCTGGTCCTCCTCGTTGAGTAACTCGACCGCCAGCCCGAGGCTGCGCAGCTCCATGAACAGGACCTTAAATGACTCCGGTACTCCAGGCTGGAGCACGTCCTCGCCCTTGACCAGCGCTTCGTAGGCCTTGGCCCTGCCCTGGACATCATCCGATTTGACGGTCAGCAGTTCCTGCAGGGTATGGCTGGCGCCGTAAGCCTCGAGCGCCCACACCTCCATCTCGCCGAAGCGCTGACCGCCGAACTGCGCCTTTCCGCCCAGCGGCTGCTGCGTGATCAGCGAATAGGGACCCGTCGACCTGGCGTGCACCTTGTCATCGACGAGATGTATCAGTTTCATCATGTAGATTATGCCCACCGTGACAGGCTGGTCGAAAAGTTCGCCGGTCTTGCCGTCACGCAACTGTATCTTGCCGAACGTGGGAGGCACAATTTTTTTCGTGAGGTACACTTCCTCTACTATCTCATCAAGCTTCTCGTTGCTTATGTAGGGGTCGACCGCCGGCATACCGATGGCCTTTTCTTTCTCCAGCCACAGTATCAGGCTAGCTTTGCGCGCATAGCCCTTGTGTTTACCCGTGTCATCAAACACCATATCCGGATTAAGATGATTTTTCTTTATCCAGTCTTTAACCCTGTTCAATCCGTCGCTGTCCAGCCTGTCCTGGTTAATTACACCTTCTTCCTTGGCTTTCCTGACAATCCATGCCTTACCCAGTGCGTCCTCAACAGCCACAGTATCCGCACCATCAAAAATGGGGTTGATCACTTTCTCGCCAAAGATGTCGGCGGCCAGTCCCAGGTGTGTTTCCAGTATCTGGCCTATATTCATCCTTGAAGGTACACCGATGGGGTTGAGAACAATATCAATGGCCCTGCCGTCAGGCATGAAGGGCATATCTTCTTCGGGCAATATGATCGAGATGACGCCCTTGTTGCCGTGCCGCCCGGCCATCTTGTCACCGACCGAGATCTTGCGGCGCTGGGCGATCCAGACCCGGACCAGCTTGATCACGTTTGCCGGGAGGTCGGCATGGTTGTCACTGTTGAATTCCGTTACCTCGATTACCTTACCACCCTCGCCATGGGGTACCCTGAGCGAAGTGTCCTTCACCTCACGTGCCTTCTCACCAAATATTGCCCTTAACAGCTTCTCCTCGGCAGTCAACTCAGTTTCACCCTTGGGCGTTATCTTGCCCACCAGGATATCGCCCGGTCCGACCTCTGCCCCGACCCGTATGACACCATACTCATCCAGGTCCCTCAGGCTCTCCTCCCCCACGTTGGGGATGTCCTTGGTGATCTCCTCCCTGCCCAGCTTTGTCTCACGCGCCTCTATTTCGTGTTTCTCGATATGGATGGAGGTGAACTTATCCTGTTTGACCAGCCTCTCGCTGATGATGATGGCATCTTCAAAGTTATAGCCCCTCCATGTCATGAACGCGCAAAGCACGTTCTGGCCAAGAGCGAGTTCGCCATTCTGCGTGGCCGCCCCGTCAGCTATGACCTGGCCGGGTACGACGCTGTCTCCCCGCCTGACCAGCGGGCGCTGGTTAATACAGGTGCCCTGGTTGGTGCGGTAAAACTTGGTCAGGTTGTAATCACGCTTTTTGCCATCACTCTTGACCGTGATCTTCTTGCTGTCAACGGCCACCACTTCACCCTTTTCCAGGGCATACACTACCTGTCCGCTGTACTTGGCCACCTCGCTTTCCATGCCGGTGCCGATAAGGGGAGCCTCTGGCTTGACCAGAGGTACACCTTGACGCTGCATATTTGAACCCATGAGGGCACGGTTGGCATCGTCATGTTCAAGAAATGGTATGAGCGCCGTGGTAACGCTGAATACCTGCTTGGGGGAAACGTCCATGTAATCGATTTTCTCAGGCGGCTCCGTTACATATTTACCGCTCCTGATTGCACCCACACGCTCTTCAAGGAATTCATCCCTGGTGTTGAGCGGGGCATTTGCCTGGGCTATACACTTGTCAGTCTCCCTGTCGGCAGTAAAATATTCTATTTTGTCCGAGACATAAGGCACGATCTTAGTGACGGCGGACGGCATGGCGGCAATCTTCTTGGCCAACGCCTCGTCAACAAGTGTGCCCGCTGCGGCCACCAGTTTTTTCTTGCTATCGTGCACATCCTGCCGCAATGTCCTGCCGATCAGCTTGTCAGACGTATGGCTCAATTCCCGGTAAACCTTGCGGTAGGGGGTTTCAATAAAGCCCAGGCTGTCTATGCGTGCATACGTAGCCAGGGAACCGATAAGACCGATGTTGGGGCCCTCCGGCGTTTCTATGGGGCATATCTTGCCATAATGGGAGTGGTGCACATCGCGCACCTCAAAGCCGGCACGCTCACGTGAGAGGCCGCCCGGTCCCATGGCCGAAAGCCTGCGCTTGTGGGTAAGCTCGGCCAGGGGATTGGTCTGGTCCATGAACTGCGAGAGCTGCGAGCCGCCGAAAAATTCCCTCATCGAGGCGATGATGGGCCTGTTATTAATAAGGTTAGTGGGGGCGGGGTCATCACTCTGCAGGCTCATCCTCTCCTTGATGGTGCGTTCCAGCCTGATCAGGCCTACCCTGAACTGGTTCTGTATGAGGTGGCCGGTGGTCCTCACCCTGCGGTTGCCCAGGTGGTCTATATCATCGGGCACAATTTTTTCGTTGTTTATCTGTATGATCTTGCGGATAATCTCCACCAGGTCACGCGGCTTGAGCGCGCGCGAGGTCACATCGTAATGGACCTTATCATATTCAAGCCTTTTATTAAGCTTGAACCTGCCTATCCTGCCCAGGTCATACCTCCTGGGATGAAAAAACATGTTGATTATCAAACTTTTGGCGCTCTCGCCATCAGGTGGTTCGCCCGGGCGCAGTTTTTTATAGATATCTATGAGCGATTCCTTCTTGGTCCTTATCGACTCAGGTTCCTTGTCAATCGTGGACGAGATATACCTGTGCTCGGGATTATCATCATCTGCCTTGAACAGCTCCATCAATTCCTCATCCGTATTGCAGTTCAGCGCATCCTCCGGGTCACCCTCCCCGCTGATGGCGCGCAGCAGAGTTGTCACACCTATCTTGCGCCGGCCGTCAATCTTGGCCCAGATCACGTCCTTGCTGGAAGTTTCAAACTCCAGCCAGGCGCCGTGCTCAGGGATCAATTTGGCGTTACACAACTTCCGCCCGCTGTCCTCGGTCACCATAGTAAAATATACGCCGGGCGAACGGATCAACTGGTTGACCACCACCCTTTCTGCACCACTGATAATGAAGGTCCCGTTCTCCGTCATGAGCGGGATCTCACCCATGAAAACTTCCTGCTCCTTCATTTCGCCTGTCTCTTTTATCAGCAGGCTGGCACGCACATAGAGGTTCGACTGGTAGCTCATGTCCCTCTCACGGCACATGGCAACATCGTGCGCGGGCGGGCGGAACTCGTAACCGGTGAAGGAAAGCTCCATCTTGCCGCCTGTGAAATCCTTTATGGGGGAAACCTCCTGTAGCAGGTCCTTAATCCCCTCCTCCATGAACCACCTGAAAGAATCGAGTTGTACCTGGATCAGGTTCGGTATATCCAGTACCTGGGGCAGGCGGGCATAGTTTTTGCTCTTGATAACGGGCAGGTCATTATTCTCCACGGCCATAGAAACAGACATATTCTCTCCTGTCCAAAGTTAGTTACCGGTCGGTTGCGAACTGGTCGGTCAAATTAGACACAACGTGACACGAACGGAAATTATGTATACGGGACAAAAATTTGGTGTCCTGAGTTGAAATGGCATAACAGCAAATTTATAATATAGCAGTTATGGCAATACCTGTCAAATATACGCTTATTCCTGTGTTAATATTGCATGATTTTGTCACCCATTAACTGTTCAGTGAAAATGTCACCTTGTGAATGAAGCGGGTGACTGTCTTAACATGTATTAGTGTATAATACCTTCTATATATTAACAAGAAATCACCTTCAGGGTATTAGATGTCTGCAAAGAGGCTCGACTTATTCCCCATAACCGCCGATATCAACCGGCACGATCACCTGCTGCTGGGCGGCTGCGACTGTACCACACTAGTGCGGAAATACGGTTCTCCTCTCTACGTTTTTGACGAGGCCACCATACGCAGCCAGTGCCGGGAATACCTGCACGAGTTCAAGAGCCGATACCGCGACACTACCGTCGCGTATGCGTCAAAAGCCTTCATCAATAAGGCGGTGGCCCGCATAATAAAGGAAGAAGGTATGGGGCTGGACACCGTATCCGGGGGCGAGATAAGTGTTGCACAGGCCATCGGCTTTGATCCCGTAAATGTTTTCTTCCACGGCAACAACAAGAGCGAGGCGGAATTAAACATGGCCCTGGACTGGGGCCTTGGCCGTATCGTGGTGGACAACCTTCATGAGCTTGAACTGCTCAACAGGCTGGCAGCCGGAAGAAACGTAAAGGCGAACATATTGCTGCGGCTCAACCCCGGCATCGATCCGCACACTCACAAGCACACTACCACGGGAATACTTGACAGTAAATTCGGCCTGCCCATCGGAACGGGCCAGGCGGAGGAAGCGGTCAAAAGGGCACTATTATTGAAGAACACCATGCTTCACGGCCTGCATTTCCATCTTGGTTCACCGATCGGTGAAACAGGTCCTTACAGGCAGGGGCTGGAAGTTGTTTTGAAATTCGCCGCGGCCATGAAAGCCAGGCATTCGTTTAACATGAAGGAACTCAGCCCCGGCGGCGGTTTCGCGGTAAGGTATGTCAGCGCGGCCGAGATCCCCTCCGTTTCCAGCTACGCTGATTCGATCGTGAGCAATCTTATATCCTTGACTTCGAAGTTGGGCCTGGCCAGGCCGAGGCTTATCATCGAGCCTGGCCGCAGCATAATCGCCCGCTCCGGGGTAGCTATTTACACCGTGGGATCGATAAAGGATGTTCCGTCGGTCAGGACCTATGTCTGCGTGGACGGCGGTATGGGAGATAACATCCGTCCCGCTTTATACGAAGCTAAATATGAAGCACTGCTGGCCAATAAAGTTAACGCCCGCAATACCCGGAAAATCACAATAGCCGGCCGTTACTGCGAATCAGGTGACATACTTATCAGGGACATAGCTATGCCGGAGGTAACCACGGGCGACCTGGTGGCCATACCCGTCAGCGGGGCATACTGCATTCCCATGTCAAGCAATTACAACATGGTACCGCACCCTGCTATCGTGATGGTCAGTGCAAGCAGGTCAAGAATAATCCGCCGGAGGCAGAAGTATTCCGACCTTATGAAATATGACGTTTCAGGAAAATCCTAGATGTGGCGGACAGCCGGCCAGGACCGCATTGTCAATTTTCTCAAGGGCTCGATAGCGGGGCGTTCCCTGGCGCATGCATACCTCCTGGTAGGACCACCGCACATCGGGAAGATGACACTCGCACTGGACCTGGCCAGCGCCCTGAACTGCAGCGACGGCACACCGCCCTGCGGATCATGCCGCGCCTGCCAGCGGATCCAGCAGGGGAAATACCCCGATGTAATCATCATCGATAAATATGCAGGCCGGGACCAGAAGGACAGGAGAAAGGCCACCGAGATAGGCATTGATACCATAAGGGAGATCCTTCAGAGGGGTTCCAGTTTGCCACCCTATGAAGGCAACTACAAGGTCTTTATTATCGATGACGCCGACCTGATGTCGGTGGAGGCCGCCAACTGCCTGCTCAAAACACTTGAGGAGCCGCCGCAACATGTGATCATTTTGTTGCTGACGTCCCAGGAAAGCACACTATTGCCGACAGTGGTATCAAGGTGCCAGCGCTTTGAGCTTAAACCGGTTGCTGTGGCTGAGATTGAGAGACGGCTGAAAATTCTTAACGGCTGCGACCCCGACAAGATAAAATTAGTATCGCGGCTGTCGGGCGGCTGCCTGGGCTGGGCCATAGCCGCCCTGGGTGACGACAGCTACCTTAACAACCGGGACGTGAGGTTGAGCGAATTTGCCTCCCTCCTGACCAGATCCTGGTCGGACAGGTTACTGTATATACAGCAACTGCCCTCCGACAGGAACAGTATGGAAGAGGTGATCAAACTCTGGTTATCATGGTGCCGCGACGTAATGCTGCTAAAATATAACTGTGAAGATGCTGCCACCAATGTGGATAAAATAAACGACATTAAATCATGGTCAAACATGCTGACAATTCTTGAGATAAAAGAGTTTATCAACAGCCTTAACAGGATGCTGGTGAACCTCTCGTATAATGCCAACCTGCATCTTCTCCTGGAGGTAATCATGCTGGATATGCCCAAAAAAGAGAAGAGGGCCGATTATGCGCTTAATTCCGCCGGGGTAAATAACTGATGGCCAACGTTGCGGGCGTCAGGTTTATGCAGGCGGGGAAGATATACTCCTTTGATGCCGCCGGGCTTGACCTCAAGGTGAACGACCTTGTCATTGTTGAAACCAACCGCGGTATTGAACTGGGCAAGGTAATCATCGGGCTAAAAGAAGTGACGCCTGCCGAGAACGCCGAGCCTTTCAAACCTGTCATACGCATGGCAACACCCGCTGACATATCCCAGTCCCAATTTCAGAAGGACCGGGCCAAGAAGGCACTGGCCAAATCCAAGGAACTCATCGGGAGCCTTAACCTTCCCATGAAGGTGATCTACTCACAGTATAACCTGGACGGGAGCCATTTGATCATATTTTTCTACTCCGAGAAAAGGGTGGACTTCCGTGAGCTTGTGCGCAAGCTCAGCCATGAACTTAGGGCGCATGTCGAGCTGCGGCAGGTGGGCGCCCGGGACGAGGCGAAACTTATAGGCGGCGTTGGAAAATGCGGTTGCCAGTTGTGCTGTGTCTCGTTTCTCAGCGAATTCATGCCCGTATCCATAAAAATGGCCAAGGAACAGGATATTGCACTTAACCCCATGAAAACGTCAGGCCTGTGCGGGCGGCTTTTATGCTGCCTGGGCTATGAATACGAGCAGTACCACTGCATGAGGGGCAAGCTGCCGGATATGGGGCAGGATGTAAGCATAAAGATGGGCAAGGGCAGGATTGTTGGCAGAAATGTCATAAAAGAAACGTTGATGGTCCAGCTGGAAACAGGCGTGGTAATCGAAGTCCCCAATGCCGAGGCCGTTATCGTCGATACCAGGAAGCCCTGACTGCGGCGATATCACCTTTTATGCGGCAAATATTTCTCCCACTCCGACCTGGAACGTAAGTACTGGAAGGGCACATAGAAGCCTATGTTGCCGGGCGCGCGCGGAGACCTCAACAACGGCATGCCGGCCTCAGCCGGCGTCCTGCCCGCCTTCTTCCTGTTGCACGGTATACACGCCGCCACGATGTTCTCCCATGTATGCTGACCATTCAGCCGCCTCGGCATAACGTGGTCCAGCGTCAATTCCCTTCCCTCCCTGCCGCAATACTGGCAGGTGTATTTATCACGGTTGAATATCTCCATCTTGGTCATCTTGCGCGGGTGCGACTGCTTGCGCACCAGGTAAATCAGCCTGATCACGGATGGGATCTCGTAACTGCCGGAACTGGCCGAAAAATACCCTCGCCCATTCTCCACCACCTCGGCCTTCCCTACAAGCACCAGCACCACTGCCCGCCGAACCCTGCAAATGTTCAGGGGTAGATAGTTCTCATTTAAAACTAATACGGGTTGATTAACTACAGTAGTTTCCACTTTCGCGTTAGAAAATATTTTATCAGGAAACGCAGGCAGCTTCAAAGTATTATCTGCCCCTGTCTAATTCTTGGTCCTGGGACGGGGCCGCGCCGTCCTCGCAGTCTTAATATCGCCCCTGTAATCAGGCGCAATTATATTGAAGACCAGGCTTATGCTGGGGTCAACCATGCGCGAACTGACCCGGTTTTCAATTTCTTCAAGATTGAGGCATGTGGTTATGACCGTAGCCAGGCGGGCATTATAACGGTAGTTTATCAACTGGTACAGCTTCTCCTGGGCCCATGAAGTGGCCGAATGCTCCCCGAAATCATCAAGTACCAGTACTGGAATCTTCTTTATTTTTTCAAACAGTGCATCATAAGACACGCGGCTATCGGGGCCGAACGAAGCCCGCAGGTGGTCCAGCAGGTCCGGCACCACGATAAAGAGCACTTCTTTCCCGGACTCTCGCAGCTCATTCGCTATAGCTGCCGAAAGGTGGGTCTTGCCACAACCATTTAAACCCTGGTATATAAGCCAGCCCTGCGGGGCCCGGGCAAACTCCCGGGCGATATTGTAGGCCTGTTCCAGGTTCTGCCTGACATCCTCGGGAAGGCTCAGGCGTTTACTGTCGAAATTGCCAAATCTCATGGTCTTCAGCAGCTCAAGATCAAGGCTGTCGAGGCTCTGCAGGCTGGATGATTCCTTTTTCAGGATCAGGACCTTGCTGACCTCAGAGTCAGTTATATGGCCTGCATAATCAGCATTAAACTCTTCAACCGACATCCCGGTAGTTATCAGTGTGGGCAACCCACCGTTGAAGCGGTGCTCAAGCAGTTGCTCGAGTTTGCCCTTGGCCCACGCGGTCGTCGCAGAGTAATTCAGGTTATCAAGTACAAGCAGGGGAGTGTTCTTTATCTGCTCGAACAGCTCATCATATTCGATATCGCTGCTGGGGCTGTATGCCGACCTGAGGTGATCAAGCAATTCCGCGACAGTGATGTAAAAGACGGAATTACCCTTGCTTATACGGTAATTGGCGACCGCACAGGCCAGGTGCGTTTTACCACTGCCCACTGGCCCTGCCAGCACAATCCACCCCTGCGGGTTTTCTGCAAACTTGCGGATTTCATCGAGGGCGAGCTGAAAGAGTTTCTGCGAAACCGGGTCGCCGCTCCGGCCCAACGGCGACAGGCTATCGAACGTCAGTTTTGAAAGGCTGCCGAGATTGCTGATCGCCTGCAACCTCGCCATCCTCCTCTTATCGATATCGGCCCTGGCGCATACGCATGGAATCAAACGCGAATAATCGGATTCCCCGGAGGGCAGCGCCGGGTGAACGAAGCGCGTACCGCTGCATACCGGGCAGGCAACAGCCTGCCGGTCAGCAGACCCGGCCTCTCCCGGACTACCGCCGGACCATGTGTCCGTATTTTCCGCGGATGTATTTATCGGGATCTCCGTCTTTTTGAGAATCTCCGACAGGTTTTCCATCTTTCCTTCCTTCTCTGTCCCAGCGCTTTAATATGCCGTGTATGTATTTCCAATTTCGTACGTTGGCCCTCAATGCCTCGCGAAAGGCGTCCTGGATCCATTCCGGCGGGTAACGGTGCTCCGCTTCCTGCAGTTCTTCGGCCAGGATAGGGGTGAGCATACCGATGTTGCGCTCATAAAGGCTGTAAATGTCCCCCGGTTGCTCAACCGGTGGCTCATCCTGGGCCCTGATCCCCACACTTGGTATCTTCAAAGTACCGCTTATAATTTTACTGATGGTGTCTTTTTCCGCCTGGTTGTTGATAAAGTAGGCGTCGTCCGGCTTGCCGTCCACGTCTACAGGGATGTGCAGCAATATTCCATGCCTGACAGCCGATAAAAGGGCATTCCGGAGCAGTGCATCGGCATCTCCCGCCGTCCTGCGCAACTCCCCCCCGATCACGGCGTTCCTGCTCAATTCGCTTAAACTAATAAACCTGGGGTAACCCTTCCTCCGGCTGAGCAGGAAAAATACCTGCATGACGGCTTTCAATTCAAGGAGGTCATCGACGATCAGAAGCACTTCGCTGAAAAACACGTTGGGCAAAGGGGTAACCTCTACCCTGGGTGGGAACCCCTTGAAATTCTGGTCCGCCATATCCTTAATATACCTTTAATACAGGGTCCCAACCTCAACCACGCTGCTGTCGAAGTTATCGAACTTGGTCGTTTCCTGTATAAACCTGAGAGAGACTTCGCCGGTAGGCCCGTTACGGTTCTTGGCAATGATTATCTGCGCAATACCTTTCGGGTAGGGCGAATCATCCCCGAACTCATTGATCCAATCCTGTTCAGTGGGATAGATCTTATCCATCCGATGTATAAACAACACCACGTCGGCGTCCTGTTCGATACTACCGCTGTCGCGCAGGTCCGAGAGCTGGGGTTTGACCTGCTGTTTCATCCTTTTGCCTTCCTGGCGGTGCTCGATATTGCGGCTCAGCTGCGAAAGGGCCAGCACCGGCGTATCCAGTTCACGCGCAAGCGCCTTAAGCGACTGGGTGATCTCGGTCATCTCCTGTACCCGGTTATCGTTCCTGGAATCCCCCCTCAACAGCTGGATATAATCCAGGACCACCATGTCGATATTGTACTTCAAGTGAAGCCTCTTGGCCTTGCTGCGGACCTCGCTGACACGCATGTTGGGGGAGTCGTCGATGTATATGGATGTCTCCGCCAGCCTTGGGATTATGTCACGTTGCAGCAGGCGCTCCTCCAGGTCCGAAAACTTTCCCTTCCTGAAATGCTGTGATTCAATATTGGCTTCACTCGATAACAACCTCTGAATTATCTCCCGCCGGGACATCTCAAGGCTGAAAAGGGCAATACAGGCCTTCTGATTTACCGCGGCATTGCGGGCTATGTTCAGGGCCAGGCTTGTCTTGCCTATGCTTGTCCTGGCAGCAAGGATAACCAGTTCGGAACGCTGCAGCCCGCCCAGGTAATTGTCGATGGCTTTAAAGCCTGTGCGCACACTCTGGATATCCTTGTTGTAGGTAGTTTTATTTGCCGCCTCCTCGAAATAGATATTGAGCGCCTCCTGGATGGGGATGAATTCACCGCGCCCCTGCCTCGTCCTGAGCTTGAAGATAATGTCTTCTGCCCGTGTCAGAGAGAGGTCTACATCAGGATCCGCCTTGTACCCGATTGACTCGATTTGCCCGGCCGCGCTGATGAGGCGGCGCATGGTGGCCAGCCGGTAGACTATTTGCGCGTAGTGCCGCACATGCAGTGAGGTCGGGACCATGGACACCAGGTGGCTGAGGTAAGCGGCCCCCCCTGCTTCATCCAGCTTCCCAAGCCTGACCAGCTCCTGCGCCACCGTAATCTGGTTGATGGCCTCGTCGCGCTGGAAAAGGTTGCGGCAGGTCCCGAATACAAACTGGTTTTGTTCGCTGAAAAAATCCTCTGCCCCTACTATGGTATCTATATCCGTGATAGACTCACTGTCAATCAGCAGCGAGCCGAGCACGGCTTCTTCGGCATCCAGGTCGTAAGGTGGCAGGGTTTCTCGCATGACTTCAGGCTGTTTCCCTTTCAATTATGACTTTGATCCTGGCCGTAGCATCCCTGGTGAAAACCACTTCTATCTCATATTCGCCGACGTTGTGCAGTGAATTTTTCAGGGCTACCTTTTTCTTGTCAATATCAACATTAATGAGGTTGGATAACCTGTCGGCTATATCGGCCGAGGTAATAGACCCGTGCAGAGTGCCCTTTGAGCTGGCCTTACCCTTGAAACGCAGCTCTTTCCCTTCGATCCGCCCGGCAAGCTCAACGTACTCATCATGCTGGCGCACGCGTTTCCTCTCCCTCTCCTGTGATATCTTCTCGGCGGCCTTAACGGCACCGGCAGTTGCAGGCAACGCAAGTCCCCTCGGCAACAGGTAGTTTCTCGCGTATCCGTCAGATACCTCTCTTATATCACCTTTCTTCTCTTTCGCTGAAACTTCTTCAATAAATACAACTTTCATATCCTTTGTCTTACTCCTCTCAAGTTCTTTTGCCCGGACAGTTTAACATTATTCAAAATAATTAACCGATGATGACTCCATTCTGAACTTACCCTCAGCCAGATCAAACCAGTAGTCAGCGGGGGTCAGGGGGGATTAATTTTCTCACACGTAGTAAGGGCCATTCATAGCTTCAAAAACCGGCATCATACACCAACTCTACCAGCAGGTGGCATTGCGGCCATTACCCCGGCGTTAGACAGTTTAAATCCTTTTATCGAGCTCAGTCAAGGCATGTGTGATGTTACGTTCGATTCCTTGACATTACACGTATCTCTACTTATAATGAGCCAAATTCAAAATCGTATCTATTGCTATGCAAATAAATGTCGCCCAGCTCCTCAAGGGGCCGGTAGGAGCGAAACGAAACTATGATATTGACGAACTGGCCGGCGATAATG
>Ga0247841_10005143_pt1 | contig 21587 bp, 27 predicted proteins | sample LaCruzMarch2015__2_FD_192410 | JGI IMG/M metagenome (GOLD analysis project Ga0247841, IMG submission 192410) | Freshwater microbial communities from meromictic Lake La Cruz, Castile-La Mancha, Spain - LaCruzMarch2015_18m | ecosystem: Environmental > Aquatic > Freshwater > Lake | place: Spain... | reverse complement strand
CCCTAGTTCAGATAATGTAAAATCATATGATAAAGCTACTCAAACAGTTACCATCGCGGCAAAAGATGATCAAACTTTAATTGCTACGGCAAAACTTTTAACACCTTTGGTCGTTGAAGTTTCACCCGGGTACCAAAAAGTTGCTGAAATATTACTTGATGGAAAAGTAATTACCACAGATTTTTTAAAACAGATGTACTTTTTTAATAATTATACAGGAAAAGGTATTGAAAGGGAATTTGATTTACGAATTCCAGTAGAATATTTGGTAGAAGAACCAATTTATGATAATGTTTGCACTAAATTTGATAAGAATGAAAGCGAATATTGTGAATATAAAGAAGTTGGCACACAACAAGTTATTAAAATTAGATATGATTTACTTACAGAAAAGAATATTGGCGTTGAAAAAAAAATAATTACCATATGGACTAATGTTTTAGCTGGAGATAATGTTGAATGGGTACCAGACCTTTATGGTGTTGTTGTAGAAGAATGGGCAACATGGACTACGCCAACAGATGTAAATTTAGCAGCTTGGTATAAAATGAATGAACTTACTGGAACAACTATGATAGATTCCAAAGGGTATGATAATAATGGTTTAACATTTTCTATAGGTCTTGGTGGAACTGGTAAAATAGATACAGGATACGGATTTTTTGGATCAAGTACAAATTATGTTGATACTTATAACAGAATTGGAACTGGAACAAATTCATTTTCTATTACAGCGTGGATATATCCTAAAAATCCAGTTGAAAATGATGGAATAGTTATTTCCAGAGGAGCATCATATAATGGTATTTCAATGCACGGTTCCGATTCATTGTATGGAACAATTGGTGGAACTGCTTGTACTGGAGCTACAGGTAAAGTTGGGGCTAATAGATGGAATTTTGTAGCAATGACTTATGATGGGGCAAATATTAGAATTTATGCCGATGGTAATTTAATTGGATTATGTGCAAAAACTGGAAATATTTCTTTAGATGCTAATTGGTTCGTTGGGAAAGATACAGCCGTTGGGACATTTAATTTTGACGGTAACATGGATGAAGTTGCCCTTTGGACTACAGCTTTAAGTTCTGGAGATCTTAATAATCTTCGTGTGGCCCCAGGAAATACTGGTGTAACATATTGTGGTGGAGGATATACTGAATTATTTGATAATCCATGCGAATCACCATCGCCCCCAGCTGTTATAGATGTTAATGCATTAACACCAACATTAAATCAATTAACTAGTAGATCTAGAGATATTAATGTAATGGTTTCAAATACTACCAGAGATGGATTAAATTTAAAAGCATATTGGTCAAATGCCGCAGGTGCAAAAACTAATTTAATTATAGAAGATACAAATCTTTATAACTCCGCAAGTGGTTTTACATGCTCTCCTGATTATAATTTTCAAGCTGCGGGCCGAAGTTGTAAATATACATGGAATACTGTAACAACAAATGGAATGCTTTGGGGTAATAATTTTTATATAGACTGGGTTTTAACATATTCTGATGGAAATACTTCAGAAGCATCATCTCCAGTATTTTATTTAGATAATAACGGGCCGCGAACTTCTATAAGTGGATGCTCAAATCCAACTGGTTGGAATAATACTGCTCAAATATTAAATTTTGATGTAAATGAACAATCTTGGGAATTCGGATTATATACTGCAGGTAATTCTATCTTCATATATGATAATTTTGCACCATTTTTAACTGGTTTCCAGCCAGGAGTAACTCCAAATTACCAATCTGCTTATACTGTATCTTCTGATGGTAATCATATAATTGATTTAAATTCTTTCGATGCAAATAATAATTATACACCACAAACAGGAATATATGGCCGAACTAAATATTGGTGTGCTATAGATACATCTGCTCCAACAGTTGGAGCAACTACAATTAATACCTTTTCAACATATGATGTTGGTGGGCATTGGATTAAAGGTACCGGAAATATCATAGGTGGTGCGGCAACAGATGGATTAAGTGGCCTAAATACTTCTACATGCCAGTATACTTCTAATAATGGTGCATCTTGGGCTGGAAATACATGGAATACTGATCACTGCGAAACAATCGGATTCGCAATTAATAATTCAATTACATATACTTTTAATACCCGTATCAGAAATAATGCAGCAACATACGGAGAAGGTACTGCAACTTTAGCATATATTGGTGATACAACTGGGCCAACTATAACTTCAAACGCTGCGCCACCATATTATAATAATACCACAATTACTCTAGCTCCAAATGATGGAGCTGGATCAGGTGTTAAACGAACATGGTATTGCTCTGATACAACAAATACATGTACACCAAATACAATTGGAACAAGTGTTGCGTTGGCATGTACAAATGGAACAATATGCACTTATTATATCCGCGCAGTTTCAATGGATAACCTTGATACTAATGGCGCAGCATATGCTTCTGGAGCAATTTTAATTGATAGACAAACCGCTCCTCCTGTACCTGTAAATGAATCAAATAAATATACATGGCTTGACTTAATGGATAGTTTCGCAGGAAGTTTATTCGGTTTTGATTACACAATTTTGGGTATTATGGGATTAATTTTATTCGCTGTAATAGCATTTGTGTTTAAGATAGATCAATTAGTTGCTATTATTATATCTATCCCAATAACATTTATGTTTTTAGTTCTTGCTGGTGGAGTAAGTTTCATATTGAGTGCTTTAGTAGTATTAGAAGTTGCGGCACTTGTGCTAAAAATAGCTATATCATTTTTCAATACTGGCAATCAGGGGGCGTAATTATGACTAGAGAAAATCAAAAAGATAAAGAATTACTCAGTTTTGCACAATTAATGATGACATCTGAGGATTATGCTCAACGTATTCAGCGTTTAAATGGTATGAGAATGGGCCTAACTAATAAATATAAGACCATGGATGATTATCAAATTAGTAGATTAACCAGAGTAAAACGATTAGATTTGTGGAAACAATTAATTGACGCATATAAGTGATATTTATGATACTATTAATGTTTGGAATTGGAGTACTTTTTGCTGCAGTACTATTATTTTTAGGGGCTACGCAATATTCATTCCCATTATTATACCTCGGCTGGTTTGTAATACTTTTACTTGGAATGTTTACTTTAAGTGAAGGAATAGCATTAGAAGATGGAACTGTGGAATCTCCGCTTGGTTCGCATAATTTTGTTACAACATATGATATTCGTACTACAACGAATGATCCTATAGTTAATATCATTGGAAATACGTTTTTCTATTTACCATTTGGTTGTATTTTATTAACGACTTTTGTGGCGTTGCGGAGGTGAAAAAATGGAATTCAAAGGACAAAGTCAGATAGCTGGAATTGCGATAGCAGCATTAGTGTTTCTTGTTGTGCTTGTAATTTACGGTCAGGTTCAAACTGCGATGAATATAAATGTATTCGGAGCTGGTGTTCAAAATTTAATTAATTTGATACCTCTAGTGTTAGTAGGATCTGTGCTCGTTGGCATAATTATCATGGCTTTTAAATTAAGCAATTAATTTTAAAGCGTAAGCCCGCACAGGGTTAAAACGATAGATTTAAAAAGAGAAAAGGAGTATAATATATTATGGAACAACCGAAAAAACGAGATATGATGACTAGTGCTTTAGATGATTTTTGGACATCTGATTACACAATTCCAAAACATAAAATTAACACTCCTAAATTAAAAAGTTCCGAAGATGATGCTTTTGATTCATTCTGGGGAAGAGGCCAATATACACCTCAACCAAAAAGATATGTAGCAGATGTTAAACCTATTAATTATAAAAACCCCGTTAAATATCAACCGGGTGTTATTAATGCACGATCTCAACTAGCTCAATTGCAAGCAGAATATGAACGAAAAAGAGTTGAAGATAAAATCGCAGAAATTAATGCAAAACGAATGCAAAATAATATTAGAACTGCACAACAAATTGGCGGAGCAGCAATTAATACTTCTAAAACAATTTATAGCAAAGGTGCTCCGGTTGTTAAAAAAGGTATTGCAAATGTTACTGAATTTGCTAAAAAATATTTATCTAGTGCAAAAGTTGTTGCACCGGTTGATACAAAAGAACCAGTTGGACTCGGCGGAGCAATATATGCAGCTAATAAAGCCGCTGGAAAAAGACCTATTTACGACTAGAAATCTCTAGGCTTAATAGAATTTTCATGAGGTTTTAACTCCTCTTCGATATCATTTACCCTATCCCTAAGAGCCTTTATTTCTTTCTTTTTTAAGAGTTCTAAATAAGAATTTCTTATTTCCAGCAGTTGTTCTTTTTGAATATAAGTTAATGTATCTACAAGGGTCATTGTAGCTCACTCATATCCCTATGCTCTAAATAATATTTTCTATTCCAAGCATCATATTTCTTTTTGTTCTTTAGATAATAATCATGGCGCCATTGTTTCATTTTTTCTTTATTATTTGCCATCCATATTTTATGAACTTTAAATTTGCGTTCCTTATTTTGTAAATAATGTTCATGACTTAATTTCTTAATTTTTGCTTTATTCTTTTTATAATATTTCTGCATATAACTACTCATTTACACCATCTCCAATGATTTTGTGCGTCGCCGCATAATTTTCTGCAAAGGCCTCGCGATCTTTAACAGAAATATACATATAATTTTCTCCATAATTATTATCTTGCAGGTAATGCCCAAACTCGTGGAGTAAAATCGCTTCTACTTCTGATGGAGATTTGCCGCTAGTTTGAACGGTGATTGTTTTTGTGGATCCTTCAAACATACCATTTACAATTTGTATAGTTGAATTACATTCACTATTTTGCATAATGTCAATTGCTTCGTTCGCACTAATTAATTCAGATGACATATTAATATATAAAAATGCAGAAATTATCAATAATGCCCCTATAATTATAAAATATATATTCATATTAAAGCCCTCCATTCTTTTTATTACGTTCTAAATATTCCTCTTTATGTGCTGGATAATATTTTTTATAATAATCATGATGATAATTAGGATTTTTTAATCTCCATTCTTTAGCCTTTGCTGCATTTTTTACTTTATTGGCATCTCTACGTTCTTTTGCTTTTACCAAAATTTCTTCGTGATGCTCTTTTACCCATTGTTCTTTTACTTCTTTTAAATGTTTAGCATTTTCTTCTCTATAAATTCGGCCTTTGAGAAGCATTCTTTTATGATTATCTTGTCTATATTTTTTGGACCATTTACGATTATATGCAGTTCGTTTTTCTCTATTTTTTGCATAATACTCTCGGCATTTTCTATTATATTCATCTCGGTTTAAATCTCTTCGCTCTTTTTCTTTAGCAAGTATTTTATCCCTGTTTCTATGATAATAATCGTTTGCATAGTTACCATATTCATATGTTCTATAACATCTATCAGGATAGAATGGTGGTTTTCTATAAACCACTTTATATATTTTTCTAACTCGCGCTTTTTTAGGAAGAACATCTTTTGGTAAAGGTCTAACTCCGTTAAATTTTTCAGGATGATAAAAGAAAGTAATTTCTTCAGGAGACATTGTTTCCAATGCCACCTTTGATAGTTTCTTTTCAAACACACTCATATAATCATCCTCTGAATACCTTTTTAGTCATGTCTACCATAATGTATCTTAGAAAGTTTCGAAGGTCCATTCTAATTTTTGGAGCTATGGCTTTTCTATAATTATCTACAAAGGTCTGTATATTCATTTCTAATTTTCTATTAGAGAAAATACCAAAGATCTGTTGTGGAAAGTATGGATGCCCAAAGCATACAATTTCTTTAAATACAAACTCTTTGCCTAATACTCTTACTCCTTCGTTTGTGTATCTGAAGTAATCACTAGGATAGTCATGTATATAAAAATAACATGGTGTGGAAGTAATTAATACTCCGCCCTCCAATGGGGTCATTGCTAGAACTACTGGTTCTGGAATTAGAACGCTGGCCTGGCCCGCAATAAAACATGCCCCGCATAAAAGGACCATTATAATAATTTTTTCAATCATTTCGTCACCTCAATTACCAACTCAAAAAACGGAAAAAGATATGCAAAGCGCTTCTCATAAGTCATAGGACTGCGCTCGATAATCCAATTAAATATTTTTTCTAATGGTTTATATATACCACCCTGAACCCAGTTATGATTAAATTTAACTGTGCCCCATTTTGCATATTCTAAATATTCACCATTAAAATAATCAATACAATGTAAATTCCAATAATTTCGATGATTTGGTTTTTTGCTAAATGGATGCATTCCGTATGGCACAACTATAGTAAACTTTGCCCCGGGTTTTAATACCCTGTATACCTCTTGCACCATTTCCATCGGAAAACTTAAGTGTTCCAAGGTATGACTTGAGCGGGCTTCATCTACGCTATTATCTTCAAAAGGCAATTTATTCTTGTTCAGATTAACCACATATTGAATAGAATCATTATATTTTATATAATCAATTCCCACAAAACCTGGAGGACATGTCTGCCCGGCGCCGATATCTATTCGTAGACCCATTCTTTATACACCTTGTTTCGTCCTAATTTTATTCTTTCTTTTTCAGAAAACATATCGCTTGGTAAAGGGTAAACTACTTCCCAGTGTCCTTTATCTTTATAAAACAATAGTATTCCCAAAATTATAGCCATGGTAGTCAATCCAACCATGTATATTACTAACTCGTATGGAAATAATACCATTGCGATGGTACCCATACATGCCATCATGGCTCCGGCTGCGAATTTTCTCGTTGCCAAACTATATCTTCTGTTTTCCATCATACCACCTCTGGTTATAATCATTAAACAATCTGTAAGAACTCGTTTTCTTGCACATTACCCCTATTACTATCAGATTTCGATGCCTCTAATGCTCTTTTCTTTACTATCATGGTATCATCTATACTATTAACTCCTTTAGCTATAGGCATCTGAATACCTTTCTTAGCTTGAGCTGCAAAATATTTATCCCTCTCAGCATGAACTTGTTTTATATATTCAGGGTTTTCTTTTCTTAGCTTATCCCGCATTACTCTAGCATTTTGATCTAGGGGTACTATCATTTTTTTATCATTCACCATGATGATAGCCTCTTTTTTATAATATGGGGGTCCGCATCTTTCGCCTATTTGGTTAGTGGCAGCTAGGCCAGCCATTAAATGAGTAGGACTCAATGGACCGTTAGTCTTAATAGGAAACTTTTGTAAAGCATCACCATACACTTTCTTTAATGCATCTTCAGTGTCTTGAGTTCTCATGTGAATGTAGGTATTTAGAGCAACAATATTTTTGTGGCCCAATTTCTTCTGTACAAGAGCTATAGGCATTCCACTAGCAATATCATTACTGGCTACAGCGTGCCTAAACCAATGATTAAAATAATTTTGACCTAGGTGTTTCTTGCAAATGAACCAACATTGGTTTCTTGTAAAAGGAAATACCTTAGCTTCAGGATCAACTGGTAATGTTTTAAAATATTGTACTAACCAATCAAAGGGTTCTACAAATGTAGCATCTCTTATACAAGATACCTTCTTATATAATACTTCCTTTCTTTGTTTTAGTATCTTCATTGTTACTACTACTTTAGAATACTCTAGGCTACCATATACCTTTCTTAGATTGTCATATTCTACCATATCTATAACAGTATCATATGGCCCAGCCGAATCGACGTTCCAGTAGAACTTATAATCCTTCTGTTTAGTATTAAGTACTTCCGTTGATCTAGCGCCAAGCATAATAAGGCATGCTAGATAAGCTCTCTCTGGGGCCTTTATATTTTTATTAGTTGATATGGTCCTTATAATTTCTTTATAGGTAGGGGGGTCTGATTTTAATTCATCTCTGTTAGCCCTATGACTTACTCCCCATTTAAATTCACTCATACATATCCCTTCTGATATATACTATTAGTATCTAACTAGTATATAAACCTATCGCAACATTATACGCTTAATGTTGATTAGAAGAATTTATCCTCTCTTTCTCAACTGTAGGTAACCTTTTTTTTGTTAAGGAATTTCAACTCGATTTACACACGCATCGTGGGCCTTTTTATTCGAAATGCGTAGAGTTAATTACGAAATTCGTAGCTAGTATATATACCCTATTACGAAACTCGTAGGTTCTTCTACGAAATTCGTAGGCGGTAGATTTATATACAAGGTCATCCTATATTTATTTAAGTAACGGTCCCCCGTTACTTTTTAAATCCAAACATCCCGGAATACAAGCCATCTCTCCATTTCTGTTTCCGGGTTAAAAATCCATAAGCTTTAAAAAGAGAATGCATTATAATTATTTATTATTTAGCCTAGAAAGTTGGAGTTCCTAGTATCATCTCACCTCCGGCAAAATTTATAAATACCACTTATCGCCGGGGGATCAATTTATAAAAAATATAAGAAGGGACCCTGTACGAGCCCCAACTTAAAAATTAGCGGCTTTCTAAATTTTTCAAAGCCTTAGTATATTCTCGAACTTTGCACTTATTCTTGCGGATCTCAGTTTCAATGTGTGCCATATAAGTAGCGGTTTTCTTATACTTATTTTTCATAAATAACACCTCTTTATTGTTGGAGCAACCTCTAAATAAAATTCCATAAAGGTATACATATTATCTTCATTTAAATCCTTTCGCCAATGATCGCCATCACTATGATCACACGCACGGCAGTAATAAAATCCGTTTGTATTACAGAAACTAACTTTACCACAATTATCACAAACTACAATAGATTGATCTTCTGGATTTTTACCAGTGCATCCTGTTTCATCTGTGAAAACATTTGGCTCTTCAAATATCTGAACTGCAGTTGGAGTTAATACAACTAATACCTCGTTCTTTAGAATAACGAACTCTTTATATATATCCGCATTCACAAACTCTAAACTAGGCTTACATTCAAACCATGTTTTAATCTCCGGACAATAAAAGTCTGGGGTATATTTCTGGTTTTTTAATTGTACTGTCTCTGGTTCATAATATGTAGTTAGTCCTAATTCTTTAGTTAAGTACATACTTGCAATAAATTCAAGTTTTGATTTAAATCCATTCCCTTCAAAATTTTTTATATCATATATCATGTATATCATCCCTTAATAACATATATTACCATTACAGTATAACATGCTACTCTCCCCTCGCCTTCTATATTAATTCCTGGAGTATGAGAACATGAATATTTAATATCTTTTATAGGAAAATAAATTCCTGCAAGCCAGTTATTAACTTCGCGTTCCAATTCTTCAGTTGTTCCATTTTTAAATATTTTTACTTTTGTTAAATCATATGTCATTTTTTCACATCCAAAATATTTTTATTACTATTTAAAATTACATTTATCCAATCAAGAATCATTTTATCATCCTGTCCTGCATCTCTACAAGTTTGAATCTCATCTAATAGTTTATTTATTGTTACATCGTTTTTCATTTAAATCAACTCCATATTTTTTTGATTTGTCAAAACCGTTTGTGCAGTATCTGCAATTGGTTTACGTTTACAAATACCATAAATCATATTCCACATTGTTTCTCCACCATCTGGTTTATGTATCTTTTGATATACAACTTCTAAATTATCATGTTCCAAAATCTTTTTAAACTCTGGTTTACCTAACATACGTTTACCATTCTGTTTTAGCCAGAAATTATATTCATCAAATACTTCATATAAAGGAATACTTCCATTTGGATCTCTATCATATTTTTCTAAAACAAATTTAGGGAATGGATTCGCGTGTGTGTCATATATCTTTCGTTTCTCAGCTATTGTACCTTCACCAGTAAATTTATTATTAGTATATATACGTTGCATATATAATATAAGTTTGCTTGCGAATGCAGACATTTCAAGCGCAGATAAATTACCTATGATATCTCCAGATTCTGCAAAGCTATTTGGAAAATCTATAATTAATTGTCTTCTGTGAAATCCATCAGATGTATCTGTACAAATTGGAACACCATTAGTTGATATAATTATCTTTGCGTAATTATGGTCATCAAATGCTACACCATTCTTTTGTTCATATGGAACCAAATCTTCTCCAGACATTTTTTTAATTCTGTCCGTTTTAGATAATATAGAATAGTCAGTTTCTCCAATTTGACACACTAACTTATTATGTATTTTAAATGTTTCAAATCTAGATCCTATAATCAATTCTAATTCACTAGACGCCATATTTGATTGCCCTATTAAGCGTTCTAATAAAGCAAGGTATCTACCTTTACCGTTTCCACCGCTTCCACATAACCAAATTATTCTGTGTAATAAATACTTTCGAAGACAGGCGAATGCAGATACTTCATAAAGAACTTCTTTATTTTCTCCAGCCCAATCATTTAAATATTTATCTATAGTAGGACATTCCTCTTTAGGATTATATTCCCAAGGAAGTGGATTAATACAAAACCATTCTTTTGAAGCATCCATTATTTCAAGAGTTACAAAATTAACTAACTTACCTTTAAACTGGATCCATTTCCAATCAATGGCTTTTGGTTTATTTCGCATGCCTTCTAACTTTAATGCATTAACGATTTCTGTTTGAACATCTGATTTAGACATACCAGAATTATTTTCAACTAGCATATCTATTTCATGCATTATATGGTCTTTGTTTAATTTAGCCCACATCTTATCTTTATCATCCCAAGACCAGAATAATCCTTTGTCTGGATCATAAAATATTCCTAGTTTTTTAATTGCATCTCTAGCCAATTTAGAGAAATCCATATTTCTATATACTTTAGCAACGATGAATTTTTCGCTTGTCGGCTGATCTACAAGTAATATCTTCTTTAAATCTATTTCTAAATGTTTAACTTGGTTTATATAATCAATACCTTTTAGTCCAGATGCCGCTTCGCAAGTATTACTGGCCAATAAATAAGATAATTGTACTGGGCCACCTCCACAATTACATCTATGGCAGAACCATGCATTTTTATCTACGCTTATATTAAAATTATTTCCATGTGTTGCTCCATGTATTGGATTTGCTCCAACATATTCTTTTCCATTTCTTTTTAGTGGAATACTTTTAGCTACGTCCATTATATTAATAGTTACTGTTGGATTATCAGAATTTAATTTAACATATTCTTTATCGCTATTTGAATACTGCGAAACAACAGAATATATATTTTCCCATTTTATTTCAGCAATAGGAATATCTTTTATTGTTTTATATTCTAAACCACCTTTAATCGAACCAGGGCCTATAACATTTTTATAATCTTTATTATCTCCTAAATATCTTATCTCACCAGCACCGTCGCCATTAATCTTTAAAGCTAAAAAGGAACCTTTTTCTGGATCCGATAGTTTATAATAAAGATGCAATCCACCAGATGGGCTTTGGATTGTATAAGTTTCTGGTAATAGATCTACAGTTTTAGATAATATATCAAATGCGGCGGCACTATGTTTATCTATATCAAAACATAATATACCAGCGGAGCCAGCGCACACTCCATATATATTTATATTTTTGGATTCTATTTCAGCGGCTGAATAATTAGCTCCGTCAATTGATTGCCATTTTAGACCTAGTGGTTTCTTAGTATCTGGTTCGATCATTAAGAAACGCATATCTGGATATTTTTTAAATTGTTCAGGGATTTTAATAGTCATTAGAAATCACCTCTTAAAGCTATTTCGCTTTTAAGGATTTCTAACCTGCCTATTTTAATATCATTAATAATTAGTGTTGTTTCATTTTCAAAGATTATTGGTCCGCTATATTTTCTACCATTAGTCTTTAATAATATTTTTGTTGTTTCTGTCGATTCCATCATTCAAACCACCCTCCGTGAGTGTTATGGTATTCCAAGTGTATCTCTTGCAGCGTGGGCAAACTTTTGGTGTACCTGACCAACTCTTCCACTCATGATTACATTTATTACATTTGAGATCCATACTTAATAATAGATACTAAGTAGTATATAAACCTATCGTTTAGAATTGAGAGTAATGCTTTAGTCAAATCTATGGATTATAATGAGGGTCGTTTATTTAAGGAAGATAATGCGTAGTATCGGATTGAAAAGATTGAAAAGATTGACTTTCCCACTCTATTTACCCACGTGGAGAATAGAGTAGGAAAGTGAATATTCTGAATCTTTTGAATCCCTTATATATATTTTACATTAATTTATATATATTTGGCATTACTTAATTAGTTAACTAGACAAAGTTATTTATATAATTAGGCTTTTGAAGTAGTTAACCCGATCTTTGTTGATTGCTCTGGTATATATCTTATTCAACTTTTCTATATATTTTTCGGGGGAAAATACATGTATGGCACAAGTTGGGCATAATACTCCATTTGGATTATTAAATTCGGGGTAGCTAATTATTTTATCTTTATCATATTGTTTACGGCATCGGCCGCATCTTTTTTGATTTGGTTTATTATTCATAAGAAGCACCATGTTCTGGCGATATATGAATTGAATACGATATTATTTATATACCTTATTCAAAATCCTGCCAAATATTGTTGGATATTACTGGCGTCAATTCCCGGGCCCACTATTAATTGTGGTGCTGGTTTTATTGTTTTCATCATTTCGGCATAACTCATGCTTCCACCTCTACTGGCTTGTAGCTGATGATGAATCTTTTATTCACCGCGATTGGAGTTAATCCGTCGTTGCATACTGTGATGAAAGTGTTGTCTTCCATTAATATGTAGCCGTATATGTCTACCATTCCTTCACTCATTTTAAACCTATATTGTTTTCCTTTTTCTGATATCATCTGATACCACCTCATAATAACTATACACCAAACTAATATATATCTTAAATTGGTAAATTTCTACGAGGTAAAAAAAGACCCCTTTATAAGCTTCATCGATACATTTAAAAAGAGAAAGGCACTAAATATATTTATGGTAATTATAGCACGGCCAGTTGGTTCGGGCCAAATAGGTTTGGCATCACGCCAAGTGCCCGTTCCTAGAGCACAGCCACAAATTGAAACAACTACTCAAACTACTTATTTTGATTCTGAAGGAAATGAAATATCCAAAGAACAATATGAACAATCAATTCCAGATGTTAGCCAAAAAAAGATATTTGAAACAAAATCACAGGCGCAATTAAATCAAGAAATTCGTCAGTTAGATGTAGATACAACAATTGAAGGAACTCAATTAACTGAAAAAGATTATGTAGCATATGCACAACGCCAAAATGAATTAGATGTTGCTGCTGCTGAGAATGCCAATTTTTTTACAGGTATATCAAATTTTTTAATGCCTCCTACAAAAGAAGTTCCAGATGTAGTTACTTCTGAAAAATATGTGGCCCAAAAAGGATTCTTAGAACAAACAGGGATGACTCCTGCACAAGCTCAAGCAAAATATGATCAGACTCATTTTGTAGAGAATGCTGCTAAATTTGCTGTAGATAATTTAAATCCAATTACGCGCGTCCAACAATTATATCGTGGTGGAGAAATTTTAGTTCAATCTGTTGGAGAATCATTTGAAAAAGGAAAAGCATATACTCCAGAGAAAAGTCTTATAAGTGGAAATATTCCTTTTACTTCTATTCCAACCGGTGTTGATAAACCATTGGATATTGATGTATTCGGTGTTCCTATTGGAGAAACTACTGCTGTTAAATTTGGTACACAAACAGGAAATATTTTACCAACTATTGGAGAATATTTAATGGAAGACCGAGAAAAAAGTTATATCAATGAATTAAATAAAGAATATAATACCACAGCATTTACTAAAGCAAAAGAAGGAGATGTCCAAGCTGCCGGTCAAGTTGGAAGAATTGGAGGATCCATTGTACCAATCGTAGCTGGTACAATTTATGGAGGACCAGGTGGAGCTGCTTTAGCTTCAACATTTTCAGGTATTAATGTTTTAGAATCTAAAACTCCAGAAGAATTTCAAACATCTATTATTACAGGTGGAATATTTAAAGGAGCAAGCTCAGCAGTTAAATCATTAGGAACATTTACAAAAGCCGCAGAATATGCTGGTACAACTTCTAAGACAGTAAAAGCAATTACTGGTGTATCTAAAGTAGCGTCTGCTGCATCTGATTATGCACTACCTGCATATTTTGCAGTTGAAACCGCAGCAACAGCAGCAAAAAGTGTAGACTTGGCTAGAACAGATGAAAAAGCTGCAGAAGATTTTGATAGACAACTACGTGTTTCTTTAGGTGGAACAACTTTGGGAAATATTGCAGCTACACCATTAGCTAGATCTATAATTGAAGTTCCAGCATTTAAATATACTGTTGGAAAATATCCAACATCAGCAAAATTTGCACAACAGTTTAATCCAGACCCATTGAAATCTGCCGGTGAGAATGTTTACAACATGATTGAATTAGATAAACCAGGTAAAAGATTTAGTGCCGATTTACAAGTTGGAAAATCTAATGTGAAAGAATTTTTCTATGGAGATGTTGGTGTTCGTGGGAAGCTTGGCGAAAAAATACCTTCTTCAAAAGAATTTTTAAATCCAAGAATACAATCTTCAATTGGTAAAGGTGGAACATTGGGCCGACCAGAAACAATTGTAAAAGCAGCAATCACTGGAGTTGAACCAGGCAGATTAGCCGCTGGTGCTACCGATCAGTATTATTCTTTTTTTCAAAGATACCCAGAAGCTTATTTAAAAAGTAAAGGAGTTACGGGCGGAATATCTTACACAGGGTATGCAACAGGTGCAACAACATATGCTGATACTAGAGGTTTAGCTGGAATTTTATTAGGTAAACCAAGTGGATTACCAAAGAAATCTTTATTCCAAGATTTAAAATTATATGGTGAACGTATAACTAAAGCAGATCCGTTAACTCCATCTAAATTATTTGGAGACAAATCAAATTATTTAATTTTAACTGAAGCTCCTTTAACAAAACAATATTATAAAGGAGATTTGAAAACAAGTCTTTCTACATTAAAGAGTAAACCAGATAGTGCAGGTAAATTTTATTATAATCCTGCCGAAATTAAATCTGGTTATAATGAAACCGCATCAATATTACCAGCTCAAGGAATAGATCCAGTTACTGGCAAATTTAATTTAGGATCAAAATTGACTGATATACCTGGGCAAAAAACAGTTATTGGATTATTATTTAATAAACGTGTTACTAAAGCTCCAACAACATTCGTAGATAAAGCATTAGATTTTACAGATAGAATAGGATTAACTTCTGATTTTATGATTTTAGAAGGGAAACCTGTAGTTGCTAGCGCTGTTACATGGGATGATGTTACTAAAGATTTGGGTAAAAAAGAAGCTACTAAGATGCAGCAATTAAATACTGATATTGAATTAAATAAAGCTAAAGTAGAAATTCTTGAAAATAAATTACGATCTGGGCCAGTAGTTAATTTAAGTACTCTTGAAACTCAAACATTAAAAGATATTTTGTCCAGAGATTCTCAAAAATATGTTGATAAAATGAATTATGCAATTCAAAGAGATGTTAGTAAGTATAAAGGTACTGACTTAGATGCTACTATGAGAAGAGAATTGCGCCAAGAAACTGCGGCAAAATTAAAAGCTGGAAGAACAGATTATACTCCAGGCCAAAAAGCAACGATAGATTATTTTATAAAGAAAGATATTCAAAAATTTACTGGAGAACAACCAAGAACAGATTTATTTGGGAGATTAACTGGTAAAACAATGCCAGCAAATAGAAATATATTAAGAGAATTACGTAGAGATACTAGTACTAAGTTACAAACTGGTGCAGATTATTATACTCCAGGCGAATTAAAAACTGTTGATTATTTCTTAAAACAAGATTTACGAGCCGCAAATGCAGCTAAAGTAGCAGAATCAAAATTATTATCCGAAGGTTTAGGCAGATATAAAGCCGGAACAAATATAATAAGAGATCGCCCAACAGGTGTAATAACTGGTACAAAAGCAAGCGCCGGTAAATATTTAATGGTACAGGATGCTAAGACTGGAATGTGGGACTTCCCTGGTGGAGGACGAGCTAGAAATGAATCACCAGAATATGCTGTTCGAAGAGAATTATTTGAAGAAACTGGTCTTACCCCCGATTTTGGTAAGATGATTAACAAAGATATTATTGGGAAACCATTTAAAGGATATGGATATGGTCAGCAAATTCAAAATAGAAATATATTTTACGAAGGTATTACTGCGGGCCCTCCAATAAAAGATTTATATTTAAAGCGTGGAGAAATAAAATCCGCTGCATATTTTAGTCCTAAAGAAATATTTGATATGCGAACCGCAGGTACAACAGCTAAACGTGTAACTGGTAGAGATTTAGGATTTACAGATAGACAAATGATTTCTAAGATTAGAGAACAATCATTAGCTCGAAGTCCAGTAATTAGTAGTTCTGGTATATTTTCAAGATCATCTGCAAGTAGTCCAATAAGTAGTAAATCTTCATCTAGTGGTTATTCTTCAACAAGTAGCAGTAGTAGCTCATCTTCATCAAGTAGTTCTTCATCATCAAGTAGAAGTTCTTCTTCAAGTAGTTCATCAAGTTTCGGATCATATGGATCATCTTCGCGTGGAGGATTCCCATCAATACCTGCTCCAGATGAACAACAAGCAAACTTTAGCAAGGCGGGTTCTTATAGTGTTTATGTTAGAAAAGGAACTGGAATGGGCAAAGCTAAAAAAGTTCGACCAGTTTTAGTTGAAAGAGGATTACCATACGGAGCTGCAATAAATAGAGGGCTTGAAGTTACAGATAAGTATACTCAACGGACTGCTATAATTAAGCCTAGTGGAGTTCCAGCTAAACAACCAGATGAATTTATTAATGAAACATTGATGAAAAAATTTAGACCATTGAAACCAAAAACAAAAATAAAAACAGAGAAAAAAGAGAAAATTTTTGTAGAAAAATCAGCATATGCTATAGATTCCCCACAAGAAAAGGCTGGACTAGCATTCGCTGCTAAACAAAAACAAGTAATTAAAAAATTTAAATCAGGTTGGCGAGGTATGAAAATATGAATTGTAAAAAAGAATATATAAAAGCTATTAAAAAGTATGGCAAAAAGGAAGTTGATTTGGGGATAAAAATAGAATCTGAGCATGGAGGATCCGTTTGTCAATCTTTAAAGGTTACAATGGACCATTTAAATGAATTTCCAAATTATAATTCTAAATTAATTCAGTTTGAAAAAAATCTGAAGAAGGCCCGGAGGTGAAAATATGAAATGTAAATACGATGAAATTATTTCCCATTCGGAAAATATACATCAAATTAAGAAAAAAGCCCACGAGTCTTATGCAGAGCACATCACTAAGTTGATGGATAAGTATAATGATGAAAAAGAAAATGATGAATAAAAACATAGGTTTAAAAAGAGAAACGATGTAGTATATATATAAGAAGTGTTAAAATGGGTCCAAATTCACTATTGTTAGGAATTTTTGGTTTTGTTACGGTAGTTTTAGTATTATCGTTCATGATACCAATGGTTCAGGAATTACTTCCAATAATAACGGCCGATTCGGGCCCAACTACAGGATTGATGGTTCAATCTATTATATTGATTATAATTGTATGCGGAATATTTGTAATGGTTCGACAAGTAATGTCACCAAATGAGCATGCAAAGTTACAAGGATGATTTTTATTTACACGGAGGTGCAACAAATATGGGTATATTAACAGAACAAAAAGGTCAGGGAATGAATACATTAATGATGGGGTTCATGACTGCTATAATGGGTTTTGTGATGCTTGGTCCAATGTTAGAAATATTGAACGCAGTTATTACAACAATCGTAGCGGGAAATCGATCTGCATTCAGCAATACTGGGTCAATGGATCTAATGCTCGGCATGACCGGAATCTTACTAGTAATATTAGTAATTTTCGCAGTTGTTAATTCATTTTTAAATCCTCCACAACAAGGAGCGTATTAAAATGAATAATATACTTGTGCGCACTACGCGGTTTAGCGATAGCTTATGAATAAAGGGATAATATTAGTAACGGCATTACTGCTTTTAATAATGATACCAAATATATTTGCGGCATCATGGCTAGATGGATGGCAAAATAGAGAAGCTATAACTATTAAAACACAATCATTAGGGTTATCTGCAGATGTTACTGGAGATACAACTATTTTGGTAGATATTAATAGTGATAATGCTGATTTTTGGGCAGCTTATGCTGGTCAAACTAATCAAGATATTATAGATGAATTGCGATTTACATCTTCTGATGGAGCAACTCTTCTTCTTTTTGATTTAGCAGATGTTAACATTGATACATCTCATGTTCAAGCTTGGGTAAGAGTTACTGAAACAAAGTATAAAGATAATAATCTACTTATATATATGTATTTTTCTAATGTAGCTGCAACCGCATATGGACAAGGAAAATTAGCATACCAAAACGATATAATGGCTAACTGGCATCTTGAAAGTTTTGTAAATGCAAGTGTTGGTTTAGATATTGGCGGAGCAACAGATTCTACTGATAGAAACAATGATATGAATAATTATAATGTTGCCGGAAGATATGTTTCCCCAATAGGTTTTGGTTATAATTATAATGGTACAACTGCCCGATCTGATGTTTTACGAAATACTGGATATTTAATGATACCAGGGAATCTTACCCTTTCTCAATGGCTTTATTTAGATTCTAATACTGGAGCAATAACACTTCAATCACAAAAAGATGGTGGAGGATCTACAACATATGCATTATATGCTAGAGATTCTAGTTCATGCCCAAAAGGAATTGTATTTGTAAGTGCTGGTGTACTTCCAGCTAAAGTTTGTACAAATATAAATTCTGGTGAATGGACTCATTTAACTTTTGTTAGAGATCAGAATAATAATCCTTTTTCATATTTACATGTTTATAAAAATGGGGTAGATGTTAATACTGTTACTTATGATGGTACATACCCAAAAAATTGGCCTAATTATCCATTTAATTTAATGGGATCAGTTGCTGGTAATTGGACAGCTGGAAAAGTTGATGAATACAGAGTTTACAATACAGCAAAAACTGCCGATCAAGTTAAAGTTATTTATGCATCTGATTCAAAGCAATTAATTTCTTTTGGTACTAAAGAAACTGCTACTGGTGTTTTAACTATTAATACAAAAGATGAAAAGACTTGGGCAGATATTACAAATGTTGTTCTTACTATAGGTGCAACAAGTTACACATTAATAAATGCTTCAACAGATATTAATTTTGCAAATTATGCTCCTGGGAATTATAATTTAATGTTTTCTAAAGATGGATACACAACTAGAAATTATCAATTTTACTTTAATGGGCAGTCTTTAACAATTAATATGTTATTAGATAAAATTGAAACATCTTTATTTGTTGATTTTAATTTTATAGCTCCTGTAACTAGAGCTCCTTTCCTTGGATGGGCTACAATTGATAAACAAAATCCAACTACATTTGAATATTGGACAATTGGGTCTTATTTAACAAATGAATTCGGAGAAGCCTCTATTTATATAGATAATAATGATCAAAGATATAGAACAAGATTATATAATTCATATGGAACATCATATTATATATATCCAGTACTATTAACTGTAAATAATCCAAAAGATGAAATAACTGATGCAAATATCGATGCAAATTGGAATATAGGCACTTCAAATACTCATAATTATTATTGGTCTAGTTTAAATGCGCCGAAAGATATATATGTTATTCCTAATACAGTTGATTATATGTTTATTAATATTGATTCTAATTCACCACTATTATATTTGCCACGAACATATTTTGTTAGATATGATTCTGATGATGCTACAGTTTCAACGACGCATGATTATTTAACTCCATATTTACCTTTATCTGTTTCAGTTGGAGACAATGTTAATTTTATAACAAAATCAAAAACTAGAGATACAATAAAATATGTTGATTTTTTCGTTTACAAAACCATTAATGGAATTAAATATCAAATAATGGCTGGCAGAACAGATGTTACAGGTTCAAGACTATTCCCTTTTATACAAGGTGAAAATTATGAGATTCAAGTAATTAAAGATGGAGTTATATATGAAGATTCATATCTTTACACAGCTACAGAAACTCCAGTTTACTGGTATATTGATTTGGGTACAAATACTATAGGAATACAACAATATTTTATCCCAACAAATATTACATTCACTCCAAATGGGCCAAAATTAGTTGGAACAGATACAACTATAACAGTTGCAATGGCGGCAGATGATATTTCCCAATACTCATATATGTTTTACCAATATAATGATATAAACATGATGACCGGAATCAAAATATTTACTCAGTCAGGAGCAGCTTGCTCTGGCAGTTCATGCGCTGCAGTTATAGCTATTCCAGCAATGGATACAAATAAACAATTTTTCTTTGATTTTAACATGTCTTATAATAATGGAGATACTAATGAATATATAACTAAAGTTTATTCTAAGACTGTTTATTCTAATTTGGATGTATTTAGATTGGCTTTTGCTGTAAGAAAAGATTTTGGGTGCACAACAAATGCAAATGATATTTGCGCATTAGGTATAGGTATTAGTGTTTTAATTACATTAGTTGTTGTATTTGCTTTATCTGCAGCTGTTGGAGTATTCCACGGTTTCGGAGTTATAACACTTTCAATGTTAATGTTGGGTGTTTTTACATTTATTGGCTGGTTCTTTTGGCCAATGTATTTATTCTTAGTTGCCGGAGCAATTCTAGCTGGGGCAAGTGGGTTCATGCGAAAAGGTGATAATTAATGTTTGAGAATATGTGGTATTCATTCATGATAATTTTACTTTTACTTAATGGAACATTTGTTGCCGTAAGTACTTTACCAGTTACTCAAAATGGGTCAATGACATTTGGGGAATCTTGGGGCGTTCAAAAAGTTATTGATATGAATGCAACTATAAACATTTTTGGTAATCAAATACCTTTAGGGACAAATGTTGCCGTAGATACAAATGTTGAAGCAACAACAAGTTCTAGTGATAAAGTAGATGTATTTAAATCATTCTTATTTGGAGTTGGGTCAGCAATTGGAGCAGCCGTTGGTTTAATGAATTTCATGGTGCAAGCTCTTTTCGGTTATTTTTATTGGCTAGACATGCTACTAAATCCTGCATGGCATCCAATAATAGCTGCATTAAATGCCGTTTTAAAAATAGTATTTTTCATGATAGAAGTTGTGGGATTAATTAGTTTCGCGAAGGGGTTTTTCATATTCAGAAATCTCTTCTAACGGTAGATTTAAAAACAAGGATGGACTATATATGTATATGAGAAATGTAGCATTAATAATTGGGCTTTTACTGCTAATTTCAATGGTTTTCGCTGGTGGAATGACAGCTACTGCTATAGGCGATATAACCCCTAGTTCAGATAATGTAAAATCATATGATAAAGCTACTCAAACAGTTACCATCGCGGCAAAAGATGATCAAACTTTAATTGCTACGGCAAAACTTTTTACACCTTTGGTCGTTGAAGTTTCACCCGGGTACCAAAAAGTTGCTGAAATATTACTTGATGGAAAAGTAATTACCACAGATTT
>Ga0247841_10005142_pt1 | contig 21589 bp, 15 predicted proteins | sample LaCruzMarch2015__2_FD_192410 | JGI IMG/M metagenome (GOLD analysis project Ga0247841, IMG submission 192410) | Freshwater microbial communities from meromictic Lake La Cruz, Castile-La Mancha, Spain - LaCruzMarch2015_18m | ecosystem: Environmental > Aquatic > Freshwater > Lake | place: Spain... | reverse complement strand
AGGTGCGGAAGGTTCCCGCGTCCGCAACTTACTGTTGAAGCAGTCAATGTTATGGAGACATTCGGCGACTTCGGAATGCCAGAGACCCAGATTACGGAACCGGATCACCAGAGAACGCCGTACAAAAGCGAGCGCCACCTCGGGTTGTTTTATATCGGCGCACAGTTCGCTCAGCAGATTCAGACTTGCCGCAAAATCTATGTGATCCGGGCCAAGCCGTTCCAGGGCAATCAACGCCGATGCTCTAGCCTCTTTGAGGGCCTGCGCAATTTTGTCTTCGCGTTCAAGCATGATCGCTGTGACGTAATGCCGGTTCCACTCTTCATCCATGCCAACATGAATGTCCTCGGTGGGATCACTGTTCCCTGCGCCTTTTCCTTCGTCTCCCTTCTTCTCTTCAGGATCCAAACCTTCAAGGATCTTAAAGGCCTCAAGATATCGCCTCTCACGGATAAAGCGTAACACCTCAAGACATTTTTGCTCGGCCTCCGTAACCTCCTTAACAACAGGAGATTGTCGTTTTTTTATCCCGCCTTCTTTCTCAAAACAGGCCTCCAAAAAGTCTGCTGCGATAGGGTTTCCATTTTCAGCCGATTTTCTGAGCCATTTCTCTCCAAGGACATAATCCTTCTCAATACCCTTGCCATCCACATACGCCATGCCCAGACGGTATTGAGCACTTTCATGGTTCTGCTCAGCCGCCTTTCGATACCACTCGACGGCTAAAGCCTCATCTTTTTCAACACCGGTGCCCTTCGCATATATGTTTGCGAGATTGTATTGGGCTTCGACATAGCCCTGTTCAGCAGCTTTTCGGTACCACTCAATGGCCATAGCCACGTTCTTTTTGACGCCAGTGCCGTAGGCATACATAGCGGCGAGATTGTATTGGGCTTCGATAGAACCCTGTTCCGCCGCTTTTCCATACCATTCTGCTGCCTGTACGGCATCCTTTTCGACACCTAACCGCGTACCATAGCGAAAAGCAAGGTTCTGCTGCGCCCGTAGGAGCCCTTGTTCCGCTGCCTTCTGGAACCACTCCGTAGCAATTGCTTCATCCTTCTGCACACCCTCGCCATTGGAATAGCATAAGGCGAGATTAAATTGGGCTTCAGCATGGCCCTTCTCAGCGGCTCGTTGCGTCCACTGGAAGGACAGGAAATCATCCTTTTCAACGCCTCTTCCATCAAAATATAAGCTTCCAAGGTTAAGCTGAGCATTCGCATATCCTTGCTCCGCCGCCTTTCGATACCACTCGGCTGCCGTCACCAAATCTTGGGAAATACCACGCCCCTTCTGATACATACAGCCAAGGTTATTTTGGGCTTCGGCATAACCTTGCTCCGCAGCCTTCCGATACCATTCGAAGGCCTGAGCCTCATCTTTCTCGACACCAATCCCCTGTGCATACATAATGCCAATGTTATATTGTGCAACGAAATTGCCTTTCTCCGCCGCTTTCCGGTACCACTCAACCGCTACAGCCGCGTCTTTTTTTACGCCGCTCCCCAAAAAATACATTCCCCCTAAACTGCACTGCGCAAAGCTATCCCCTTGGTTCGCCGCCTTTCGATACCACTCGACCGCGACACACTCATTTTTCTCGATGCCTATTCCGTTGGCATACAGAACCCCAATGTTGTATTGGGCTTTTGGGTGTCCTTGCCTAGCGGCTTTCAGATACCACTCAGCGGCTGTCGACCGATTACAATCCGCTCCATGGTCGCACAGTAACCCCATGCTATATTGAGCTTCGGCATAACCTTGGTCCGCTGCTTTGTAATGGAGCTCTAAGGACTTAGCCACACTTTTTTCGACACCTTTTCCCTCATCGTACATGCACCCCAGCTGATATTGGGCATCTGGAAGTCCTTGGTCCGCTGCCTTTCGACACCATTCGAAAGCGAGGGACAGGTTCTGTTCAACATCAAGCCCCTTCTGATACAGCACCGCAAGGTTTTTTTGAGCCGAAGCATCTCCTTGTTCCGCCGCCTCTTGAAAGTATTTGACTGCGACAGTGGCATCCTTTTGGAACCCAAGACCATACAAGTGCATAATACCCAGATTATTCAAGCACCCGGTATCGCGACATTCCTCTGAGCCTTTTGTGAAATAGGCAATAGCATCAACAAAGTTTTGCTCACATCCCCAGCCTGTGCGTAAAATCATGCCGACGAGACAACAGGCGGCGCCATTCCCCTGATCAGCACGTTGCTTCAGCATAGCCAGCAACGCTTCAGGCTTTTCCGGAACACCTCTACCCTGTTTGAACAAACCGCCAAGTTCAGTGCGAGCTCTCACGGAGCCTCCCAAGACTGCTTTTATAGACCACGCTGCCGCTTCAACATCATTTTTTTCAACCCCTTCGCCAAGCCTGTAAAGCTCCGCCAGCCGATACGCCGCATTCATGTCGCCCGCGTTGGCATCAACGACTAACTCATCAAAAGATTTTGTTTCCATAAAGCGATGATCCTGTCTTATTCAATTATTCGGCGCTTAATCAATACTGTTACTGTTTGCTACATGCAGGTCAATGATTACGGGCTTGCCTTCTTTAGCAGAAATGATTGTTATGAGCGATTTATGGGTGCTAATCTCTTTGATGCCGCTTTTTTGTTCGCGTTCCGTGGAAAACAGAGGCAGGTGTCTGACCTCCTTCGCGACCGGCAATTGATAGTTGGCTGTGTTTTTCCCATTTCTCCAGACACAGGCCCAGGAGAACGGGGTGCAGTTCGGTCCGTGATCCAGAATGTAGTCCGGTTCTAGAATTGCAAATTTGTAGATGTTTCCGTCAATAACGACACTCCGACAAAACACCGGATTGATGATTCGTCCCACATCCTTTTTACCGTCAATCTGGGAATAGAGACGTCCGTGCCGGAGCTGGACGGCTTTACCTTTGTAGTTCACGGATGCGAACTTCAAGTCACGGTATATTTCCGTATAGGACATATCAAAGCTAAACAATTCATTTAACCTGTCCTCTTGGATTTCTCCCAAAGTTGTGGATTGGAACCAATCCGCCCCTGTCGCGCCTTCATCCGAGCCCGAGGCGGCAATAATTACAGAAGCATGTTCCTCTGTCCACGCCAGCCATTTTCTCTGATCTTCCAACAGTGCGGTTCGCGCTCCGCCGCTCGTCTGTTGCAACAGATGCCAAAACATCTTCCACTGGAACAGTTCGGCTATTTCAGCCTTCGTGGATTCCTGCCCAGACGATTCCGCTTCGATGCCATAGATAGCCTCTGCGTTTTGGATGGCATTTCGGCAGTTCAGATATCGGGTCATGAGATGTTTCTGTTCAAGCTCTTCAATATCATCAGGAGCGAGGATTGACAAAATAGAGCCTTGCACATCTTTATTCTCTCGCTCGATCACCCCTTTGAGCTTGTTAGTAAACAGGCCGTATGAGGTATCGTCCAAAAGATTCGTCGCATCTTTAAACAAGGATATCCACGCATCGCGAGGGCTGACCTGTTGGGTGTCAGCCGGGACCAGTTTCCACCAGAGACAAAATCCTATTGCAAGAATCAAGAACGCTGCTACAAGCACAATTGTTTTTTTATTCATAACGTAGGTGCAACTTTCTTCTGTTTTGTTTGCTTCTCTTTTTCATTGGGTGGCAGGATCATTGCGGCTTGAAACTCGGAGGCAAGTACACGTAAAACAGAAATCTCAATGTCAAAACGATAAAAGTCAATACCGCGCGCGGGCGTTTTATCAACTGGAGGCGGAGACTCGTCGGACAAACGATACGTCTTCACCTGCTCATACCATCGTTCTTGATGCTGATAAACGTTGTACTCTACAGCGGTGCAACCCCCGCATCGCGTCGTAATCAATATCGGCAGATCTCCCTTTTTAATGCCAGGAACAATACAAAGGTCCAACCCCAAAATATCGCCAATAGTCCGCCATTTTTCCTGGTTCTTCTTAAAGACGATCCACCGGCTACCGCCAATCCCATCATATCCCTCCAAGCACAGTAACATCTCGTCCGTGCCATCGTTATTGAGATCGATCATTTGCCTACGTGTCGTTTCTTCCCCCACCATCTCTTCTAAAGTCTTATTCCCGTCGACAGCATGCGGAACGTAATATTCCCCAACAAACCGACATTCTTTAGGGAGATCCTTTACTAATACATGCGAAGCGTAGTTACAGAGATTGGTTACTACAATATTTGTCGAGGCATACACTGACACGTGCAACAGGACACTAAAAATCAAAATCATCGTTTTATTCATATCACTTGACTCCTGTTTCACGTAATTAACTCACTCTGAAACAAGTCTCACATCGATTGCAAGTGATGAGAGAACACCATCCTCCGAAACGTATGACTCTACAACTGTTGCAATGCATTGAGCACCTTTCGTTAGGTATGCTGCCAATTCCTGGTTGCAAGTACGAGGAATGTACCCGACAAGATACTCCCCCCACTCGACGCGAATGGCATTCTTGTCGTATGAATTTTCAGGATCTCGAACAAGAGAGACTAATGATTTTTTTGGCGGGACGCGTCCTTTTTGGGTACAATCGCCAAATAGCATACCAACAACAATGTATTTTCCGTCTATGCTCGGGCCAGTGGATGTTTGGCTGGCTAAATCTTCTATGTCAGGAATCGCAGTTGTTAGCTTGTCGTGAAAAGCCTTCAACACAAGGCTGCAAGATATGTCTACCTCTCTGATTGGTCTTTCCAAGGTTATCCCATGCATGGTTTTACAACGGCTTAGAGCCACATAAGCCTGTCCGAAATCAAACGTCCCACGACCAAAATCAATATGGACCGATTCCAATGTTCTGCCTTGAGCCTTATGAATCGTCACAGCCCAAGCCAGCATCAACGGATATTGCGTATAGCATCCAGAGGCCTCTACGTTTATATGATCGCTGTGGGAATCAAGACGATAATTGTAGCTTTTCCATTCTACAGGAGTGACCTCGCAGATATTTCCAGGTTTGTTTGTCAGCAGCTCAACACGGATTACCGTATCTTCTATTGAGAGAATGCGCCCGATCGTACCATTTACCCATCTTTTTGCTTCATCGTTCTTTGTAAACATGACCTGAGCGCCAGGCTTAAGGACAAGGCGCATAGGTGAAGGCAATCGGGCATCCTCGACGGCGAATGAACCTGACGCTTTCCCCATAAAGACCACTTCAGCACACGGGATTTTTTCCAACTCACTTTTGTTTTTTGCATCAACAATCTCATTCGTCGTTGCGAGTGTTACAGCATTAGGTGTTGGGAGACGACCGAAACAGTGTTGATTTAAGCAATCGGCTGTGATCGCGTTGTCCTTCCCTATACGGATCTTGTTTAGTATATCAATAAATTCAAGATCCTTCTGCCGGTACACATGTGTCAACTCAACTGGCAGCAGGGATTCATTTCGTAAACACTTCGCTGAGAAAAAGAAAGGAGAATCATAACCAATGCTTGTCAACGCCTGCGCTTCTCGCTGGGGAGCTACAGGTGGCAGTTGAAAAATGTCCCCGATCATGACAACTTGCGTCCCCCCAAAGAGACGGTTTGGTGACTTTCCGTTCTTAGCGAGAAACCAATGAATCCCGTCCAGCAGGTCAGCACGGACCATTGAAATTTCGTCAATTATCAAGATGTCTATGTGTTTATAGAGAGTTCTTCCAAGGACAATCTGAATGTCAGCTTCCTGTATTAGTGCTGGTCGTAAATGAAAGAAGGAGTGTATGGTGGCTCCTTTTGAGTTCAGGGCAGCAATACCCGTAGGAGCAACAACAACGATGTTTTTCTTGGGGAAAACAGCTCTCAAATACCTGATTAAGGTTGACTTGCCAGTGCCAGCCTTGCCCATGACAAGCATGGGCGAAACATTCAACTCCAGCAAGTGTTTGACAGCAAGGTATTCAGTTGACACTTCTATATCATCAATAGACTCTTTTTCTAGCTTGTCTCTTTTACAGGCAACGGTAAGAGCGGCTTTTGCCGCTTGCCCAACAGTCTGCAATGTGGGTGATATACAGTTTTTGCAAATGAACCCCGATGAAGCAATACCTTCTGTCAATTTACCGCAGCTTGGGCATTCACCTTGTTTCCTGTAGGTTGAGCCTGACCACTTGCACGAGCAGACATGCTTGTAAGTGCGATACTTTACTTCTCTGGTAACATCTCTCCTACAAATAGAACACACAAGAGCGACCATAAAAACTCCTCTAAAAAAGCCACATCATCCATCAAAGGCACAAAAACGGCCAAGGTTAAAACCACGCACTATCAGACTTTTCAGGTGGAACCCAATGCGAAAAAGACATCCGGCTCTGCCTTCCTCTGTTCGCTCTACTCAAAATTAAGAACCATTTGATTGGTAGTCTTCAAGCACTGATTTATCCGGCCATGAGGCTCGGAGATCTGTTTGAAGGTTGAAAAGAATTTTAAAAACTTCTCTTTAGAACCCATCATCTCCTCCAATATCCCTGAATGTTTAGCAGAAACATACAAAGCCGCGGCAAAGGCTTGACAGTTAATAGATTTTTGAGGGTTGAAAGCAATGTCCGTAAAACAATCATGAAATTGTAAGGCATCAGCAAGTTCTCGATTTTTTTTCAGGGCCTGAAAATAGACCCAAGAATAAAATGCTTGTGGCGGATCTAATGGCCAGCGTATACCATGTAAATCAAATCCTACTAGCGGACCTTGGTTTAGTGATTTTATGTGTTCTCTTACCTCTCGAGGGGGGCGCAAATATAACTCTGGGAAAGGACCAGAGTTAGAAAATACCTTGCTCGCTTGGAAAAGTGATTCAACACAAACAAAACCCCCAGATTTTGTACTACGTGTACCCAAATTAAATGCACTAAGTCTTATACCTAATTCGTCACGCGATCTTCGCGAGATCTCAAGTGGCGCAGTTAACCCTATTTTACTTTGCAATATTACACCATGCAAGGAAGCAATGCTCTTCTGCTGCTGTTGCAAGGATAACCCTGCATGCCAAATAAACTCGATGTCACGAGTTATAACACCAGGGATCTCTTCTAAAATCGGGATGAAAACAGGTCGTTTAGCCATTTGAGATTGGCCTTTCATTAAATAACTCGGGGAGTATCTCAAAGTTTGGTTTAAGCAAATCAGGGCAAAGTAATGTAAGGGCGGACTTGGCCCGTTGCAGAGCTTGTGCATTTTCAAAGGCTATGCCCTTCACAAAGGACAGACTGATTTCTCCTGGAATCAGCACTTCTGCCTGAGGGTCAGTCGTATAACACGCAGCAAGCCCGTGACGGTTAAGTGTCCTCTGACCAAATTGATTTCCTGCAATGACATTATCAGCAAAGAGTGCTAAAAGGTGTTCGATTGTTGCACCTGTTCCGCAAGCGCGAACGCGCGTCGAAGCTGCGTTACCAACGCAAAAAAGGGCACCGGGTAGCGCTAAGCAGTTTGGAGTGAGCAAAAGCACGCACCACACATTGCAGTCATTGTAACGTTCTCGGAAGCGTTTAAACAGCGATATATTAGGATGTTCTATGGATAAATTAATAAAATTTGTTCGCGCGTCAAGCCTCATAGAATCGTTGAAACTCACATAATCAAGCAGAAACTGATCTTTACGCTCTTTCGCGATCTGAAGAACCCGGTCGCGAGCTATTAGAGCTTGCAACTCAATGATGCTGAACAAATTGTTTAAGGGTGTAAAATGAACTAGCTGACTTATACCGCGCTGAACAATAACGGGTTGCAATTCTTCAAAAAATGATGGAATCGTTTTCATATTATCTCAGATTGAACACATTCGACATCAATCGTGCTCGGATCAATATCGTCCAGTAGCTTGGAGGGCTGTCCAGACGAAATCATCGTTAGCGATGATCGTGCACGAGTCATGCCGACATATAAGAGTTTGCGTTTTAGAGATAAGGTATCTTCATCAGGCTCTTTAGATGATAGTTCTAAAAGGTTCGCATTCAGATCACATAAGATAACATGATCAAATTCAACGCCCTTAAGACTATGCAGTGTGTCAACCGTGCAAAGGTAAGAATTGGAGCTACTTTGAGGATCTTTGGTTGACTTAATCTTTATTCCTTTTAGAAAAAAGCTTGTCAGAATGTTTTTTACATTTTGCCTCGTCGGCGCCGCAATAGCAATGGCAGCGTTATACCCTATTCCAGAAAGCAAGCTGCATAACAGTGTTGTTTGATTTTCGGATGTATGGGCAATATAGAGCTTTGGTTTCGAACTCATTTGGTCTGGCAGCTCCACATCCGTAAAGTCGGATCTTTCTGTTTCCTTCTGCAACAAAGATAGAGCTGCGGTAGCAATCTGCCTAGTATTACGATAATTTTTTCTAAATTCGAAACTTCTACCTTTAATATTCATCCCTGTATCTGCCCATGAAAAGCCACTTTGATAAATACGCTGAGCTGAATCTGCTACTAAAGTTATACTGTTCGTAAACGGCGACACCAACTTTGAGATGAGCCTTAGTTGCGCGAGTGTAAAATCTTGAGCCTCATCAACAACAATATGAGAAAATGGAGGCTTAAAAGATTGTTTTTCGGTCACTTTGAGAGCTTGCAGGATAAGATCTGACCAATCGCATCGATTCATTTGGGTCAGACTATTGTTGTAATGTTCAAATGTTTCCCAAAGCAATTGCTTGTCGGATGTTGTTACACGTGTTATTGTGCCACGTCCTTTTCTCGGTGTATTGATATACTCTGCTAAACTGGTAATTAAACGTCCTTTGATCCAGGCAAACTCTTCTTCATAAAAATCTTTTCCCTTACTTAATATGGCGACCTGGGACTTATTCTTGGATTTGACATATTCAATCGCATTTTGTATTGCAACCGAAATCTGCTTGTCATCGGCTTTCCGACACGCACGGCAAAGTCCACCGGCATAGCTGTGAAGAGTTGTTACGTGCAGAGGTTTATTTGAAGTGAGTGTTCTAACATAGTTAATCAACGAGTTTGTAAATGAGAATATTGCGACAGTCGTTGGCTGAAATAGAGAAGTCTCGGTCATCAGGAGATGAAGAGCTCTAAAAATGGCAACTGTTGTTTTTCCACTCCCAGCAGCTCCTTTAATAAGAACTGGATTCTCAGGTGGCAGAACAAGAACTTTCTTCTGTTCACCCTTAAGATCGTTAAGTGTAAGTTGTTGCATATACTTTTTCTTTCTGTTTAAGATGTTGGATCTCTTAGTAACAGCTTTAAACGCGGCATCAAGTTCTTGTTGAGGTACAGCTACGGAGTGTTTGAATTATGCCTTATTTCGCCATATTGCGCTATAAAAAACATCTGATTATATCCTTTGAAACGCTGACCATTTTACCGTATTACAAAAATACTTGATAAAAATATAACCATTCTGCCATTTTTCAAACTCCTTCTGCTTTGTCATATTCCAAGTTTTATCATCATATTTCGTCTCTCGCGATTAAGGACGGGATAATGAGTGGTCGCTTTTTGGAGAGAGATTGGGAGGGTATGAGTTCGCAGAAGTGCTGGGTGTGGCGTGTATACCAAACTTTGATGAAGGGCTGGTCTGGGGTGCCGCGGCAGATGATTTTGAATCCCATGCTCTTGGCAAGAGCTGTAATCATGCTCTGTACGAGGTAGGTGCCGTCGGAGATGTCGAAGAATAGGCACTCTGCCTGGGCATCGGACCCTAATGTCTCGCGTAGACGTTTTAAGGCCTGTTCGGTCTCGTCGCTGAGTAGCTCTTCGTGGATCTCGATAGGTAGTCTGGGATATTTTGCTGAGAGGTCTTTCTTGCACTGCTGGGCGTGATCCTTTGCTTCTTTCAGGGGCCAGAGATGCAGTTTATAGGGCTTACATTCACCCATGATTGCGTTGAGGGTCAAAGGCTCTCGTGTCAGCAAGGTATGAAGAATCAGTGGACCATCGAATGCTGATCTGGGCCACCTCTCGCGGGGTTCGCGCGTGATGCAGTTTTCTTTTAAAAGATCATACGCCTCTTCAATTTTCCTCACTGCATGATAGTGCACTTCGCCTGAACATTTTTTTTGAATTTCGCAATCAAATAGATTTTTAGACTCCTGAGGAATGATCCAAGTCCTTTTACAGTCGGTGCTCAGCATGACTTTATTGCCGATGTCCACGGCCCGAACGTGTACCGCCGCGTCAAGCTCGCCGGTCACAATCCATTCCGAGGCCAGACGGATACTGTAGTCGCTATCCTCTTCGCGCAGAGCATCCATGGCGAGGGATGCAGCAAGCTGCCATGATGTACCATCACACCCCTGCGCCTCGCCGATATCCGCATAGAGGCGCATACCCTGCCGTTCCGCAGACTCAAGGATACAACCCGCATTCTCAAGCGGGAAGGCGATCTCAGGTGGTAATCTGCCCTGTGCGTCTTTCCCGAAAGCCCAAAGCCTGCCGAATTGTGGCATAGCGGCTCCCTGACTAGCCATGGGGAAGAGAACCGCTGCTGTAGGAAAGGGCTGGAGGATACCATAAGTAGGCATTGCTGGCCCGATGGGCTTACAGTCCGCGGAAAGAAAGCCGATGAAAGGCGGATCAAGTCTTCTTTCAGGCGGGAAGAGCAACGCCTCTGCTGCCAGGGCATTCTTCCAGACTTTTAGCGGTTTTTCGCAGAAGGGCCACTCGGAATAACCCTTTGTAAGACATGAGGCCACCTCTCCAAACTTGCGCTTACAGGTGTTGGAGAAGGCTAGCGCGTTGTTTCTCGCCTGCGTTTGCCCAGCCTCGCTAAATATGTAGGGGTTTCCCATAGCTGACTTAGCCCGGATTAAACATGCAAAATCATTCCAAATCCTGAGAGGGCAGGCCGTTGATACAGGCACGGATGGTGGCCGCATTCAACTCCAAGGTCGTTCCGATCCGTTTGACAGCAGTGGCGACGTCAGCCCCGGTTGGAAGAACTTCCCCCCCACGCGGATTGAAGATGTTGAACTGAGCAGCCCAGGGCAGGTCGTAACGTGTATACCCGTAAACTAGTGTTTTGCCTGTGGCATCTTGGCGAACAACGAGCCGCTCGTGACCGAAGGGCATGAGAATGACCTCATCTTCGATCCTGCCATCCTCTGGATTTTGCTTGGGTTCGATAGTCTGGAAATAGAAGGACTCTTTCGCCTCGGAGAGCAAGGGCCACACCGTATTTGAAATCTTAACAGGCTGGCCTTTTTCCAGAACAACTACGCCTGTATCGGACTTCAGGGGCGTCTCCTCGTCAATGTACTGGGGAGGGAGTTTCGACAGGCACTCCTCCACAAGGCACTGGGAGGCTTCTGGGCAGCAACCCCCGCAATTGTCTATAAACTGCTGGGCGCAACGATTGAGCGCAACGACGAAGTCACTTTCAACAAGGACCAATTCGCCTCCAAGTTCATCGGCGAGAGCCTGTTGAGTATCCTTGCAATTCTTCCGTAATCCATAAATCAAGCTTCTTCCATCCGCATGCTTACGTACCAGCACATGAAGCATATAGGGTGTTTGGAGATAGTCCCATGGAGATTCCTCACACGAATTTGGATATGCTTCGAGTACTTCGAGAATAGAATCCTTCAAGGAGGCGCTAGCTTTTCGGGGTGCTTTGCGGTACAAGGGCATGATGGCCTCTGCCACGAGTGGCCAATCGGTTTCCTTGACGCGAACGGGTTGCCTGTCGGTCAGCCGAATGGTTAGTCGTCCATCTGGCGATACGTTTTTTGTGTCTTGGTCAGCGGTGGTTGCGATCGGGGCTTCATTGCTCATAATCATTTCTCCTTAACAGTTGATGGTGTCTTTACACTGGGATAAAGCATCACCTGTTCGTGTTTTCCGCAGATTTAATCATTTATTTTTGGCAAGGCGATCACGATACGCACAAAGGCGGCCTTTTGGATACGCGTAAAGGCGGCTGGGGTGGCTGGCTTGAAGGTTATCACGCTGCCGTCGCACTCTGTTTGTCCTTGGGCGAGGAGTGGTTTCTTGGCATTATTACCGTAAAGGCAAGCAGGGAAGCCTGGAAGCAGGTGCGCTTTGTTGCCAACAATAGACCAGTGGAAGGTCTGAGTCGTGGCATCTGTTTCTCGCTTGGCGCGCAGGGAGGCGACGACTTTCTCTTCCTGGCAGAGATGGACCTCTGCAAAAACATCGCCGCTGGAAGCCGCCAGTCGTTCCGGCTGCTTAAAGGTCTTCTTTTCTTTCACAAAGGTAAACGCACCTTTCGTATCGAAGGCAACGACTCTCTTGGCCTGAAGCGTGGCGGTTTGCTGAAGGGTGAAGAGACGGTTACGCAGTTTTGTGAATTGCGCCAGCTCTTCTTGCTGATAGGCTAGCCGTTCGTCATTCGGGTTCAGAATGGCAAGGCCTACCTTTTCCCTTACGTCGCCATGCGGCCAGGACCCTGAGATGGCATGATGATAAAGCGTTTGGGCCACTTCGAGACGCTCTTCGTCGAAGGTTCCAACCCGCCAGCTTTGCGCCAGGGCGAAGGTCGGGACAGGCTGGGCGTTCCAGAACTGGAGAACCTTGAGGGGTTCACCTTCCAGCCCCGTGAGCCATTCATCCTTGCAGCAGGGCGTGCTGTAGGTGGAAAAAGGAACCACCAGGCTGGTCAGATTGTCGTTTCTCACGTATAAGACAAGTACATACAGCAAACGGCCGGGCTCCTGGATATCAGACTGACGCAACAAACGAATATCTCCCACGCAGACCGATGTATCAAAGGGGCGAAGGTTCTGAGCGTATCCAGCACCAGCTTCGGCAACCATCGCAAGACAGCTTTCCTCTGCTTGTTGCATCCGCAAGGCGAGATCCAGCTTACGTTCAAGCCTCCACCGCAGCAGGAACTGCTTACGGGCCTCAGAGGCTTGTGCTACTTTAAAAGCGGGTAGTTTTGACGTTGACATAAAGTGATCCTCATGCGCAGGTTGCGGACCCTGCCGTTACTATAAAGCGTTTGAGTTCGGAATTTTCCGCAGTGTTCAGCCACTTTTCGCAAATTTCTTTCAAATGCGGCAACATCCGGCGCGTCATATAGGCCTTTTCAGCCGGTTCTTTGCATTCAGACCCCCAGTCGAGCATTTCAAGAGACTTTAAAAGGGTCTCACGTTCCGCATACAACTTGGTTTTTTTGCAATCACTCAATCCTGACGACAAAACAGCGTTCATATCCCAGATATCGTTCAACAGGCAGACAAGCATGAGACGTTTGATGGCGTTTTTGGAAGTATTCAAACCTGCCCAGAACTGTTTCGCTTTAAAAGCCGCGGCCCCTTCGACCGCCTCGTCATCCGACGCGGACGCAGGTTCGACGTAGACTCCGTCATTTTGATCGGTGAGGTCATCCAGTTCCTCGGCAAGGCTTTCATCTCGGATATAGGCGTATTTCTTGCGACCCGTCTCCTTGTCCTTCTTTTGGACGATCCTGAAGCATTCTTCGCTGAGGATCCAACGGGCGATCTCCTGCTTGACCTTTAATGAGAGGATGGCTTCAAAATGGGAACTATCGGTGCATCCTTCGAGGATCTGGTCTTTGTAGGCCTTGCACTCCTTCTTCTGCTTATCAAAAGCTCCGGCATACAAGTACTGCTCAATTTTGAGCCAGGCCCGGTTGCCGAGATCTGCGGCGCAATAGTGTGAGGCTACTTCCGGACTGATGGAGCGCAAAGCGGCATCTAGGCGAAGCCGTCCGAACGTTGACAGTTGCTGGAGGGTCTTTTTGGAGCGGCACCGCTCGATTGAACAGGCCTCTTTCCACTCCTGCCAGCTTTGGGGTTCTACCTTGTGTATGTTCTCTTTAGGCATGACTACCATCCTCTTCTAGCGCAAAGCGCCTTTAATGCTTGAAGTTCAGGTACATCAGCCCTTGCCTTTTCAGCAGGCGTAATCTTTTTTTGCTGCCATAGTGCTAGCTCTAAAGGTATTGGATCAAGACCGCCAAACCACGTTATACGTTCTGTTCCATAAATATTTTTAATTGCTATGACATCTTTACGATAATCTTTTCCACTCGTTCCATGCAACATACGGACTGGGCCCAGCGTGCTAGTAAGTTGAGTGACGGAACAGCCTGGATGGTCCTGACGTGTATTATTGCGATCATAACTAGGGCTCATCCTTTCCTTCCAAACTTCTTCTGCGACTCGAAAAAGCCCGCCAAACGGCGCTGGGTTCACGAACTGAATAAAGGTGGCCCACCGTTTCTTTTGACTCTCCTCCATACTATCCATAGTGCTCCTTCTCTTGGCGGATAAACTAGCATCAAGGCATCTTAAAAAGGTATCATTAAATAATTGTTATATGATGCCCTTATCAATAGATTTCGGCAAGTATAAAAGATGCTGAAATCCAAAAGTTTATGAGCAAAAAAGGCAAGTCCGCTGCTAAACCTTAAAATAGACTTCACAGCCCGTCGGTGTCGATCAGGGTGCGGTCGTGGTTGTTCTGTTCCAGCCACCAGTAGGTGAAGTGTTTTGAGAGCCAGCTTGCAGCTTTCTCTGTGGCTAGAGCGCGGTACTGGGAGGTGTAGAGGATGGGAATGCCGAACTTCGCCTCGATGGCGTCTTAAGTTTTACAGTTTTCCAGATTCCAGAAAACTGGTGTAGCCCGTGCGATTGAAGATGATGTGATCTAACAGTTCGATGCCGACAATTTCACCGGACGCTTTAAGCTGGGCAGTGATGGCGATGTCGGAAGGAGAGGGCTCAAGACTTCCCGAAGGGTGATTGTGCGCGACAATGACAGCGGAGGCGCGGTCGGTCAGCGCATCCGCGAAGACTTCGCGCGGATGCACGGTTGCCCGATCAATCAAACCTATCGAAATGACCCGGATGTTGAGGATTTCATTGGCGCCGTTGATGCTGGCACATAAAAAATGCTCCTGCTTGCGGTCGGCATAGTGACGGATGTGCGGGAGCAGATCCGCAGGGTTGACAATCTTCGACCCCTCTGGCTTGATGCGGCGACGGGCAAACTCGAATGCAGAAAGAATGAGGGCGGCTTTGGCATGACCCACCCCCTCGAAATGTAAGAGGTCTTCAGACTTGACGTCCATCCCCTTTTCATCGATGAGTCGCGCCAGCTTGCTCGCGAGCGTCATAACATCCATGTTTCGCGTGCCCTTGCCCAGCAGGACGGCCAGCAGCTCCTGGTCGCTCAGGGCCGGAGCGCCCTTGCGTAGCAGTTTTTCACGCGGACGGTCTGATTTTGGAATCTGGTCAATAGTCTTGCTCATAGCTTTATGCCGCAGTTGTCAGATGGGTTTGAATGACGGTGACGGCCATGATGTCAAAGATGCCGCCGGTGCCCATGTACTTCTGGTCTGCCAATTCGTCATAACGGCCGATTCCCTCGTAGGCGTCTTGTATCTCGCCGTTGACCTGGTTCCGATACGCACCTTCGAGATAGGCACGGTCGTCGCGGTGTGTGATGACGGTTTCGCGAATGGCAGGGTCAGCCGACTTTTCCTCGGTTACTTGTTTGATGTACAGGGCCTCTTCGTCGCTGATATCAAACTTGGCGCGTATCTCGGAAATCATATCCTGCACGGAGACTTTCTTTGGGGGAGGGCCAAAACCCTTCTTGCCGTGACCGGGCTTCAACTTGACGGGCCCGCTGTTGGTAGTGACACCCTGATACTCGACTGCGGCTTTGACGACTTCGGTCTGCCGGATCTGTTTCATGAGGTCGGAGACGCTTCCTTGTTTGATGAGTTGCGGGCCGACGTACTCGGCGAACGCGGCGAACTGTTTCAACTCGACGGAATAGGTGAAGAAGCTCGTCAGAAAATGGAAGGTCTTGACGTAGCGGGCGAGCAGATAGACGAACGCTTTGCGTGCTTCCGCATCTGTGACCTTGGCTGTAAACCGTGTGCGCAGCGCGTTGATGAGGAACTGCACCTGCGCATCTGTTCCCGTAGCCGCAAGTTTCACGAACCCGTCGGCATCCTTCTGTGTAAATACGCCTTCTGCCAGAATATCAGCATAGAGTGCGGGGCAGAGGGTTTGGTCTGGTTCTTCCTGCTTGAACGGCGCGCCTTTGCGGTATTTGGCAAAGGCTTTCAGGATAGCGGCGGCGTTGTTGGTGAAGTCCACCACAATAACGCGGTCTTTGCTGTCAATCTTACGGTTCAGTCTTGAAACAGTCTGTACGGCGTTGCGGTCCATGACCGGCTTGTCGAGAAACATGCCCGCGAGCAGCGGCTGGTTGAAGCCGGTTTGGAATTTGTTGGCCACAACCATGATCCGGTAGTCGTCACCGCCAAAGCGGTCTTCAATCAATTCTCCGTCTTTGAGTCCGTTGACCGCGTGTTCATGGATTTCCGCGTTGGTCTTGGGATGCGTGAAGTCTGAGAAGGCGTAGAGGGCTTTGTATGTTGCACCGCGCTCCTTGAGCTTTTCCTGGATGATCTCGAAATATCGCAGACCGGCCACGCGGGAACTGGTGACGATCATCGCCTTGGCGCGTCCGTTTATGAGCTTCATCACGTCTTCTTCGAAGATTCGGAGCATCACTTCGGACTTGTATTGGATGAGCCCATCGTCCTGGAACGCCACATTCATGAGCGCTTTAGAGACGACGCCCTTGGAGTAGATCTTCTCCTCTTCGTCCGGTTTGGGTACGAAGTGACAATGCAGGTGATAGAGCGTTTTGTAGGAAATGATGCTGGTCGCCACATCCACGATGTAGCCCTCCATGATGGCCTCTGCTTCGGTGTAGCTGTCATAGGCAGCGCCAAACAGGTCGACCGTGGCTTGGGCGGGCGTGGCCGTGAAGGCGACGAAGAGTTGGTTCACATCGTGTTCACGGATGACCTTGGCAATCTGCTCCTCTTCGTCCAGCTCGGGAGCTTCGGCATCCGGTTCGTCCGCCTTTCGAAAAGGCAGGCGGATGGCTGCGCCGCCGTGCCCTTCCTGGGAGCGGTGGGCCTCGTCGATCAGGAAGGCGACACGCAACCCCTTCACCGCTGAATTTTTCTGGAGTTCATCAAGAATATAGGTGAATTTCTGTTGCGTGGTGACGATGATCGGACAGCGGGCTTTAAGAAAGCGCGGCAGGTTTTCGGCTTTCTTGGCAAGGCCCACCACGTCTTTCAAGTGAGTGAAGTTTGCGATGTCTTCACGGATGTTGGTGTCGAGCGATTTGCGGTCCGTGATGATGAAGGTGATGTCCACCAGCTTTTCGTTCGTGCCGGGCTTGTAGAGGCTGTGCAGCCGGTCCGCCAGCCAGCAGATCGAGAGCGTCTTGCCGCTGCCTGCGGAGTGGTCCGCCAGATACTTCTTGCCGATGTTGCCTGTGGCAACGAAGTGCGCAGAGAGGTCGTCGGCGATCCTTCGCACCAGTCGGCTTTGGTGGTAGCGAGGGAAGAGGGTGAAAGCCGGACGCGCGGGCTTGTCGTCCTCTGCCTCGCGATCAGGTACGCGAACCAGGAAGAAGGAGAGCGCCTCCAGCAGATGCTCTTTGGAGAGCACCTCGCGGTAGAGAAACTCGACGGGGTACTCGTCGGGATTCTCGGCCTTGTTGGTTAAGCCGGTGTTGTGCCAGCGGAAGTTTTCTTCGCGGCGCGGGTCTGTGGCGGCCATTACGTCGCAGGTGTCGGCGGCAAGGTAGAGGAACGGATGTTGGAAGATCTTGCGCGTGTGGTCACGAGCGGCGAACTGCGCCACGGCATCATGCACGGTCTGGTTGGCTTCGTGCTTGAGTTCCAGCGCCACGATGGGCAGGCCGTTCAAGAAGAGGACAAAATCGATTTCCTGGTTGGTTTCGCCGAAATAAAAATGCGGACGGAAGGTGATGCGGTTCTGGGGATACCCGTCATTCGCGGCGCTCTGGTTCGACCTGGGTTTCGGATAGAAGAGTTGCAGCCGCACCCGCGCCTTCACTTCGAGACCGTTGCGCAGGATCATCCAGAGGGGCGTGTGCCCCATCTCCCTGCGCAATGCCTTGAAGACCTCGTCCCGCGCATCCGTGCCGTAATCATCGGCCAGCTTCTTGAGCGTCTCCGACTGGGTCGCCAAGAGAAAAGCCCAGAGCTGGTCTTCGGCGATGCAATGCTCCGTGTCTGTGATGTCACCCTGTTCAAGCACGCCATAACCCTGCACACGGACGAGGAAGTCCGCAATGTGCTGCTGAAAGGTTAGTTCTGGTGGTTTATTTCGTTTAGCCATGCCGTTAGGGGTTTAAGGTTATGTGTCCGTCGGCGGTTCAGGTTTGAAGGTGTTCAGAACCTCGATCAGTTGATAAACGGTTGTACACGGGTTAGCGTTTGCGGGTGTAACATGGGCATCGGTGGCTTCTTTGTGTAGTCGTTGAGCCCACTTGATGGCACTTGCCTGACTACCCATGGAAGCAAGCACTTGATATATGTCTAAGGCGTTCTTCGCGTATCGTCTGCCGATCATTGTTGAAAGCTTGTTCTGATACTCGGCACGGGGCATCGCTGTTGTGCGGCACTCAAAATGAAGAACATACCAGAGCTCGAAAGCCTCGTTCGACCAAGCTGCATTGATGCCATTGCTTTGGGCTTTCGTTATGGCGTTGTCGAAATGGTCTGCGGGAAAACTGTCGCGGTCGAAGACCACCCAGACCTGATCGAAAGAGTAGTCGCCCATCGCCCTTTTATCGCGCAAGGCCTGCGCCTCCTCAACAAGCCTTAACGTGTTGAACCCTTCACCGCAGATCTCAAGTTCCACAACGTGCTCGGGCAATTCCCTCTGTATTGCACGGAAGTAGTTGGGCTCGGTCTTCTCGCCTTCACAGACGATCAGAATGCGCTCTCGCTCGGCCAAGGCATCGAGGCGACGGGCCTCAGATTTTCGGTTTCGGAGATACCACTCTTTTTTCCGATCGCTCAGCTTAATCGGTTTTCCCATGGTCCGTCTCCTTCAAGAGGGTTTCGAAATTTCCCAGATAGGGTATCGCCCCGTATCGGCCATGGATGTAATTTGTTTCTAGGTCTGCGTCTTTGCGAACCTTGGTACCGTCCGGGAGCTTGAACTCAGCCAATGAATACAGTGCTGTGGCGGCGAGTCGATCCTTCTCAGTGAACCAGATCTGGTCGCGACGCAACTTACCGTGTTCGAGCAGATTGGTGTCGTGCGTAACGAAGATTAACTGGGCACCCTTTGGGTTTGTCACGGAGGAGTTAAATAAACCCACAATAGCCTTGGTTAACAAGGGGTGCAACTTGGCATCCAACTCGTCGATGGCCACCACGTAACCATTGTTGAGACAGTCGAGAATAGGAGAAGCCATACGCAAAAACTTCTTAGTGCCCTCGGATTCCATCTTGTTGAAATCAAAAGAAACAAAAGATTCGGGTTGGCCCTCGCTAAATCGTTGGTGAAAAGCGGATATTTCGAATGAAGTTTTGTTTTGAAACGTTTTACGAACTTCCGGCAAAAAGAGTGCAAAAAGGTTATCGTTTTGCTGATTAGGCACTTCAGCAACTTGTAAGTCGGAGATCCCGATATCGGCGTCTTTTATAAACGACAGAAGCTGTTTGTGTCTTTCCGCGTCCTGTAAGTCTACAGCGAGAAAAGGTTCAAACATCTGGTCGCTCAGTCCGTAAATGGTCTGAAAATCGGAGAACCACTTGAGGATGCGTCTAGAGATCTCACCGTTGAACTGGGCGACGACCGAGAGAAAGAGGGCGTTATCGCGGGTCTTTTCCTCCAGAGCGACACCCTCCTTAAAAGGTTTGCAGACCTCGATGCCGTCGTCCTCACGCAGAAAGAGGGGTGTCTCCCTGGTCTTCTCCATACGCAGTAACCATTCCTTGCGGATAGCTTTTTTGTCCGCCTCGAAGCCGTAACGGTAGCGGATGCCGTCTTGCATAATAATGACCTCAAAATGGCTCGGAGCATTTTCGGTCGCGGTGTCCAGGAGGAATGGTTTAACAGAGATCGGATCCCCTGCTTGCGTGTCTTTGGACGAGGAGAGGACAAAGTGCCGCATAAAGCCCATGGCTGTCACTAAGTTTGATTTGCCACTGGCATTGGCCCCGTAAATGGCGGCGCTTTTGAGTAGGCGAAGGCTACCGGAAGCGGCTTCAAAGGTGTTCTCTTCAAGGTACTCCTTATAAGGATTCGCCGCCACCATGCTTAACCGCATGGGTGCCTTGAAAGACAGATAGTTTCCAACCTCGAACTCGATTAACATAACAATCCTTTTTGATGAATAATCACAAAAACGAATCAATTTTAGCACTCTGGCTCGAATAAGCAATCTGTTTTTGTGATTTTTTATCAAAAATCAAAATCTAATCCTTTTGATATCCGCCTCCGTCACCCGTCGCTGGCCTGTGACGCATTCGTGGATCAGGGATTGCCGGTAGGCGGTCAGTGTGGCAATCTGGGCTTCGATGTTGTCAACGGCCTGCTTCACCTCGCCCAGCTTCTTGTCGAGATAAGCGCAGATGGCTTCCTGTTCGGGTAAAGGAGGCAAAGGGATGGGAAACTCGCCGACCTTGGTCGCGTTCGTGCACGCGAGGTTGGTCGTTTTCTTACCTGTGGCCTCGAAGTAATCGCGCCCGTATTTGGCAGCAGTGACATAGGCGAGGAACATGGGTTTCAGTTTGTGGAGGAAACACCTTACCGCGAAGATATGATTCTGGTGCAGGCATCCCAAAATCTCGCCTTTCCACAAATGGCCACGCCCGAGTTTGTCAAGGTCGCCGCCTTCGGTCATTAACACATCATTGAGTCGAAGCTCAACCCCCTTTGCTACATTGGCTGGGAGTTCGATCAAGGAAACATCCGCCAAATCGAGGTGGCCGTCTTGAACATTCCCGACACGTAGATAAGGACGTTCGATGAGCGGTCCGTCGTATTGCTTGCCGAGGGTGAGCCCGCCTTGAATGTCCGCGATCCGTTTGAGGCAGACCAGTTTCCAGCCTCGCGGTATCAGGTCTATCCACACGTTGCCGGTAGACACTAGTGCGACGTGCTTTGAGAGACCTCGCGTGATAGCACGTTGGATGATCGATTTGCGAAGCGCATCGAGGGTTTCAAGTTGACGGCGTTTGGCAGCCATTGCCACATCAATCGCGGCGCAACTTGCATCCAGATATGCCGCGATGTGGCTTTGCTCGGAAAAAGGCGGGAATGCAACATGTGTGTTAAGGTAGTCAAAAACACGAAGATTCTGAATTCCAGTTGTTTGTTGAATATGTGCGTAGTTGATGCCGGATGTGTAAGCGGCATCGAGCAAGTAAGTGATAAACAAGGGTGTGACTGTTGGTCCACAGTCCGTCTTTGCCATGAAGTTTGAGCAAATGGCATTGGTTGTAACATTTCGCCCGAGTACTGCACGGCCTACGGGAGTTTTTTCGCCACCGCCTGACTTCTCTAACAGCACTGTTCGTTTTCCGATTAGTCTTGTCGGCAGTTTGGTTTCTTTGACACGCCGGATTGTGAGATCTTCGGGTGCGATGTCTATGTCACGAATGTCAGCGACGCGGATGACAGGAATCAGGACTCCTTCATCGTGTGCATCCGGATCATCACCCCACTCCCCTCCCACGATTGCTTCCAGCCGATCCCGAATTCGGTCGATAGACCAGTGTTCTGGAGCGACGCCGAATATACTTCTATCCGTGATCATTTGAGGAAGGTTTCTCATTCGCCTCCAC
>Ga0247841_10005140_pt1 | contig 21596 bp, 20 predicted proteins | sample LaCruzMarch2015__2_FD_192410 | JGI IMG/M metagenome (GOLD analysis project Ga0247841, IMG submission 192410) | Freshwater microbial communities from meromictic Lake La Cruz, Castile-La Mancha, Spain - LaCruzMarch2015_18m | ecosystem: Environmental > Aquatic > Freshwater > Lake | place: Spain... | reverse complement strand
CTGGACTACAGATAAATACGCAACATCTCAAGTATTCTATGGAACAAACGAAGCCTCACTTGATATGCATACCTCAGAAGACATCACACTCAATAAAGCTCACTTTGTTGGTATTACTCACTTGAACCCCAACACAAAGTATTATTACAAAGCTTATTCCAAAGACACCTATGATAATGAAGTCTGGGGAGAACTAAAGTATTTTGTAACAGCACAATCTGGCTTATCTACGCCGACGATAATAAAGGTACAAGCAACTGATACGACAATGACCTCAAGTATTATCTCGTGGCAGACAACAACTGTTGCCACCTCAGTTGTAGAGCTAGGAACTGTCGCTGGAACATACGACCAACATATTGAGGATCTATCTACTGGAGCTACCACACAACACGTCGTTCGACTCTCTGATCTAGATAGTGGTAGAGAGTATCACTACCGCGTACTCGGTAAGGGTACTGATGAGCGCTGGGTGGCCTCAGATGATTATGTTGTAGCTACCGTACCAATTCCTGTTATCTCTAACCTTAGTGTTACCGAGGTCAAACCAGACGGCGCTAGCATTACTTGGAAAACCAACTCACCAACTGATTCTTATATTGACTTCGGTGTCGACAAATTGGATGCATCACAAGGCAAGAGCGAGCTTGTAACTGACCACTCGGTGACCTTATCTGCACAAAAACCTGCCACTACTTACCAAGTTATCGCTAAATCCAGAGATGCATATGGCAACTCTACCTCATCTGAGCGAGTCAGCTTTACCACCACCGCCGATGTCACCGCACCGAAGATTGATAATTTAAGAAGTGAAATGACACTCATAACTGATGAATCGGGAAACTCGAGAGTGCAAGCAATTGTCTCTTGGGCTACTGATGAGCCGGCAACCACACTGTTGCGATACTCCGAGGGCGTTGCGGTAAACGGCAACTACACCAATACAACCCAAGAAGACCCGTCACTTGTCACAACTCACCTCGTCGTACTCAACAACCTCAAACCCTCGATGACCTATCATATGCAGGCCGCCTCTAAGGATAGCTCCAACAATACAACGATTTCCAAGGATTATACTGTGCTTACCAAGAGACAAGAAAAAAGTCTTTTGCAAACAGTTTTGGCTGAGCTGGAAAACTCCTTTGGATGGGTAAAGAAGATAAAGTTGTTCTAATTTTTATTAGTTTTATGAATCAATTTTGCAAGACCAATTCAGCAGGCTCCGCCTGCTAAAACCATTGTGTTGAAACCAAGGGGCTTGTTTGCGGGCAAGTCCCCTAGGTTTCAGCAGCTTCCTTACCCCAACACGCTCAAAAGCATGATTTTCTTTCTGTGGAAGTCCTTCCGGAATTCATTCCGTTCAAGTCTGACGGATAATCAGTTCCGGCTTTCTACGAAGCGAAAATCATCTTTTGGTAATGGATGGGGTTTGTTTAAAAGTATCTCTAGCACTTTGTCTTTAATGACATTCACAGGACGATTTGCACGGTTTTGCCAAAGGCAAAAAATCGTCCGAGAACCGAGTGAGCGGAACCGCTGGTGAAGAGAGCGCTCATTAAAGGCAAGAGTGCTAAAAATGGTTTTGGGGGAAATAATCTTGTCATATGAAAAATTAAGATTGTAGTATAATAGCCATATGAAAGTTGCTGTTCGAAAAGGATTTGGATTTGGGCTGACCTCTGGAGTGATTTCGACTCTTGGTCTTATGATGGGACTAAGCTCGGGAACTCACTCTTCAGATGTCGTTCTTGGAGGAATTATTGTTATCGCAATCGCCGATGCGATGAGTGATGCGGTAGCAATTCATATGTCAGAGGAAACAAACGCCAGTGAAGACGAATCCACTATTTGGCCAGAAACAATCGCTTCTTTCAGTTCGAAATTCATTATCGCATTATTATTTGTTATTCCAGTTCTTCTGTTGCCCCTAAATGCAGTGGTTAATTTAAATATTATTTTCGGCTTATTGCTGATTGGCATCTTGAGTTATTACATAGCGAAGTTTGAAAAGAGAAATATATTGAAAATTGTCGCATCTCATCTTATTATTACGATCGCAGTTGTTGTAATAACAAAATATGTTGGCGCTTGGGCCGATACGATAAAAACCGGAAGGGCCTAATGGAAGATTGTATATTCTGTAAAATTGTTCGAGGGGAAATCCCTGCCGATAAGGTTTTTGAGAGCGAGACTATTCTAGCATTCCTCGATATTAATCCGGTCAATCAAGGACATACTTTAATAGTTCCGAAAAATCACTTTGATAGGCTTGAAGACACTCCCGATGAGGTTGCAGGCGAAATGATTAAGGCTGCCAAAATAATCGGGTCGGTTTTACAAAAGGCGATTGGGTCTGATGGATTTAATTTGGGACTAAACAATGGCGACGTTGCAGGGCAGATCGTGAAACATGTTCACCTGCATGTGATGCCAAGATTCAAAAATGATGGTTTACAACTTTGGCCTGCTCGGGAATCGACAAGCGAAAATCGTCAAGCAACAGCAAGGAAAATTCGCTTTAATCTTGATAATTAGAGTTATTTTTGATAAAGTATTGGTCAAGGTAATGACGCTGCTGACACAGCCGAGCCAGAGGAAGAACCCCCGAGTTAAATTCGGGCTATTAGAACCTCTCGGGAAGTTCCCGTTACAGAACAAAAGTGTGTCGAATTTCGGAGCACTTGAGAACAAAGTAAGGTGGCACCGCGATAAATCGCCCTTACAAAATTATCAACTATTGATGGTTTTGGCGGGCGTTTTTTAGTCCGCCAGAGGTAGGAAGAAAAATGAGACTAAAAATTAGCGAAGCTAAAGAAAAAGTTGGCGAGAAAGTTCTGCTAGCTGGATTTGCCGAGGTTATTCGCGATCAAAGCGCAATCACGTTTATCACACTTCGCGACATCAGCGGCAAAATTCAAATAGTCGTTGAAAAATCTTTGATGCCAGAGAAGCTTTCAATCGAATCGGTTACCTCTGTTTTCGGAACAGTTAAAGAGGAAAAACAAGCGCCAGGCGGGGTTGAAATTCAAGCGGAAAAAATCGAAGTCTTATCACTGTCTAAATCACCTCTTCCGATTCCAGTTGTAGAAAAATCCGGCGAAGCCGATCAAGCAATTCGGCTCGACTGGCGGTTTTTGGACCTCAGAAAACCGAAAAATGCTCTGATTTTCAAAGTCTGGACGACAATGGAAAAAGCTTTTCGCGATCATTGCATCGGAAGCGGTTTCATTGAAATTCACTCACCCAAAACGCTCGTTACTTCGACCGAATCAGGCTCGGAATTATTTGAAGTGAAATATTTCGGCAAAAAAGCCTATCTGGCCCAGTCGCCTCAACTTTACAAACAGATGGCCATGTCAGCAGGGCTTGAGAAAGTTTTTGAAGTCGGGCCGGTCTTTCGCGCCAACCCTTCATTTACCTCGAGGCACGACACCGAGTTCACCATGTATGACGTTGAAATGTCATTTATCGGTAGTCACGAAGATTTGATGGCGGAAGAAGAAAAAATGATGGCGACGATTTTTAAAGCAGTCAAAGAAAAGTATGGCCAAGAGATTAAGGAATTTTATGGTCAGGAAATTATTGTGCCGAAGTTGCCGTTCCCGCGTTTAACATTGAAAGAAGCCAAAGCGATTTTGAAGGATCTGAAAGTCCCGAGCGAACGTGGCGAAGACTTGTCGCCCGAAGAAGAGCGAGCAATTTCTGGATATATCAAAGAAAAATCAGGTCATGAATTTGTTTTCATTCACGAATGGCCAGCTAAAACGCGCGCCTTCTATTCGATGCGAAAAGAAAGTGATCCGACACTAACAAATAGTTTCGATCTTCTCTACAAAGGACTAGAAATTACTTCTGGAGCACAACGCGAGCATCGACCCGAGTTACTCAGAAAACAAATATTGGAAAAAGGCTTTAAGCTCGAACCATTCGAAAGTTATTTAAGTTTTTTCGAGTTTGGTTGCCCCCCACACGGCGGATTTGCCCCCGGCCCTTCTCGAATCTTGATGAAAATGCTTGGTCTCGAAAACGTCCGCGAAGTGACCTATCTTTATCGTGGAGTAAATCGCCTGACACCATAACAGCACTGTGGAGTTCCCGCCACCACAAAGTCGCAATAAACTTGACGGTGATAATTTGCTATAATTATTCTAATGGCTGATAAAAAAACCAAAAAGATCGTAGCGGCCAAGACCGCGAAGACCGAAAAAAAGGCGCCTGCAAAAGAGCAAATTGTTGCGCCGGCTTTGCCAATCATTCGCTGGCAAGCGCCCGACTATTACACTTTCGAGAGAAGCCCGTACTGGTCGCTCATCGTTGGGATTGTTTCAATTGCTCTTGCCCTTGTTTTGATCTACACCAACAATTATTTCCCAGTTATTATCGTCATTTTGGCGGTAATTGTTTCCTTTCAAGTGGCACACGACAAGCCTAAGACTCAAGAGTTTGCTATCGACGAAAGTGGCGTACTGGTTCGCAACAATTACTTACCTTTTACAGAACTAAGATCATTTTGGATCGCGAAGCATGGTAAAAAATCAATTTTATACCTTGAGCCAACCAGTATTTTAAAAGGACCAATTGTTATGCCGCTTGGCCAGCAAAATGAAAATGAAGTTCGATATTTTTTGATCCGCTATCTGCCTGAGAAATTTGAGGGTGGCGAAATGATGAGCGAGAAACTGATTAGAATTTTTAAATTGTAAGTTATATGATCGTTTTGAAATATGTAGAGGGCGGCACATGGCCGCCCCCGTTTTTTTGAGACTGTTAGGCCGCTAAAAACGACCTTATGCTACCGCTTAGCGGACTACTCTACCTCGGCTCGATGAAGAGCTTGCCAGTCCGCTCCGCCCCATCGATGTCGAGGTCAACGAACTGGGGATACGCGACCAGATCGATGCCACTCGGGGCCAAGAAGCCACGGGCGATGGCCATCGCCTTGATCGCTTGGTTCAACGCGCCTGCGCCGATCGTCTGCATCTCTGCCTTGCCGTGCTCGCGGATGACGCCCGCGAGCGCGCCGGCCACCTTGTTCGGGTCCGCAGTTGACTTCACCTTCAGCAACGACATCAGATTCTCCTTGTGCGGCGATGTGTTCTGCTTGTTCAGATTGACACCTTATAGCTTCGAGGCTTGGGTTTGTACTCTGCACCCGCCTTGATCGGCGGTGACGTCGCAAAAGTACAGCCGTCCGGCGGCTCCTCCAGTCCACAGTACTGCTTACAGCGTTTCTTCGCGTCGTCGGAGACCCTGTGCGCCTCACCATCTGTGCGACGACTCCTTCCACCTTCCCTGCGAGCCTTCGGCACCTTGGGAAAGATACCGTAGGGCTCGTCGGCATCATCAGTTGACGCTGCGAAACGCGAATGCTTGCCCTGCAGGTCGTGGCCGGTCGTCTTCTTTTTTGGCGATTGGATGAATGCCAGCAAGAAGTCGACAACCATGCGGTTGACCATCAGCTGAAAACCAAGCTGCTCCGGACAGACATCTGAGCTTTCAACATCGCCCATCAGTCCGCCTTCGAGCACCTCCTTGCTTGTGACTAGGTGTCCAAAGATAGACATGGTCGCCGTCAGGTCGAGGCACGGAAATCTATCCTTCTTGGGCTCAAGATGGACGCTCACTAAGCCAGTGGACTGACCGTTGTAGCCGCAGATTTGCGGCACGAGGTCAACACCAGCCAGCGAAATCCACCTGAAGTCCTCCAAGTTGCCCGTGATCTTGTCCAAAATGCTCTGCCAGTGCTCCCTGATCTGACGCAGCACCCGATGACGCCGAGCTGCGAGATCCAGAAAGTAGCGCTGGCAGTTAGGCGGCACCAGAAACGAGCTGATGTTACTGTGGACAAAAATCGTCGCAAAGTCCCAGAGCTCAGCTGGCACTACCCACTCCACTCCACCCCTGAAAACCCAGTCCGCTTTGGCGTCACGTAACCCAGCTCCATTGCCTAGGTCAGGCAGGGTCGGTATCTCATGACACTTGGCACGCTCAGCGTGCCTGGGGTGGAGAGGTCCACCCACCTTCGCCCTTGGCATCACGACGTGACCCTGGAAGTGTTGAGCTCCGAGGACGCCACAAAGGATGTCGCTTGCTTGCTGGGGAAGCGGGTCAAGCTCTAGGTCGTGCAAGGTACCCGAGAGCTCTCTCGCTGTTTGCAGCGATTGGACGGCAGAGCTACCCAGCTCAAGCCCCTTGCTAAGTATGATCCTAGCAACGCGCTCTGCGTGGACTTGATCCCTAAGCGCAGTGTCGGCATGCACATACTCAGTTACCCCCCGCCTGAGCACCATCATGCATTCGACTAGTCCAACGTTGCTCTGCTCGAGCAGGCCACGGCCTATCAGCCGATCCTGCTCGTGGTCGAGCCTGTCACGTACGTTGTTAATCTTGACAAGTAGGCTCATGGGAGCCCTTCGGTAAAACAAGTTGGGCCAATCCTTGCCGAGGTTCGCTTCGCCGAGGACTATATCAGTCAAAAAACGGGCGAATGCAGGATCCTCTAGCTGAAGGATTATACCAACAAGAACAACCAGCGGGTCGATCTTGTTTGGCAGCCGGCCTGCCTTGCAGCAGGTCAACCAGACCCTTCCGATTGACCTCGGATCATCTGCCAACATCGGCAGAACCTGACCCGTTTCCCTGAGAAGGGAGTCTAGAGTGTCGTGTCTGGCTAGATGCTGCGGTGTAATCTTCAATGTACTCACTCCCTAGGAATGTCGAACAGGCCACAAGGCCTGCATTAAGCAGGCCAGGCCTGACTGAGTACAATATCAAAATCCCAGTTTTCAGTCAACTTAATAAGCGCTGAGTTTGGGCTTATGTGATTGATTTTTGCTATCTAAACTGATATTGTGTCCTGATTACACGTTCGTGTAACGCACCAATCATCGCAGCAGGAGGCATGCACGTGGACTGTGTCAGGATCGCCATATTGCGCAAGGGAGCGGGAGAGGTGTATTTTTCTCCCTTCGCAGACGAGAAGTGTGGATTCGTCCGCACAAGGCTGTACAAGTCAAGCAAGGGCGTCTACGCAGTTGGCGAAGAAAAGGGTGGCGCCAAGCATGGCGAAGCCTCTGTAGTCTGCGCCATCGACGGCAGCCCATGGGGACATTATGACTCGGTGAAAAACCAGAAGGGCTGGATCAACAAATTCAGGTTCAGGACGAGCCGGCCCTTCATCATAGTACAGATGAACGCCAAGAGCCTGAAGATTCAGGAGCACTGCCTTCGGTGGAAAAGCTCTGGCCTCTACGAGCTGACAACAACCGAACTGCTGGCCGATGTTTGCCTGCAGACCATTGCCACCGGCAATGGCGGGCCTGTCTGCGAGAAGTACGCTGCTGCTATCGGTGCCTGTATGACACGGCTCAGCAGCAGCAACTGCCAAAGGGTGTTCTACCACGACGGAGATGAATAGCATTCAGGGGGACGCGCCTGCCAAGGCGGCGTCCCCTGTTCGTTTTAATTGAATTATTCCCTCTTTTGGGCTTAAATGAATTCATAGCTAACCAGTTGATCAATTTATCAATTAACCAGTTGAGGAAATATGGCAAAAATATTAGTTACAGGCGCGGCTGGCTTTATCGCTTCGCATATCGCCGATGCTTTGATTGCAAAAAACCACGAAGTCGCCATCATCGATGACCTCTCAAACGGACGAGAAGAAAACATTAATCCTGAAGCTATTTTTTTTAAAATTGATATCTCAGATGAAGCAGAAGTTAAGAGTGTATTTGATAAGTTCTCCCCTGAGATAATCTTTCACCTAGCCGCACAAGCCAACGTGCGAAAATCAATTGAAAATCCCGAACACGACAAAGAGGTTAACGTCACTGGAACTTTAAATCTTCTGAAAAACGCAGCACGAGTTGGCACAAAGCATTTCATTTTTTCCTCAACCGGCGGGGCAGTTTATGGAGACGATGCACCCCGACCAACTCCAGAAACCGCCGAAGCAAAACCAGCTTCCCCCTACGGCCAACACAAACTAGAATCAGAACAAAACATTCAAAGATCGGCCGAAGAGAACGGATTTAAGGCGACTATTTTGCGCTATGCAAACGTTTACGGACCTCGCCAATACCCCAAAGGTGGTGCGGGCGTGATCGCTATATTTGCTCAAAAAATTATCAGCAATGAGCCCCTGACAATGTTTGGTAGCGGCAATCAAACCCGCGACTATGTCTTCGTCAAAGATGTAGTAAACGCCAATCTCAAAGCATTTGAGGGCGAAATTAAAGGTATCTTTAACATTGGCACTGGCGTAGAAACACCGCTTAATGCGATTGTTGAAAATCTTGAAAAAATTTGTGACAAAAAAGTCGAAGTCGAGCACCTGCCAGCCAACCCCGGCGAACTCGAAGCCAGCTGTCTGGATGTATCAAAGGCAAAATCCGAGCTTGGATGGTCTGCTGAAGTTTCACTTGAAAAGGGTCTCTCCGAGACGGTTGAGTCGCTTAAAAATGTTTAAAGATAAAAAGCTCATTCGCCAAGTTATACTTTATTGTCTCGGTGGCGGATCGGGAGCGCTGATTAATTTTGCACTTACCTACGTTCTGGTTTCTATTGTCGGGATCAATTACGTCTATGGACTAACAGCAGGGTCGTTAGTCAATTTGACTTTTAATTTTTTGTTTCACCGAGCCCTTACATTTGGCGTAAAAACGAATACCGCTAAGAGAGCAGCAATCTATTACATCTTCGGCGCGATTTTATTTTTTATAACACTCGGAGTTGCAGTCTTCTTCAAATCAGTTGTGGGACTGCATTATCTAGTTGCCCAAGTGATCGCGACTGCGCTCAGCGTTATCATAAATTTCTTCGCCTCAAAATTAATAGTTTTCAAAAAAGATCTATAAACCTCAAAGGGGGCACGAACTCGTGCCCCCTGGGGGGATTGCTCCCAAGTGACTCAGGACGCGACGTCCTGAAGCCACTTGATGTCGTCGCAGGTCTTGTCAAACCACGGCTGAGGGCGCTTGCGCCGCTCGATGGAGCCGCGGTAGGAAACCGACGGCGACTCGACGATCAGATTGATCGCCGAGTTGTGCGCCACCAATAGCTTGACGCACGCCCCAACGTCGATCGCACCGTCGCGCAGGAACAGATGCTCGCGAAAGCCCTCCGGATCGTACCCAGAGAGATGCGCCGAGACGACGGTGATTTCGGCGCGGATGCAGTAGTCGAGAGCCTTCTTCAGGCAGTCCTCGAACACCTCCTCGCCAACCTTCCAGTTGGTCTCGGCCAAGTGCCCGATGTCGAGCACATGACCAAACCGTGAGTTCTGGCGTCGGGCGCGGATGACCGCACCCATACAGTCAACGTAGTCCGAGAACTTCGACTTTCCAGACCATGGATAGGTCAGGTAGTTGTCGTTCTCGACCTCGGGCTTCAGCAGAGAGCCCGTCTGGCGATTGAGCTCGTTGCGAGCCAGCAGCTCGAGAACCACTCCGTGATGCAACACGACAGGGGCGCGATACTTCTGCGCCAGATGAGCAGCGGGATTGTTCTCCCACGGACCCATCATGACATCGAAGATTGCGGTCTTGAGCGGATCCTTGCCGTAGAAATGCCGGCGGCCAAACTTGGTCCACCACGCACCGTGCAGCCGAAGCTGCCCCTTCTCGGAGAGATCCCTCATGAACTGCGACTCCTTGGTTCGGCGCCTGACTAAAACTTCAATCAGGCAGCCCTCCTCCGCCAATTTCTCGGCGAGTTCAACCGAGCCGCCGAACGTGTCCAACGTCGCTCCGATTCTCATGAGCTGTCTCCTTGATTTCGACGATCTCGTTTTTCATACAAAACGTAAGGGATGAATATAGCTTAATTCTATTCAAGAGTCAAGGATCGCCAGCTGAAATCTGACCTGTTGTGTCTCAAGACTATTTTGCTATAATCCGAGTTGTACGTAAGCCTAATAATCTCTAATTTTCTCTATAAAATGATATATATCGCTAATCCTTTTTTTGGCCAAAACGAGAAAAAATATCTCAAGGAGACAATTGATACCGCTTGGATCAGCTCCAAGGGTCGCTTTATTGAAGAATTTGAAAAACAATTTGCCAAAAAATATGGGGCTAAATATGCCGTTTGCTGCTCAAATGGGACCTCTGCTTTGCACCTCGGTCTTATAGGCTGTGGCATTTCCGAGGGCGATGAAGTCATAGTTCCCAATTTCACCTTTATCTCGAGTGCAAATGTTATTGTCCATTGTGGCGCAAAGCCAGTCTTTGTTGACGTTGAAGAGGACACTTGGAATATCGACCCCAAAGAGATTGAGAAAAAAATCACCAAGAGGACCAAGGCCATTATGCCCGTCCACATTTACGGACATCCAGCAAATATGATCGAAATTAAAAAAATCGCAGACAAACACAAACTTTTAATCGTAGAGGACTGTGCCGAATCACAAGGAGCAAAGGTAAAAGATAAATTCGTTGGCCGAATTGGTGATGCCGGATGCTTCAGTTTTTTTGGCAATAAGATCATGACCACAGGCGAAGGCGGAATGTGTATTACCGACTCCAAAAAAGCATATGAAAAAATGTGTCTTTATAGATCGCACGGCATGGATGCGGTTAAAAAATATCACCATCCAGTCGTGGGCTACAATTACCGTATGACCAACATGCAGGCAGCCATCGGCGTTGGTCAGCTTGAAAATGTTGACAAATTCATCAAACGCCGCGATGAGATCAAAGAAAGATATGAGAAAAATCTGCAGGATCTAGCCGAGAAAGGCTTAGTTAAGCTGATGCCCCACAAAAATTGGGCAACTCCTGTATGTTGGTTCTACTGCATCTTGGTAAAAGCCTCCAAGCGTGATGAATTAATGAAATTTTTAGAGAAAAATGGAGTTGATAATCGACCGTTTTTCCCGTCGATTTCAAAGCAAAAAGCATATTCTTCCCATAACTCGGAGAAATATCCCGTCAGCGAAATGCTTAGCAAATCAGGCCTCAATCTACCGACGTACTACGAGCTTAAAGATAAGGACATTGATTACGTAACCGATCAAATAAAGTCCTTCTTTAAATGAAAATCTCGGTTATTCTGCCCACATATAACGAGAAGGAAAACATCGCCAAGCTGATAAAGACGATTGATGCCGAGTTTGCCAAAACAAAACTTAAAACTGAAATAATCGTCGTTGACGACTCTAGCCCAGACGGTACCGCTGAAGTCGTGCGCAAATTAAAAAAGCGAAATGTCAGGCTTATCGTTCGTACCGAAAAGGGGTTGCCGACCGCTATCAGACGAGGCCTAGACGAGGCGACCGGTGATTTAATCTCAGCACTTGATACCGACATGTCGCACCCACCGGCCCACCTCAGGAAAATGGCGATGAAAGCGGGAGATGAGATTTGCCTTATAAACGCAACTCGTTGGGCAAAGAATGGAAAAATGCACTCGAGCCGAGCAAGTATTCTATTCTCTAAAACTATCAATAAACTGGTCAAAGTTTTCTTAAAACTACCCTACACAGACTATACTGGTGGGTTTTTTGTCCTGAGTAACGAGTTTTATAAAAAACTTTCGAATGTCGACAAAGACTTTATCTTTAACGGAAGTAATTATGGCGAATATTTCATCAAATTTTTAGCTATTGCTCACAAAAAAGGCTTGAGAATCTCCGAAGAACCATTTACATACGTCGCCAGAGTTAAAGGCACCAGCAAGACATCGGTCATGAAACATGGCAAGCTCTATCTCAACGTGATCAGGGAGACACAGCAATGGGTAAAAAAGCACTCGTAACCTTCGCCCGAAACAGGATTGGTTATGTCATCTGTAAAAATTTGGCGAAAAATGGTGTGGAAGTCACCAGCTCCGACTCTATTAAGTTTGCGATGTCATTTTACTCAAGATTCAGTAAAAAACACGCACTCTACCACGACCCACATCAAAGCGAACAAGAATTTATAGACTCGGTAATTAAAATCTGTCAAAACGGTGAAATCGATACAATCGTCCCTGGCCATGAAGAGTCGTTTATTTTAAGCAAATATCAGGACAAACTGGAAAAGGCAGGCATTCACACCGCTTTGCCAACCTATGAACAAATCCAAATCGCCCACGACAAAAACAAAATCACAGCCTTAGCAGAAGGACTAAAAATCAGAGCTCCCAAGACTTATCGATTTAGCTCAATAGAGGATTTTAAGAACAAGGCAGAGCAGATCACTAGATTTCCAGTAGTTATCAAACTGACCAAGACTCGAGGCGGGGTAGGCTTTTTTAAAGCGCTAGATAAACAGCAGCTCCTGCTCCAGTATCCCAAAACGCTTGAAGATTTTAATATCACCAAACCCGAAGATTTTCCAATAGTACAAGACTACATCGATGGCTATGGACTCGGAGTATCGATGCTTTTTGATCATGGCCGAGCAGTCAGCTCCTTTACCCACGAGAGAGTCTGGGAGTATCCCCCTGAAGGAGGTTTTTCAATCGAGCGAATCAGCGTTCATCACGAGAAAGCCGAAGCTCAAGCCAAGAAGTTACTCGAGCAACTTAAGTGGCATGGAGTGGCTATGGTGGAATTTCGAGTGGAGCACGTCACCGACGAACCATATTTTTTAGAAATCAATCCGCGTTTTTGGGGGTCATTAAACCAAGCAATTGTCGCCGGAGTTGACTTCCCTTTTATGCTTTATCAAATCGCCAACGGCAAAAAGCTAAAATCATCATTCAAGTATAAGCTTGGGATCAGAACAAGATGGGCGGCCGGTATGATCGTCGCCATCCCTGCGTATCTCAGAACCAAAAAACGCTTCAAGTTTTTGGGGTCATTCTTCAACATATTTTCGCGAAAATTATTTATTGACGATATGTCCGTTTCGGATCCCTTGCCATTCTTAGCCGAATTCATCAAACCACTTATGGACGTCTTTTCAGGTAAAAGTTTACGAGAACAGGACCTTGAAGAGGTCAAGAAGAACTATTAGGCGCGATTTCGCCTGTGAACCTATTGGATTTGTGCAATACCTACACTTACCGCTTTGGAGATGGTTCTTGCAGATTTCGCGGAAATCCAAAAAACAAAATAGGGTATAATTGTTGAGAATAGTTATCTTGATGCAAGCTAATTTTTTTATTTAGGATGAATTTTAAACCTGAATCAAGCACAAAACAAGTATGGTGGTATTGCCTCATTCTATTAGCGGTTGGATTTATCATCTCATTTAAATTTTTGACCTTTACTCATCACATCTTCCTGATGGATTACCTCGGAATATCTAGCTGGACATCATACTTCCAAAATGCGGTCATTAACGAGCATGTCTTTCCAACGTGGGGGAACCTATGGGCGGGCGGAATGCCTTTCTTTGGCACTGTGCCTCCGGGATTATATTTTATAACCGCGCTTATATCATCTATCGTTGGATCGGCGCATTATGGTGTTTTTGTAACGAACTTCATCTTTTTTAATCTGGCAGCGATATTTATGTTTTTCTTCCTAAAAAGGACCACCCGTAGCAACCTAGGAGCATTTCTAGGGGGAATGATTTATCTCATCCTACCGACCCACAGCGGATCAATGCTTACCGTGGGGCTAACCGACATGCTGATTTGTTATGCAATTTTGCCATTTACACTCTTACTTTTTGAGATAACACTTGAAAAACCTCGAGCACTTTACATATGGTTCACTTTTTTTATCATTGCACTTTTTTTGATAGTCCAAATCGAGTTTTCATTCCTAGCAACTATTTTCGTGCTTATACCATATTTGATTTTTAGATACCTCAGTAGAAAAGCATCGTTCGTGAGATGGCTAAGGCAAATTGTCACGAGTCCGCTTTTGATTCTGAGTATCGTTATCACCTTGTTATTTCCAGCGATTTTTTATCTCACAGCCACTCTTGAACGGACAGAATTCTCCATGCACTCTCAGACAATCATCAATGAAGGCCGCAAAACGTATTCATTCAGCAGAATCACCGACACGATCAAATACCGCGCGACTCGCGCGGCGCAAATTTTCGAGGAACCAAAAAATGAATATTACACGGGATATATAATCTTACTGCCGTTCTTGCTGCTACCACTTTCGCTGTTTTTTATAAAAGATAAACCTAAATATGCATATGGTTCATTGATTGTGATACTTTATGGCGGCTTCTTATTTGCAGCTTGTTTTTCTGACAAAGGAGTCTTTGGATTCCTTGTTGAACATGTGCCGATGCTAAAAGAGATGCGCGTAACCTTCCGATTCTATTACTTATTCGCGCTGATTTTCGCAATGTCTTTATCGCTTTTAATAAAAGAGTTGGAAGTCCTGTTGGGCGATAGACGTCGACCGATTATAAAAGTTTTAGTCCTTCTAGTTATTGTTTACGCCCTCTTTGACTATCGATCATATTTTTATCTTTACACCGAGAGGGCAATCGATCAAAATCAGTATTTACCATGCCAGAAAATAACCGATCTAATAGCCAAGGACAGCGGGCAAGCTAGGACAAAAGTTTGGACAAATCACGCACAGTCTTTCGAGTTTTGCCCCAATGCAAGCACAACTTCGACTATGGAGATTTCCAGTACTTGGCTGAGCTGGGATCTGCAAACACGAAACAAAATCCTTATAGATCAAGGTGGGAATTTCACATTCGAAGAGCAGTATGATTTATTGAGCTCGATAATGGGCATTAACTACGCAGCAATATATTATGCAAACGCCCTGCCGGACAATGTCGTAGTCGGCCCAGACCATCTTCCCGATCTTCATAAGGCATTTTCTACCAATAAATATTTTACCGAATTGATTGGAAGTCGGAATAGCTCCAGAAGCTATATAATTTACAAGAAAAATACGGCCGCGCGCGACTATGAATTTTACCCTATGTCCTCGACAAATTTCATCATTGCGCCGAACGACAGGCGGGAGGCCTTAAACTCTTTCGTAAATCTATACAACACCTCCAGTGATCCGGTTAACTTCCTTCGTAATAATGCAATGGTTGAAAAAATTCCAAACTTATCCAGGAGCAAGCCTTCAACATCAACGCCTTTTTTAATCAAATCAAAAAAGGTTACCTCAAGATCAATTGAATTGACAGTCTCAACAACCAGCTCGGGGATTTATGTAGAGAAACATCTCAATAGTAAATGGTGGAAGCTAACAATAGATGGAAAACGGACCGAGATAATTGACACCAACATAGGGCTGATCGGCGTTCCGCTATCGCCAGGAAATCACTCTATTAAACTAAGCTATAACTTTCCGTTTTTAGGAAACCTGAAGCTTGCTTTTGTATTAGTCGCGTGGATTTTTTCTGTGTATTTTTTGCTTGCGACCATCTGGTCGAGGAAAAAATCCTTTAAGATTTTTGCCAACAAACGTTCCTAGATAGCCCAATAGCGAATAGCCCCGTAAATCTCGTCGCAGTTCAAAATAAAAATGTGCGTCTAGACCCGAAATCTCCGGAATGTTGAACTTTTTTGCGATAACTTTTGCAGCCTGATTCTGACTCGGTCGGGTTTGAGCATTGTAGGTTTCGATATAGTCTAGAGACTTTATAAATTCTTCTGGCGGAAGGGGTTTGGATTTCCCCCTACCTCGAGGCAATAAAAATGTTCTCTTAGGATGGACCCAAATCGCCTGCCCGCCCTGTTGATGTATCTGATCAACCACTTCTTTAGGCTCAGACGAATCGATGTTTTTGCTTAAATTTATTCCGACAATGTCTCCATATCTCGTATGGTATTCGCCCGCAACAATGACTTTGAAATCATCTGTTTCAAATCGCTTTGCCTCAAGCCCACCTTGGATATTCTGGTGATCTACAACGACAACACCTTTGTAGCCCAGTTCCCTCGATTTAGCCACAATTTTCTCTGGATCCATATATGAATCATACGAAAAACGAGTGTGAACGTGAAAAAGAATGTCTTTCATGGTAAATTTTCCTTATGCCTTGGTTAAAAAAATATCGGTTTGAAATTATCTCTAGCTTAGTCTATTTTGCTCTTTTTGTCATTTTGTCGTGGCCGCTATTGCTAAACCTTAACAGCTCAATCGTAGCAATGTACGGCGACTCCCAATATGATATTTGGCTGTTTGACTCTGTGGTTAACAAAAATCTCATCGTGAATTTTCCGTACGGCACAACGCTTGCCAACCACATCCTAACTCCACCTTACCCCTTGCTCGATTTGTGGGCCAAGGTAACTTCTCTGCTTATCGACTCTCCGGTCGCGCGCTATAACCTGCTAGTTATGATCTCCTTCCCACTAACTGGGATCGCTGGCTATTTTTTATCGAGAGAATTTGCCAAAAATAAGTTATGGGCATTTTTCGCGGGACTTATAATCGCTTTTTCTCCTTATCACATCATCAAGGCCACTCACCACGTCAACCTTACAAACCTCTATTTCCTGATATTTTTTATGCTCTCGGCGATTAAATTTAGCAAGAAGCCCAGCTTGCCTCTAGGCATATTAAGCGGGTCACTTCTTGCGCTGACACTGCTAGACCACTATCAATATGGTTTCGCCGCGGCCATAATCGCATTAATAATTTTACTGACTGGCCTGATCAAAGAAAAATGCTCTAAGAATTATCTCAAGCCATTGATTTGGCCGATTATCGGCTTTCTAATCGCGGCAAGCACCATAATCAGCGTATTAGCCCCGTGGATCTGGCAAGGGCTTCACGGAGGCTTTGGCTCGCTCGAGCGAGGCTTCAGCGAGATGGAGCTGTCAGTTTATTCGGCCAGAAGATTTATGCTCTTTTTTGCTCCACCCTCGACCTATCTTGGTCATTTTTTCGTTGATAAGTATTCCGCATTTATAGCTTCATCAAAAGACACAATAGAAGAATCAACAATATATTTTTCAACTGCCTTGATTGTTACAGCTGTTTCCGCGATCTTTTTGGCTGTTAAAAACTTTAAAAAAAATCGCGAAGTGGCCTATCTGTTGGCGCTGGCAATCATAGCAATATTTTTTCTCATCAGCTCGTTTACGCCAAACATCAACCTGTTTGGGTATCAGCTTAGAACATTAGGATCCTACATGTTCGATAAAGTCCCCGTTTTTCGCGTCTGGGCTCGATTCGCTTCGGTAACCATGATCTGCTCAACAGTTTTGGGAGTTTATTTTTTAAGCGAATTATCTAACAGATTTAAAATCTTTGCATATGCCATTTTGGCCCTTATTTTAATCGAAATCTTTCCCGTTAAACTGCAGACCAGACCGACAATTTTACCCGATGACTCTATTTACTATTATATTCCCCAAAACGAACCTTGCGTCTTGGCCGAGTACCCAATGCTCCCGAGCACCGAACCTACCGCGTATCGATACCTTAGCGCACAAATAACCAATCATTGCGCACTAATTTTTGGCGCAGTTGATAATAATTCGGAGGCAATGCGACGGAAAATTCTCGATCCATCGCAATCGCAAACAATTAGCGAGCTAACCAGAAGAAATACGAATTTCATAATCATTCACTCAGACATGTTTGAAAATGCTAATATCTCAAAGTTCCCAGCAGAATATCTGGATGGTATCACTCCTATAATCTCTGACCCGAGAGTTGAACTTATCAAGTGCGTTGATCATGCCTGCCTTTACAAGATAAATCCTCCAACCCTGTAAAGAAATTAGATCTCGACACGATTATTGGCTTCTGTTATATTCTCTTTGTAAACTAAGAGGGCAGATATATGAAAAAAAGAGCTCTTATTACCGGAATCACCGGCCAAGATGGATCGTATTTAGCAGAATTTTTGTTAGAAAAAGGGTATGAGGTTTATGGTATCGTTCGTCGGTCATCAACCGAAACCGATTCTAGAATTTATCACCTAAAGGATAAAGTCAACCTAGTCCAAGGCGACCTTCTCGATCAACACTCGCTAGACGAAGCGGTACGTGAAGTTCAACCGGACGAAGTTTATAACTTAGCTGCTCAGAGCTTCGTTCCAACCTCATGGAATCAGCCTGTTTTAACTGGAGAATTTACCGCCATGGGCGTGACTAAGGTGCTAGAAGCAATTCACCATTACGGAAAACCCGGTACAAGATTCTATCAAGCATCCTCTTCGGAGATGTTTGGAAAGGTTCAAGAAGTTCCTCAAAAAGAAACTACACCTTTATACCCAAGAAGCCCATATGGTGTTGCAAAAGTTTATGGACATTACATAACGATTAACTACCGAGAAAGTTATGATATGTTTGCGGTTTCTGGAATTCTATTCAACCATGAATCACCTCGCCGAGGACTGGAGTTCGTAACCAGAAAAATCACTGACGGCGTAGCACAGATCAAGCTGGGGCTTGCAAAAGAACTACGTCTGGGCAATCTTGACGCCAAACGCGACTGGGGATTTGCCGGAGATTATGTTAAAGCAATGTGGCTAATGCTCCAGCAAGACACACCAGATGACTATGTAATAGGCACCGGAGAAACCCACACCGTCAGAGAATTCTGTGAAATCGCCTTTAACAGAGTTGGGCTAGATTACAAAAAATACGTCAAAACAGACAAAAAGTTCTGGAGACCAGCGGAAGTCGATCTCTTAATTTCTGATCCATCAAAAGCCAAGAAAAAACTTGGATGGAAGTCAGAAACGAGCTTCAAACAACTTGTCGAGATGATGGTTGATAATGACATTGACCGCTTGAAAAAGAAACACAACCTATAGATGAAAAGAATATTAATTACCGGTGCAAATGGATTTGTTGCTAAATACCTTAAGGATCTTTTTAAGAAAGATGAGGTATTTTTAACTGATATCTCTGGGGCCAACGTCATGAAGTGCGACATCACAAGCCCAGAACAAGTTCGGGACTTGATCAAAAAGACCAAACCCGACGAGATATATCATTTAGCCGCAATAGCATCTCCTCGAGCAGAAGATGCCGGACTGGTTAGCAATGTTAATGTAGGTGGAACATTAAACATCCTGAAAGCAGTAAAAAAGATAAAGCCAGAAGCGAAAATCTTGCTGGTTTCAAGCGGCTATGTTTACGGTAACTGCAAGAAACCCGCCAAAGAAACGGATCTGGCAAACCCAGAAGGGATATACGCCCAAAGCAAGCTCGATATGGAGCGCGAGGCACTTGCCAGCTTTGCAGATCTAAATATTTATATTGCCAGAGCTTTTACCCACTCTGGTAAAAACCAGTCTTTGGGCTTTTTCTTCCCTGATATGGCCCAAAAAATTGCCAACGCTAAAAAGATTAAAAAACCCCAGATTGAAGTTTACAATCCCCAAACAAAACGGGACTTCACTCACGTTAAGGACGTCGTCGCAGGATACAAGCTTATTCTTGAAAAAGGCTCTGTTGGTGAAATTTATAATGTTTGCTCTGGTAAGTCATATAATATTCTTGAAGTTTTTGAGGAAATGGCTAAACAAGCCAAACTGAAGGACTACAGTGTTAAAAAAGTCAAACACGGGGTGGTCTTAGACCTGCTAGGAGATAACTCCAAAATCACAAAGATAGGGTTTAGAACTCAACATTCAATAAACGAGATCATTGAGGAATTTACAGCACAATGATGTTATTTACCTCGGAGTCAGTAACAGAGGGCCATCCGGATAAAATGGCTGATCAAATATCGGATGCGGTACTAGACGCAATCTTAGCAAAAGATCCTCGAGGCCGAGTAGCCTGCGAAACACTTCTAACAAACGGAATTTGTTTTGTGGCGGGAGAAATTACGACTGAGGCATATGTTGATATCGCCGCGATCGCCAGAAATGTTATCCAAGATATCGGATACACAGGAGACGGATGTGGCTTTGACCATGAAGCATCAGGAGTAATGGTTGCGATCAAGGAACAATCATCCGACATCGCAATGGGAGTGGACTCATTTAAGGCCAACAAAGCAGGAAAGATTGTCAAAGAAGACCTTGAACATTTAGGCGCTGGGGATCAGGGCCTGATGTTCGGCTACGCATGTGATGAGACCAAAGAGCTAATGCCTCTGCCAATCGTGCTTTCGCACCGACTTTGCCAAAAATTATCAGAAGTTAGAAGGAGTGGGGCAGTCAAAGGATTAAGACCTGACGGTAAGAGCCAAGTGACAGTCGAATACGAAAACGATAAGGCTGTCAGAATCCACACCGTCCTTCTCGCAGCTCAACACGAAGAAAGCAAGAATGCATCGACGCTGAAGAAAGAGCTTACCGAAAAAGTAATCAAACCGGTCCTTGATGAATATGGGTACAAAATAGACTCCAAAACCAAAATTTATGTAAACACAACTGGAAAATTTGTCATCGGTGGACCTCAGGGTGACACCGGACTAACCGGAAGAAAGATCATTGTTGACACCTATGGAGGAATGGCAAGGCACGGCGGCGGCGCTCTTTCTGGAAAAGACCCTTCAAAAGTTGATAGATCTGGCTGCTATGCCGCGAGATGGGTCGCGAAAAATATCGTTGCAGCGAAGCTCGCCTCTAAGTGCGAGGTTCAAATCGCCTACGCGATTGGAATTGCTGAACCACTATCGATATCGGTAAACACATTTGGTACCGGAAACGTTTCCGATGAAGCAATTGTTGAAAAAGTAAAAAAAGTTTTCGACCTCCGCCCCGGAATGATAATAAAAGAATTAGACCTAAGAAGACCAATCTATCGCCAAGTCGCAAGTTATGGTCATCTCGGGAGAAAAGACTTGCACTTGCCTTGGGAAAAAACAGATCGAGCTAAAAAATTAGCCGAGCTCTGACTTCAAAATAAAATCTGGCGCTAAGAGCCTTTCTGACCCATCGCATCGTGGGCAATTATGCAAATTACTAGTTTGATACAAAATCGCGACAGAGTGTCTCTCGGAAATTATTTTAGCCCATGCACACGGCAACCGCGACCACATTACTAGCTCCCGCCCGATAAAGCTGCTTGGCCGCTTCTTCGACCGTTGCCCCAGACGTGATAACATCATCAATTAACAAAATGTTACCCTCGATTTTTTCTTTTGCGATTATACTGCCTCGAATATTTCGTCGTCTCTCAACATAAGAATTAGAAAAAATCTGGCTTTCAGTCAGTCTTATCCTGTCGAGAGCATCAATACATTCAAGTTGAAGCGCAGACGCAACCTCTCGTGCAAGCAATTCGGCCTGATTATAGCCTCTATATCTTTTTCTTCTCTTGTCAGCTGGCACAAAAGAGACTTTGTAGCCTTTAAGATTAAAAGTTTTACTAAGACCAACAGCCAACAATCTTGCCAGCGGTTTAGCAATCTCATGAAGATCCTCGTACTTCATCTTGTGCACGAGCTCCTTGGCAAATCCATCATATCGAAAGGTGGCAAACGCTTTTATTGGCAGAAAAGGCCTAGAACAATGCGGACAGTAGTTGCCCAGCGGATTGAGCTTGCCGCAACGCAAACATTTAAGATGAGCTCTCTCGAGATCTATGATGCACCGATCACAGACCAACGTTTCTAGTTCACCGCAAAGACAGCAACTTACAGGAAAGAAAAAGTTTTTAAATAGCGAAAACATCCCAATAAGCATGAGTCTCATGACCAAACCAAGCGATACCATCAGCCACAAGGCCAACGTCTAGGCGGTAGTTACCGGCAGGCAGACCACTATTGCCAACTGTAAACGTGAATGATCCCGTTGCTCCGGGGG
>Ga0247841_10005139_pt1 | contig 21597 bp, 17 predicted proteins | sample LaCruzMarch2015__2_FD_192410 | JGI IMG/M metagenome (GOLD analysis project Ga0247841, IMG submission 192410) | Freshwater microbial communities from meromictic Lake La Cruz, Castile-La Mancha, Spain - LaCruzMarch2015_18m | ecosystem: Environmental > Aquatic > Freshwater > Lake | place: Spain... | reverse complement strand
ACGGAGGATTTCAATCTGGCCTTTGTGAATGCCAAGGAACCGACGGATGAGGAAGGGCATTATCTCCTTTCCCTGACGCCAAAAAATGGGGATTTGGGTGTTGACAGGATTCTGGTGACGGTTCACAAGGACGATTTTACCATTATCCAGTGTCGGTTTTCCGATGTGTACGGAAACCGGACGGCCGTCTCTTTCCGCAACATAGTAATCAACAGTAATTTGCCTGATAAACTATTTCAGTTCAAGCCGCCACCGAAAGTGGAAATCTATCCCATGCCGTAAGATCAAAGGAGAAATATGGAAGGAATTCTGGTAATATCTCGTCTGGATGCAGGGTCCGTGAACGCATGCGGCGAGGAGTTGAGTCTTCCCCCTGCCCTCCAATGCGAGTGGCTTGACGTCAACGGTCGGGGAGGGTATGCCTCAAGTACCCTGCTAAACTGTCACACCCGTAAGTATCACGGTCTCCTCGTTGCCCGGCTCACTGCTCCCCCCGGGCGCTACGTTCTCCTGTCCAAATATGAAGACATATTCTCCTGTGGTGCTCGCCAGTACCCTTTGACATGTCATCAGTATCCCCATAACTTTTTCCCCGAAGACTACGGCTTTCTGAAAACATTTCAGCAGGACGTGTTCCCCGTATTCATTTACGAAGGGGACGGCATTCGCATCCGGAAATCCCTGATGATGGTGGCTGAAGAGGATTGCCTCCTGGTTCGCTATGATCTGGATAATTGCCCCGCCTCGGGGGTTATGAGCCTGCGGCCTTTCCTGGCCTTTCGGGATTATCATCGCCTGACCCGGGAGAATCCTTTCCTGCGAGCGAAAATCTTAACCGTAAAAAACGGTTTTTCCATCCGTCCTTACGCCGGGATGCCCCCCCTCGTCATCCAGACAAATATCAAGCCGGATTGGCAAGAGCATCCCTGCTGGTACCATGCCTTTGAATATGCCGAGGAAGCGGCGCGGGGCTATGAGAATCACGAGGACCTCTTCAGCCCCGGCACTCTCGAAATTCCCCTGCGGAAGGGGAAAACGGTAATTGTTTCAGCATCCATGGCGCCTTTTTATGGCCGCTTAAGCAAGAAGTGGGACGACGAGGAACGGCGGAGAAGAAAGCTCGCGCAACGGGATGGAGTGATTGCCGGGACTTCGGGAAGGACAATGTCGGAGCTGCATTTCCAGGGTCAGTCTGGAGAAAGCGCGACGATTTCCCGCGATAAGGATGAAGACGAGAAACTGTTCCGTTTGCTCTTAAGGGCCGGGAGGCAGTTTCTCGTCAGGACCCCTGAGAGTCGTCCAGCGATTATCGCCGGTTATCCCTGGTTTGGGGAATGGGGTCGGGATACCCTGATCTCCCTGCCAGGACTTACCTTCTGTTGCGGCCTCAATCGGGAAGGTACAGATATAATTACTAATTTGGCCAGATTTGAACGACAGGGACTCCTTCCCAACGTCTTTTCCGAGGATGATAAGAGTCATGCCTATAACACCGTGGACGCCCCCCTCTGGTATTTCTGGGCCGTTCAGCAGTTGCTGAAGTATACGGGCAATAATGATGCTATCGTGGGAAAAAACATCTGGCCGACCCTGAAAAACATCCTTCGCCAGTTCCTCCATGGAACCATCTTCAACATCTATATGGACGACAACGGTCTCCTCCATGCCGGCGAGGATGGCCGGGCGCTGACCTGGATGGATGCCTGTATCGACAACAGGCCTGTAACTCCCCGTCAAGGTTATCCCGTCGAAATCAACGCCCTCTGGTATAATGCGGTCTGTTTCGCCGCCGAGTTGGCCCCACGTTTCGGGGATCAGGAATTCTACTTTCAGGAGCTGATTCCCAGGATCCGCCATTCCTTTCAGGAAACTTTCTGGATCGGGGAGGGCGCATATCTAGGGGATGTTTATCATCAGGGTAACCTGGACCGTTCCGTCCGTCCGAATCAGATTTTTGCCGTATCCATGCCCCACTCGCCCCTGGATGCCGAACAGGGGCGCCAGGTCGTTAACAAGGTCAGAGATGAACTGCTCACCCCGGTGGGGCTCCGCACCCTTTCTCCCCGGGACCCCCAGTATCGGGGGAGATATGAGGGATCTTCCACTGCCCGGGATGAGGTTTACCACCAGGGGACGGTATGGCCATGGCTCCTCGGTCATTTTGGTGAGGCCTGCCTCAAAGTCGCTCCAGACAGGGAGGAAACAAGGGACTCCCTGCGCCTTTATCTGAGGACATTTCTGCGCCGCCATTTCCTAGAGGCGGGCATAGGTTGCGTTTCTGAGATCTTCGACGGTGATTCACCACACCGCCCCAACGGCTGCATCTCCCAGGCCTGGAGCGTGGCGGAGCTGATTCGCTTAAACACCCTTCTTGGCAGTACGGACAATCGTTTTACTGTTTGATAATAATTCTGTGATTTAGAGTTTTGATTGCGATAACCGGGTTCGTTCATTGATTGAACAGGATATTGCTGAAAGGGAGACTTAGGCAATGGAAAGAAATCTTGACATGCTTTATTTAGTTATGGTCGTAGTTTTTATCATTGCCAGCATTCTTCTATTGTTCTGGAACAGAGCGAGGGAAAAAAAAAGGACTGAGCAAATGCGTGATTTGGGAATGGTTACATTTGAGAGATCACATTTACCAACTAGACGTCCCAAGCTTAAAAAGCAAAGCAATATTGACACCTCCGTGGGGGATAAGATTCAAGGAAAAGTGTGGTATTATTCAATAGATGGCATTAGTAAGCGTGGACCGGTCACTGAAGAAGAACTGCGCCAGCTGCTGGGTTCACGACAACTTCTACACGATACACTTGTCTGGACAAAGGAACTGCCCTACTGGAGCAAGGCGTCATCATTTGAAGTTTTGATGACACAACAATAATCATCGTAAGAAAACAGAGACAACAAAGATTTGGGGGGGAGGTAATATTTTATGATCATTAAAAAGATTTTATTTTTCATGAGCTTGGCATTAGTATTGGTTAGCTTTAATGTCTACGCCATCGATACGTCAATTTGCAGTTCTGAAGCAAACATAGAACTTCATCAAAACGGATCGTTAAAATCTTGCCAACTCAAGGATAACTACGAAGCGAACAACATTACATGTAACAATCTTGGTTATGTTAGTTTCTATGACGACGGTAAATTAGAATCTTGTGTACTCTCTACGTCAGCTACGGTAGGTGAGAACAAATGCAAAGAATATGGGTTAATTTCTTTCTACATTGACGGCAAGCTTAAATCGTGTATGAAATCGGACGACTGAAAAGTTGGTGACTACCAGGCCGTTTTCAAAAGTGAGCGAGTCTGCCGCGCAATGGCTCGGAGCGGGCGGTCCCCCTGCTCTTTATTGTGCTCAGGAAAACGATGGGTTAAGAGGAGAAAGCAAATCAGAAGGGAGGGAGAAGGCAGATCATGAAAAAGACTTTCTTGTCCAAGCTCGGAAGGATAGTTGCTGTAATGGTAGTGACTATCTTAATAGGAACTTTAATTAAAGCGAATTATGCCATAGCAGCGGAGATTGCCCGGGACGGACGTTTTATCGCCTATGACAATGGGACAGTGCTGGACACGAAGACAAAGCTGCTCTGGGCAGCGAAGGACAATGGGAGTAATATCAATTGGGCGAACGCCGAGGCCTATTGCGAGAATTATCGCGGGGGCGGCTACACGGAATGGCGGATGCCGACGCTGGATGAACTGGAAAGCTTGTATGACGATGCTAAAACTTACAAGTCTGACTGTGGCTTTAACGTCCATTTAACGGAATTAATTCGTCTTACGTGTATTTCTCCTTGGGCATCCGGGACAAGTGGTTCCGCCGCCGCCCGCTTCCGTTACTACGATGGCACTCGGTATTGGTATCCCCAGTGGAGCGACGACTTCATCCGTGCCCTCCCGGTACGGCGTTCCGGCAAATAGTTCATTTGATTCTGTTGAGGAACTTTGGCATCGCCTGGATATCAGGCGGTTAACGGAGAAGATAAATAGAGGAGGCGGTGGCTGCTGATGAAAAAGACATTAGGAACGGCGTTGGCAATAATGGTGGTGACGATTTTAATAGGAACTTTTACTACGGCAAAGGATGTTACAGCAGGGGAGATTGGCAGGGATGGTCGTTTCATCGCCTATGATAACGACACCGTGCTGGACACAAAGACGGAACTCATGTGGGCAGCGAAGGACAACGGGACTGAAATCAACTGGACGAACGCCAAATCATATTGCGAGAATTATCGCGGAGGCGGTTATACCGACTGGCGGATGCCGACGCAGGATGAGCTGGCGGAGTTGTATGACTCTTCTTTGCTTGGATATGCTCAGGATTGCGGATCACAGTACAATAAGATAAAATTAACGAATTTCATCCGCATGAGTTGCTGTTGTCCCTGGGCGTCGGAGACGCGCGGTTCCGATGCTGCCTACTTCAGTTTCAACTACGGCCTGCGGTACTGGTACCCCCAGTCCTACGTCAGCCTCGCCCGGGCTCTTCCGGTACGTTCCGGCAAATGGACGAAGCCGAAGTCCTTTAACTGAGAAACCTTTGTCGGGCGAATATAAATTGAGGCCAGAGCAAATGCGATAGCCGCTGCGCCCTGCAGTTTGAGCTCAGTATGGAGGATAATCTCATCAGTCAGCGATCATGAGGTGTGAATCATGAAGTTGATATACGCGACCGACGTTCATGGCTCCTTTGAGCGGGTTCGGGAACTCCTCAACATGACTGTCGCCGATGTTTACATTGTAGCCGGCGACCTCGTCGATATCCCCTTCCATACCGTGAGAACGGCGAGACGCTATCTTGATCTCCAGACATATTTTCACAGTTTGAGAAGGGGGACCGGGAAAGGGGACATGACCCTGGAGGACTATGTGGACGAGCTTCTGGAAAATCCTGATCTTGCCGGGGAAGTGGTGGAAAAGGGGGACCGTTATCGGTATGAGACCCTCCGGGCGCGGGAGATTCTCCAGAAGAACTATCGGCTCCTGGGAAACATGCTTTCCCTCCTCCCCCAGGGGCGTGCCTTTAGCCTTCCCGGCAACCATGATATGGATCTGCACCATACAACCCTTTGTGACCGGGACCTCCATCTCAAATGCCATACCGCAGGACCTTTGAAAATCGCCGGTTACGGGGGCGCCGGGGGGACGACTCCCGGCATTCCCGAACGCTACAGTGTTGTGTATCGAGCCGGTACGGGCGTCAGCGAGGACAATAATGAAATGTACCGTTTTTTTAAATCCGTGCAGCCCGATGTCATCGTGACCCATCAGCCTGCCTACGGGATTCATGACTTTGCCTCTCCCATGGGCGAAACGGGTTCCCATGCCTTGCGCCGTTACTGTGAATATCACCCGGTCCTCCTCTGCCTGACGGGACACCTCCATGACCAGTGGGGACTTACGGAGGAAGATGGTACGGTTTTTCTCAACCCCTCCCATTTTGGAGAGATCGTGGAGATCAACGGGCGGGTCGCCGAAGGGGGTTTCTTCTATGATGTGGAAGTGTTTGAAAACAGAGTAGCGCAAGTCAGGCACCGGAAGCTGGCAGGGGGGAAAATATATGATATCGTCGTCCATGACCGCAAGGAGGGGAAGTGGGTGCAGGAGGTGGTTGACCGGGGGCGTTATGGGGCGCTCCTGAGGGGGCGGAACTATGAGCCGCAAGGGGACGGTTAAGAGATTGCAGAAGAAGCGATAAGGAGATTATGAGACAGAGCGAATCAGAGGTGAGACTCTTGGGACGGATGGCCAACCTTGTCCTTTCATGCCTGACCCAGGAGGAGGCCAAGGCGGTTGCCGCCCGGTTTTTACCGCAATTGTTTCCCGGGGAAACAGGGGCGCTTTTCGTCCGCCATTCCTCCCAGGATCTTTATGATCCCGTCGTATCCTGGGGAGAGGAAAGGCGATGGCAGTCCTTCTCCAGCCAGGACTGCTGGTCTCTGCGTCGTCGCCGCATCCATATCGTCCGTGAGGATAAGGACCAGCCTGCCTGTCCTCATGCCGACAACGCCGACTATGAGCCGAGTCGGTGGATTTCCCTCTGTATACCCATGACCGCCCGGGAGGATGCCCTGGGCGTTTTTCACCTTCTCGTTCCGGTGGGGGCAGTGGGAAGCAGCAGACAGGGAGGGGAAGGAGGACAGGCGGATGTTCAGGACGCAGACAGGGAGCTGGGACGGACAGATGCTCATGACAAAGGCTGGGACGGGGGACCGGATCGGGCCGGAACTGATTCGGGAGATACCCTGGCGGGAAAGAGGCGTCTCGCTGCCCTGGCGGCGGATGTTCTTACCCTGCTCCTGGTAAATCTCCGGTTGCGGAAACAGATCGATGACCTGTCGGTTCGGGACGCCCTTACGGGCTGCTTCAATCGGCGCTACCTGGAAGAGACGCTGGCCCGGGAATTGAAAAGCTCCCAGCGCACGGGCCGGCAGATTGCGGTTATTCTTATGGATATAGATCATTTCGGGCAATTTACCGAGGTCTTCGGTCATGGCGCCAGTGGACTGGTGCTGCGGGATCTGGGAAGCTTCCTGAGGGAGAATATTCGGGAAGTGGATGTTCCCTGCCGTTACGGGGCCGATGAATTCGCCCTCCTCCTTCCCGATACTTCTCTCCCTGTATGCCGACGCCGGGCGGAACATCTCCACGCGATGATTCGGGATCTATCCCTTCAGGATGGTCATGCCCACATGCGAAGGATAACCATTTCCATGGGCATCGCCGCCTGTCCTGATCAGGGAGAGACCATGTGCGATCTCATGGAAGCGGCGAAAACTGCCCTGAAAAATGCCAAACAGACCGGTCGGGACCGGATCAGTGTGGCGGAATAATAAAAGAATAACCTCCGCTGCTTATGAAGAGTTCCCTCTCCTTCCTCTGTCCGTGGAATGTTTGTCTGCATTTTAGGAACGGGTGAGAGAGGCTATTTACTTTTCCCTGCGAATCTGCGATAGATAGCCAACATGAAAGGGGGGGCTTGCGCTTATGAGGGTGCTCATGTTTGGCTGGGAATTTCCGCCTGTGGTCAGCGGTGGTCTGGGAACGGCCTGTTACGGGATAACGAAAGCCCTCACCGGTCTTGGCAGCCCTGTTCTCTTCGTCATGCCCCGGATCGAGTTGTCCCGTCCCTTCCCGCTTCTGACCCTGATCTCGGCCTCAGACATCCTGAATGACGCTTCGGAAAGAAAAGGGCCATTTGCTCAAGATTCTTTTTTGTCTCCCTCCTTTAATCCTCCCCTTTTACCGCCTTCTCTGAGTGGTCCTATTATTCTCCGGCCTTACCTGCAGGATGAACAATCGGGAAGAGAACACCAAGAGCGACGGGACTGGCCGGCGGACAGCTATCTTGCTGAGGGTAAGGGTTATGGCGTTGATCTCTTTGCCGAGGTTTGCCGTTACGGAGAAGCCGGGGGTCTCATAGCCGCCCGAGAGAAATTCGATGTCATTCACGGCCATGACTGGATGACCGTTCCTGCCTGCCTTGCCGCCCGTCAGGAGTCGGGGAAGCCCTTTATCCTCCATATCCACTCCCTGGAATACGACCGGAGCGGCGAGCAGATCAATGAACGGATTTATGATCTGGAGCGCTTTGGGATGGAAGCGGCGGACAAGATCATTGCCGTCAGTCATTACACCAAAACAATGATCGTCAGCCGGTATGGGATTGCCCCCGAAAAGATCTTTGTTGTGTATAACGCCCTGAGCCAGCGGGAGGCGGGGGAGATATGCCATACCCGGCGGGACGGGGATGATAAGGTTGTCCTGTTTATGGGTAGAATTACCTTTCAGAAAGGGCCGGATTACTTTATTGCCGCTGCCGCCCGGGTGCTGCAGGAAATGCCGGAGGTGACCTTTATCATGGCCGGATCCGGAGATATGATGCCCCGCATGGTCGAACGGGTGGCGGAACTGAAGATCGGAAAGCGCTTCCGTTTTACCGGCTTTCTTCAGGGACCTCAGGTAGAAGATGCCTTCGCCAAAGCGGACCTTTATGTCATGCCCAGTGTTTCGGAACCCTTTGGCCTGGCGCCCCTGGAGGCGATGATGTACGATGTCCCGGTAATCATTTCGCAGCAGTCCGGCGCCTCCGAGGTCCTGAAGCATGCCTTGAAAGTCGATTTCTGGGACGTTGATGAACTGGCCAACAAGATGATCGCCGTCCTCAAATATCCCCCCCTGGCGGGGGAGCTTGTGGAAAGGGCAAGGGAGGAGCTAAAAAACCTGCGCTGGGAGAAGGCGGCCCTTAATATTTTGAAAGTATACAATTCCGGTTCAAAATCAGAGATGATATCAAGGCGGCAAGGAAGAGGCGACGCAGGCGTATTGTTTATACGTCGAGGAGTCGATGACGATGCCAACGAAGATAGCGCTTTGATTTTGAACCGGAATAAGGTGTGAACTGATGCCGGCCGTATGTCTTTACTTTCAGGTACATCAGCCCTGCCGTCTGAAAAGATATACCGCCTTTGACATCGGTCGTGATCACGACTATGAGGACCGGGGGGAGAACCGGCGGCTATTGGACAAGGTTGCGGAGCGCTGTTATCTCCCTGCCAACGCCCTGTTGTTGAACCTGATTCGCAAGCACGCAGGGCGATTCCGGGCTGCCTTTTCCATCTCCGGGGTTTTGCTGGATCAACTGATAATATACCGGCCCGATGTCCTGGAAAGCTTCCGTTTCCTTGCCGACACGGGCTGTGTCGAGTTTCTGAACGAGACTTACTACCACTCCCTGTCCTTTCTCTTCAGCAGGGATGAGTTCCGCGCTCAGGTAATGAGGCACCGCCGGAAGGTTAAAGAGCTGTTTGGACAGGATGGAAAGACCTTTCGTTTTACCGAACTGATTTACAGTAACGATCTTTCTAGGGAGGCGGAAAACCTGGGTTATGAAGTGATTCTGGCGGAAGGGGCGGAAGCCATGCTTGGCGATCGTTCTCCCAACCGGGTTTACAGGGCTTCCGGAAACAAGAACGGGTTTGGAGATGCGGGCCGGGACGGAGCTGGAGATGGACGGGAAGATGAGGTCGAAAAGGGGGCTGGGACCGGGGACGGAAGGATCAAACTGCTCCTGCGAAATTACCGGCTATCCGATGATGTCTCCTTCCGGTTTTCCAACCGGGACTGGCCGGAATATCCCCTGACGGCAGAAAAGTACGCCCACTGGATTCATAGGGAAAACGCTGCGGCGACGGTGATCAACCTGTTCATGGACTATGAGACTTTCGGGGAACACCAGTGGGCGGATACAGGGATCTTTCCCTTTCTGGAAAAACTTCCCGGAGAGATTCTCAAACACCGGGACTTCATATTTGCGACTCCCGCAGAGATTGGGCGGACGGTTGACGCGGATGATATAATCGATGCGCCGGGGCTTTCTTCCTGGGCGGATACGGAGCGTGATCTGACGGCCTGGCTGGGAAACGCCATGCAGCAGGATGCTGCCGGGACCCTTTACGGCCTGGAAGGGGACGTAAAAGCTTGTAAAAACGAGGATCTATTGGATAGCTGGCGGAAATTGCAGACCTCGGACCATTTCTATTATATGTGCACCAAGTGGTTTGCCGATGGGGATGTGCACAAGTATTTCAATCCCTACCCGTCGCCCTACGACGCCTACATCAACTATATGAATATCCTCGATGATTTTTCGAGACAGGTGAAAAAGGAGAAAATATCATGACAGAGAACCGGCAAGGCTATCTTTTTGAGGTTAGTTGGGAGGTCTGCAACAAGGTCGGCGGCATTTATACGGTCATTACGAGCAAGCTGCAGGAGGCCCTGCGAGTCTATGGAGACAACTACATCCTCCTGGGGCCGGATCTGAAGACCAACGTGGATTTTGAAGAAACAGACGAGGCCTGCTGGACAAAGATCCGGGAAGGGACGGCAATCAAGGATATTCCCTGTCGTTTCGGTCGCTGGAAAATAACCGGAGAGCCGAAGGTGATCCTTGTCAGCGCGGGCAAGAAATACGACAAGGAACAGCTCCTGTTTCGCCTCTGGGAGGCTTATGGCGTCGATTCCATCGCCGGAGGGTGGGATTATATCGAACCGGTGATGTTCAGCTTTGCCTGTGGGGAAGTGATTGAAACGATCTATAATCTTTCCGCGCGGGCCCATAATCTTTCCGCCGTCGCCCAGTTTCATGAATGGATGTGCGGGGCGGGCCTCCTTTATCTGAAAAAGCGGGTTCCCGAGATTGGCACCGTTTTTACCACCCACGCGACGATTCTTGGCCGTTCCCTGGCCGGTTCGGGGATGGACATTTACGCCATGATGGAGCATATCGCCCCCCAGCGGGAGGCGAGCGCCCACAATATTTCAGCGAAGTATTCCATGGAGTTGATCTCGGCCCGGGAAGCGGACTGTTTTACGACGGTGAGCGAGATCACCGCTGCGGAAGCGAAGAATTTCCTGGGTCGTAGCCCCGATGTGATCACCCCCAATGGCCTGGATATGGAGAACATCCCCGACTATACCGAGAATCGGCAGCCGGCGGAGCGGTCCCGGGAGCGACTCCTGGCGGCAGCGGCCCGATTTCTCCGCCGCGACCTGTCGAAAGACACAAAGATAATCATTATTTCCGGACGTTATGAGTTTCATAACAAAGGGGTGGATGTCTTCCTCAATGCCCTGGGGCGTCTGAACAAGGAAGTTCCCGGCGACGTCCCCGTCCTGGCGCTCCTGTTTGTCCTCGGGGGCTATACCGACCTGATTCCCTCTCTTAGGGACGATCAGGTCAGGATTGAGTCGGGACCAATGCCTATTGCGACCCATCGCCTTCACAACGAGGGATCGGATCCGATCCTCCACGCCTGCCAACGTCTGGATTTGATGAATCAGCCCGGCGGCCGGGTCCAGGTTATTTTTAATCCCGCCTACCTTAACGGCCATGACGGGTTCATCAATATTCCCTACTATGAAGCCCTTGCCGGTTGCGACCTGGGGGTTTTCCCTTCCTACTATGAACCGTGGGGATATACGCCGCTGGAAAGCGTCGCCTATGGGGTGCCTACCGTTACCACGGACCAGGCTGGTTTCGGCGTCTGGGTAGAGCAGACCTGCGGCGAAAACCAGGGTGTATTCATCCTGCACAGGCGGGGGCAACCGATTCGTTCCATTGAGGATCATCTCTTTGAGATCCTGAAAAACTTTCTCGACTGGACACCCGGGGAGATGGAAAACCGGCGGAAGCAAGCCCGCCAGATCGCCCTGAAAGCAAATTGGCAGGAATTCTACAAACTCTATCTTCAGGCCTACAGCCAGGCCGGCCGCATTGCCGGAGAACGGGCAGACAAGCTGGTGGATACGGATGAGCGGGCGGAGGCGCGCCACGTCTTTGCCGGCGCCGTATCCGTGCAGCCTCACTTCCGCTCTTTTACAGCGGTAGCAAACCTACCCGATCAGATCGTCCGCCTCCGGGAGCTGGCCTACAATCTCTGGTGGACCTGGAATCCCCGGGCCCTCGACCTTTTTGCCACCCTCGACCTGAAGATCTGGGCGGATATGCGCAGCAATCCCGTCCGCATGTTGGAGACGGTTTCCCCCGATGTCCTCCAGGAAGCATCGGAAAACTTCAGCTATTTGAGTCTTTACTCCCAGACAATGCAGCAGTTTGATGATTATATGGGCGAAAAGGGACCCCGCAAACGTATCTCGGCGCCGCCTGAGCTTCGCTGGTCATCCCCGGTAGCCTACTTTTCGGCGGAATACGGTCTCCACGAATGTCTTCCCATCTATTCCGGGGGCCTGGGCACCCTCTCCGGGGACCATCTGAAAACGGCGAGCGACTTGAACCTGCCCTTGGTTGCCGTGGGCCTCCTTTACAAGAACGGTTATTTCCAGCAGATTATCGACGAAAACGGCCGGCAGTCGGAAAACTATCCCGAAAACGACTTCTCCAGCATGCCCGTCCAGATCGTTCAGGACGATGAAGGTTCCGAAGTGCAGATCGCTATCGACCTGCCTGGTCGCACCCTTTTTGCCAATATCTGGGAGGTCAAGGTGGGCAAGGTATCCCTGTATCTCCTGGATGCGGACGTGCCCCGCAATACCCTTCAGGACCGGACGATCACCGCGCGGCTTTACAGCGCCGACCAGAAGACCCGCATCGAACAGGAGATCCTCCTGGGGGTGGGTGGGGTCCGGCTCCTGAAAAAATTGGGGATCAAGCCCCGAGTTTATCATATCAACGAGGGTCATTCGGCCTTTCTGTTGTTTGAGCGCATCGAATCCCTTATGCGGGAAGATGGCCTGACCTTCGAGGAGGCCGGGGAAGTTGTCCGTTCGAGCAGCGTCTTTACGACCCACACCCCCGTCGAAGCGGGCAATGAAAGATTCTCCCGAGATCTCATGGAGCACTACTTTGCCGGCTTTGTGAAACGCTCGGGACTCTCCTGGGCACAGTTCTGGGAACTGGGACGTCGGGAAGGGGGAGAGGACAGGACCTTCTTCATGAATATCCTGGCCTTTAAAATGACCCTCCGGAGCAACGCCGTCAGTCTGGTCCACGGCCAGGTCTCCCGGCACATGTGGCGGGATGTCTGGAAGGGCTTCGACGATTCCGACATTCCCATCGGCCATATTACCAATGGCGTCCATGTCCTTTCCTATCTTGCCCCGCGGATGCGGTCCCTCCTCGACGCCTACCTGGGAATGGACTGGGAAAAGAACCTTACCGACACAGAACGGTGGACCCGGGTTCAGGATATACCCGACGCCTTGCTGTGGCGGGTGCGTTATGAACTCAAACAGAAGACCATCGATCTGATCCGCGAGGATGTATCCAAACGAGGCGTGAAATACGGTCCTGCCCGGATATGGCGGGAGGAACTATTCGCGAAATTGAATACCGGAGCCCTCATGATCGGAATCGCCCGGCGCTTTGCCCCCTACAAACGGGCGGACCTGATCTTGTCGGACCTGGATCGCCTCGACCGGATCGTGAATCATCTCAGTCGGCCGGTGCACCTGGTGTTTTCAGGTAAGGCCCATCCTAACGACGGCATGGGGAAGAACCTGATTGAAAAGGTCATAAGCGTATGCCGGGAGGAACGGTTCCGGGGGAAGATCTTTTTTCTGGAGAATTATGACATACGGATCGCCCGCCACCTCGTCCAGGGGGTGGATCTCTGGCTGAACAATCCCCGGCGGCCCCTCGAGGCGAGCGGAACCAGCGGCATCAAGGTGGTGATCAACGGTGTTCTCAATATGAGTGTCTCCGACGGCTGGTGGGTGGAAGGATATAACGGCGCCAATGGCTGGACCATCGGCCCGGTCCTGAAGGGTTATCAGGAACCCCAGGGCAATACCGATGGGGAAGACGGCCAGTCCCTCTACAGCCTGCTGGAAAACACGGTAATCCCAAGCTTTTACGAGCGCGATGCCGCCGGGATTCCGGAAAAATGGCTGGCCATGATCAAGCAATCCATGCAGTTCTTGACGCCGGTATTCAACACCGACCGGATGCTCATGGAGTATCTCCGGGAGATGTATGCGCCGTCGGCGCGCCGGGAATGCGAGCTTACCGCCGATGATTTCGCCCTGGCCAGGCAGATGGCCGACTGGAAAACCAAGCTTCCCATGCGTTTTTCTTCTCTGAAGCTCATTGACGTCAGCGTCGAGGGCATTCATGGGGATACGGTCATTGTCGATCAGCCCCTGACCGTGAGCGCCCGGATCGATCCGGGAAAGTTGGAGCCATATGAAATACTGGTGGAGATGATGATCGGCCACCGGAACGGCCATGATTTTATCGCCCAGCCGGAGAGCGTCCCCCTGGCTTTGACCGACAGGTCCGGGGACGGCATCCTGACCTTTTCCGCGGACTATATCGTGAAGCAGAACGGACTTTACAGCTACGGCGTCCGGGTTATCCCCCGCCACAAGGACCTGGCGGCAAAACTGGAAACGGGCCTGATCCTCTGGGGGTAAGCCCGGCGGTGGCCTGGATGACGTTATTACGAAACCGCCTTGACGCCGATCGATGTATGACGTATAATTACTTAAAATATTGTACGTCGCATGCTGGAGGTATCGTATGCAAACAAAATTGACCCTCCGTCTCGATGACGATCTGATAAATCAGGGGAAATTGTATGCCCAGAAAAAAGGAGTTTCCTTGTCCAGGTTAGTAGGTGAATATTTAAACTATTGACCAAAGAAAAGGTTGGGCCGCAGAAAATTGACGCGCCGGTGACGGATTCTTTCCGTGGTCTGTTACGCGGTGCGAACGTCAAAGAAGACGATTACAAGCAGTATCTTGAGAAAAAATACCTGTGAAGATTCTTCTGGACACCAATGTGCTCCTGGATCTCCTTTTGGACCGTAAACCATTCTCCGATGACGCGGCAATTCTCTTCAGCATGGTTGAGAGGGGACTTGTAAATGGATATTTATGCGCGACCACAATCACGACCATCTTTTATCTCATGTCAAAGGTCGTGGGATGGGAGCGGGCAAAAGAGTCCATCCGCGGCCTCCTGATAATTTTTGAGATAGCCCCGGATAACCGGGGAGTCCTGGATGCAGCCTTGAAAGGAGATTTTAAGGATTTCGGGGATGCCGTACTCTATGAGGCGGCGCAACAGGCGGGGGCGGATTTGATCATCACGCGCAATGAATGTGACTTCAAAGAGTCGGTCATTTCAGTTCATTCGCCGTCGGAAGCAGTTAAGATTATCCCTCAATTCCTGGAAGATAACGATCGGGAATGAGGGAAGCCCAAAAAAAGAGTCAAATCAGAAAATTTTTTCGGCTAAATCGCTGATTAGTGAAACATAACATCTACTTGGGAGTGATTACAATCATAATCACTCGCCGTTTCTGGGACAGACTGTCCCAGAAACGATCCCAACAGGAATCTCCATCGACAGCGGCTCGATGACCAAATACTTCCACCTATCGCCAGTCACCCCACCCAGACGCTCCACCAGTGGAAGTGCTTGTGCGCCTCCTGGGGAAGGCTTTCCCCCCCCTGTTCGCTTTATCGCTCGCTCCCGTTCTTTGAATGAAACAGCGGCTCGAACGAAACGAATGGTTTTCAATATGATGGATAGTTGTCTGAATCGTTTGCAGGCCCCGTTGTTTTTCTTGACAAATATCCCGCCAAATACTATGTACCATTTGTAAAATCTCTATCATGTAGGGAACATATAGGGGAAGATGTTTATGCAGGAATATCCACATATTTTATTTCAGAAAAACTGGCTTCTTGATGAGGAAACCATTTTTATGCTGGGGCAGTGCGAATCCATCATTCAGGCGATTTCCTCAGCGCCGGTCAAACCGGAATACAGAAAGCACTTGCTGGCGGTATCCTTGCGGAAAGGCGCCCGGGCGACAACGGCCATCGAAGGAAACACTCTTTCCGAAGAGGAAGTAGCCCGTGTTGAAGAAGGGAAAAACCTTCCTCCGAGCAAGCAATATCTGCAGATAGAGGTCAAGAATGTCATTGACGCCTTGAATCAGATCCGCGCAGAGGTAATTACGGAAGACAAAGCTTTCGTTTTGTCCCCGGAGCTGATTGAGAGATTCAACCGGTTCGTGGGAAAGGACTTGGGGGATCACTTCCAGAGCATGCCCGGCAAGTTCAGGACATCCGGCCATAACGTCGTTGTGGGTAGCTACAGGCCGCCGACAGGTGAAAACGTCGTGTCATTAATGATCCGGTTTTGTGACTGGATGAAGGAAATCTTTCGCTATGAAGAGGGAAAACAATCATTTTCCGAACAGGTTGTCCAAGCGATCGTTGCTCATGTATACATCGCCATGATTCACCCCTTCGGAGACGGTAACGGGCGAACGGCCCGGCTGATCGAATTCTATATCCTTCTGCGGGCAGGTTTGCCCGATATCGCCTCCCACATCCTGTCGAACCATTATAACGATACCCGGCAGGAATATTACCGCCAGCTCGATCTCTGCGTCAGGGAAAGGGAACTGTCCGGTTTTGTCAGGTATGCCGTGCTCGGGTTCCGCGACGGATTAAAAGGGGTTCTGGATATCGTTCAGGCGAATCTCCTGGAAATGTCATGGCATAAATTCATCTATGACACATTGGACAGCAAGAAGGCCACGGGCAAGACCCGCGCCATCGTGAAACGACAGCGCAATCTTGCCCTCCAGTTCCCTGTGGATCGATGGCATATCCCCGACGATCTTGTCGTAAGCTCCGGCGTTCTGGCGAAGGAATATGCCACCCTCTCCTCAGCAACGCTCATGCGCGACCTGGCGGAGCTTGAACGGCTGGAATTGATTGTAAAGGACAAGGGCCGATACAAAGGGAACATCGAGATAATGCGCGGTTATCTGCCGATGCGGAAGATAAAATAAGCAGTATGGAACTTCTTTGGAAATGTGACGCCATAATGAGGTTGATAAAATGACTGACGCAGTTAAGTTGAGTCTGGTGTATGCCGACATTTTGCGGGCAAGGATGGGGGCGCCTCTGAAAAAAGTATTCTTGTATGGTTCCCAGGCGAGGGGCGACGCCAATGAAGGTTCCGATTATGATGTGTTTGTCCTGGTTGACAGAAGAACATCGGAGATTAGAGAAACAGTGATTGATGCCGGTGTTGAAATGATGAATCGTTATGACAAGCTTTTTGCTGCTATCATATATGGCGAAGAAGAATGGCGCAAGGCGCAAGGGTCACCGCTGCTGTGGAATATTCAGCAGGAAGGAATCGAATTGTGAGCGATTACAAGCCGACTCGTGCGGTTATTAAAGCTATGCTGAACAAGGCGGACGAGAAATTGTTATCCGCAGGTAGAGATTGCGAGGACGGTTTCTATGGCGATGCATCATCACGGGCCTATTATGCAGCATTTCATGCTATATCGGCAGTCCTGGCATTTCATGGCTTTACATTCGGCAGAGAAAGATTTGAGTGATGCAAAGTGGCTGGTATCTGCCTGCCGAGACTATCTGATTGCTAGACAGACAACAGAGTGAAATTGAGAACGGTTCAATTTATTTAGGGGGGACGTCATGAAGCATCATGTCCGTGCGCTTCTATCCATCATCCTTTTTCTCCTTTTCCTGTCAGCGGCGTGTTTTGCCGCCGAGACCCGGGGCCTGAGCGTTGTCGCCAAGGACCCGGCGAGCGGGCGGCAGGGCGAGGTCAGGCTCTACAACAAGACCTATGCCGTCATCATCGGGATTGATCGTTACCAGAACCTCCCCGCCGACCGGCAGTTGCAAAACGCCGTCAAGGACGCCAAAGGAGTTGAGGAGATCCTCCGCAAAAATTACCAGTTCGATAAAATAATCACCCTCAACAATGAGCAGGCCACGAAAGACCGCATCATGGAGGTGCTGACCGAGGAGCTCCCCGGCCAGATGGGTGAGCAGGACGCCCTTTTTCTCTTCTGGGCCGGCCACGGCAACCAGGAGAAAAGTTCCTACGGTGAGATCGGCTACCTCATCCCCTATGACGGCGCCACCGACAAGATCCGCAAGAATATCACTATGGCTGAGATCCGCGACACCATCTCCAAGAAAATCCCCGCCAAGCATGTATTCTACGTCATGGATGCCTGCTACAGTGGTCTCCTGACCACCCGCTCTGTGGACGGGAAGACCCGCCGCGACTTGGGTTATCTGAAGGAGATCACCAAAGAGTCGGCTCGCCAGGTGCTGACGGCTGGCGGTAAAGGAGAAAAAGCCCTAGATGGCGGCCCCAAGGGTCACTCGGTATTCACGGGCCGGTTGATCGAGATCCTGGAGTCGGCGCCGGATTTCATCACCGCCAATGAGTTGCAGGCGAGTATCCGCGAAAAGGTGCATTCAGACGCCAGCGCCCGGAACCACACCCAGACCCCCAGCTTCGGCGTACTCTACGGTTTGGGAGACTATGTCTTCATACCGAAGGAGCAGAACCGCCTTGGTGACCTGAACGGTGTCTCCGCGGCCAGGCAGAAGGAACTGGAACAGCTCCGCCTGGCGGAAGAGGAGGCCAGCGCCGCCAAGAAGCGCGAGCAGACCGAGATTGCGCGGAAGGAGAAAGAGCTTGCCGCACTAGACAGGCAGATTGCCGAGATGAAAAGCCGGCTGGGGACGTCGGCAGCCCACAAGGACGACAGCCTCGATCAGATGATTGCCCTGGTCGAGCAGAAGGAGGAACAGGGGAAGCGACTGGATGTCTTGCGTCAGCAGCGGGAGGCTGAAGAACGGAAGCGGGAGGCCGAGATTGCACGCCTCAAACAGGAGGTGCTGGATAAAAAGGCGAAGCGGATCAACGCTGACCTGGCGAAGTATCAGCGGGTGGCCTTGTCAAAATACGGAAGGGAGATAAAAGGAGCCGCTTGGAAGGCGCTGGTGGCGAACTACCCGGAGGCGCAGAAGGTGAAGACAGGGGATGTGGACCGGTTTCTGATTGTCATGGGAATGATACGTTACGACGGCGAAGTTGTCACCGCGGAGGGCAAGACGCAACGGATTGAGGAGAAGCGACACAAGGAACAGGAGGCACGGGAAGCCGCCGCAGAGCGGGAAAAGGAAAGAAAAAGGGCCGAGGAACTGGCAAAGATGGCATACCTCGATCCCCACACGGGTCTCATGTGGGCAAAGCAGGACAATGGTAGTAACATCAACTGGACGAACGCCAAGGCTTACTGCGAGAACTATAGTGTTGGTGGTGTCACGGACTGGCGGATGCCGACGCAGGATGAACTGGCGGGGTTGTATGCAAGTGGCGCCCATAAAGGTAAAATAAAACTAACTGGCTGCTGCCCTTGGGCTTCTGAGACACGCGGTTCCGATGCTGCCTACTTTGGTTTCTACTATGGTGAACGTCATTGGTATCCCCAGTCTAAAGAACCCTACACCCTCCGGGCACTCCCGGTACGTTCTGGCAAATAGATTATGGTCATTTGTTCTTTTACCAAGCCCAGGGTGACGCCCAGGACGGAGCGAACAATATGCGTCCTGGGCTTTGCCGGGCATGCCCTATGGTCCCGTATGATCATTTTCCATTTGCCGAGCGTCTACTTCTGAATGGGAAATGGTTTTTCGTATATTAAATTGTTGTGTAAAAAAAATGAACTGAAAAATTGCAGCGCCTATAACTAATCCGTATAAACCACCTAAAAGGAGGGCTATCCAAAATTGAGCCTTGGTCCCTATGAAATAGCAATTATTGCAGGCGGTTTCACTATCATTGGTGCACTCCTTGGTGCTGGGATTGGGTACAGAAATGCCCTCAAGCTTCACAATATCGTTGAGTTCAACAACGCCGCCGCCCAATTTAGAAATGTCTTTCTTGGAGAAATCTTGTTTTTGAGAGATAATATCAGAATTGAAGGGGTGTACCCGTCCAATAAAATCAATGAGGTTCTCGGTGGCGCGATCTTCAACCACATGAAAGCCTTGGTTCAATTTGAACCCTTCCTCAATGCTGCCGAGAGAAAACGATTGTGCGGGGTTTGGAATGATTATTGCTATCCAAAAGGCAGACCACAAGATCCAAATGAACAAATAGACTTTAGGTTTAACGATTACCGGGGCATTGAAGATTCCGAAGGGACGAATAAAGCAAAAGAGGTAGCCCTTCAAAAAATCTATAAAATACTTGAGATTGCTAATGTTAGGTAATGACATTTAAATCATCTTTCACACATCAATTCTATCCACCGGACGGTTTCACCGCCGGTGATCTCTGCGTTAGCCTATGGGACATGGAATGAAATGATACCAATGTTCGAGCCCTGCGATTTGGCTGGTAACAGAAAAGGAGATACCTATTTGTCTGAATTGCTACTTCAAGTTTTCCCAAATCCAGCAGGCCGAGTTGGAGGAATACGAACAATGGATCAGCTATCTGAGCGATGAAATGGCCTTCACCGTCGGCATGCCGTCAATGGAACCCTGCTTTCCTGCTCGACCTCGGCCCATCTATATAGGAGATGTCAAATTGAACAACATTAATGTCTCGAATAGCGTCGTCGGAACAATCAATCATAAATTGATCCATAATCAGACGATTAATGGAAGGGACCTTCTGAAAAATGATGAAAATAATAGAGGCGATTTGAAAAAGATTCCGGCGGAATCACAATTAACTATTCGATATCATAGAGAAAAAACCGACATACTTGTTGCTGGCTGTTATAGAAGCTTTCGTAATGAAAACAACTATTTACACTTAAGCGCGCCGTGAGAATTTCTCCACCCAGAGCGCCTCATTTCCAATCAAAGTTATGGCCTCCTGCAAGAAGGTGCTCGTTTTTACTTGCCGCTGCCGGCGATTTTGGCCCATGAATCCCGCAAGGGGACGATCCGGTTGAAGACGGGTTTGCCGGGCCGGGAATCCTTCAAATCGGAACAGAAATAACCAAGTCGCTCAAACTGATAGCCTGCTCCTGGGGCGGTATCTTTCAGGCCGGCTTCTACATAACAGTCGGAAAGGGTTGCCAAGGAATCGGGGTTCAAATCGGCAGTATAGTTTTCATCTTTTGGTTCGGGAACCCGGAAGAGGCGGTCGTACAGACGCACTTCGGCAGGTACGGCGTGATCCGCCGCTACCCAGTGGATGACCCCGGGAATTTTCCGCCCGTCCGCCGGGGGGGCGTTCCGGGTCTCCGGGTCGTAGGTGCAGTGGATCTCCTCGATTTGACCGGTCTGTTCGTTTTTCACCATGTTCTCATAGCGGATGACGTAGGCATTCCGGAGGCGGACCTCCCGCCCGGGACCGAGGCGGTGATATTTCTTGGGTGGATCCTCAAGAAAATCATCGTGTTCGATATAGAGCACCCGGGAGAAGAGAACCTTCCTGGTGCCCATTTCCGGGTTTTGTGGATGGTTGGGGCATTCAAACTCTTCGACCTGATTTTCCGGGTAGTTGTCGATGACCACCCGGAGGGGCCGCAAGACGGCCATCGCCCGGGGCGCCCGTTCGTTCAGGTCTTCGCGGACGCAGTGTTCAAGGAGAGCGACATCCACGAGGTTGTCATTCTTGGCCACCCCGATGGCGGCGGCAAATTTTCTGATTGACTCCGGCGTGTAGCCGCGCCGTCTCATACCGGCCACCGTGGGCATCCGGGGGTCGTCCCAGCCGGAGACATATTTCTTTTCCACCAACTCAATTAGCCGTCGCTTGCTTAAAACGGTGTAGCTGACATTGAGGCGGGCAAATTCGATCTGCCGGGGGCGTCGTCCGGGAATCAGTTGCTCTACAAACCAGTCATACAAAGGACGGTTGTTTTCGAATTCCAGGGTGCAGATGGAATAGGTGATTCCTTCCAGGGCGTCGGACAGGCAGTGGGCGAAATCGTACATGGGATAGATGACCCAGTCGGTTCCGGTCCGGAAGTGGGGCTCCCGTTTGATCCGGTACATGATCGGGTCCCGCATCACGATGTTGGTAGCGGCCATATCGATTTTGGCCCTGAGAACATGTTCTCCGTCGGGAAATTCGCCGGCCCGCATCCGGGCAAAAAGGTCAAGATTCTCCTCTACGGAGCGGCTGCGATAAGGGCTATCGATGCCCGGCTCGGTGAAGCTGCCCCGGTGTTCCCTGGTCTCCTCGGCGTTCAGGCTGCATACATAAGCCTTGCCCGCCTTGATGAGGGTGACGGCAAACT
>Ga0247841_10005137_pt1 | contig 21599 bp, 18 predicted proteins | sample LaCruzMarch2015__2_FD_192410 | JGI IMG/M metagenome (GOLD analysis project Ga0247841, IMG submission 192410) | Freshwater microbial communities from meromictic Lake La Cruz, Castile-La Mancha, Spain - LaCruzMarch2015_18m | ecosystem: Environmental > Aquatic > Freshwater > Lake | place: Spain... | reverse complement strand
TAAATCGTAGTTTCAATGAATAATGGCGCCCCTTTTCATCCTTATTCAAGGCATCCACAAATACGATTTACAAGAAATTTTGGCAATTTTCATATTGTTGCTGCTGCTGTTTCAGATAGAGATTATACCAGCGACGGCCCTTTGGGCGCCACTTCAGATTACTTGCGCAACAGCGTTATTCCAAACATAGACCTTCAATTTCAGTATAAAAAAGAAGATAAATTTTTATGTGGCATCGGCGGCGATTACCGCAGATTAACTCCGCGCTTAAAAACTGACAGCTCATTTATTGCAGATGAATCTCTCGATTCCTGGGCTGCTACTGCATTTATGAAAATAAAGTTTGAAAAGTTCACGGTAAAAATGCAATCTGTTTTAGGTCAGAATTTATATGAACACACGATGCTGGGAGGCATTGCTGTAGAAAAAGTTGATACCGCTACCGGAAAGAATACATACACTAACATTGATCAGCTTACAGGCTGGTTGGATATTTCCACTAATAATAAAAAATTCAATGCAGGTTTATTTTTGGGATATGCAAAAAATCTGGGATCTCTGCACAATATATGGGGTGCAATATATGCAAGAGGGAATGATATTGCTTATGCTTACCGCATTTCGCCGCGTCTGGCTTGGACTTCGGGGAACCTGAGTTTTACATCTGAGTTTGAATATACTGCTGCTGCTTATGGAACACCGGATTATCTTGGTGATGTGCATAATGCAAAAGAGGTTTATAATTTCCGCGTTTTAATAGCTGCTATATATACTTTTTAATACCTTTACCTTGGATTGTTGTTCCTGTTCAGGTATTGAGTTAATGGGTTGGGCAGCTGGTTTATAAAAAGTCAAAAGTGTATGGGGAAAACCCAATAACCAAAGACCATCAACCAGACCGGCCGCTCTTCTGCCCATGCGGGATCAACCTAAAATCTGATTTGGTTTGGTATAACTATGGAATATCAGACCTGCTTGGCGCCTGCCTGCCGGGGCAGGGTAAGGTAGGCAGGAATTTTTAGACAATCTGAACAGCAATAATATTTTGGAATAAATATCTGTTTTCATGACAAGTCCAAATTTTTCTATAATTGATTCTTCCATAAAAAATGGCGCGTCAACAAACCATTTGCTTGTTGTAAAAGCATCAAAAGATAACCTGACTTATTCCATTTTAGATACTTTACAGAATATGTTTGTTGCTCTTGGTTCATGGAATTGCCCTACAGCAGATGACTTTAGTGGATTTGCAGATTTGATGGAAAACAATAAAGAAAATTTATCAATACTTAAACAAGACTTTGGAAAAACAGTAGTATTATTAGACACACAGGTTTATACGCACATGCCTGACAAACTTTTTCTACCTGATCAGGCAAAGAAATATCTCGGATTCAATCATTCCTTTAATTCGAATGAAAATGTACACGTTGATAATATTTCTAAAATATCTGCAAAAAACATTTACTGGCTACCTTATGATCTGGAAAAATTTGCTGCAAAAACAGTATCGAATTTTGAATACAGGCATATTACTACAATTCTTATCAACGCTGCTCTTTCAAGTATGACCGGACTGCAACAAATGCTTGTTCATTTTAGCGGGGATAGGTTAGATGTTCTTGTAACCTTCGAAAACACGCTAAAATTCTGTAATTCCTTTATTTTTCATACAGCACAGGATATTATTTATTACCTGCTTAATGTTTATAAACAATTGGAACTTGATCCTTCTACTCTTTTAGTTTTAACAGGTCAAATAGAACAGGATTCAGATGCATACAGAATAATATATAAATATATCCGGAATGTTTCTTTTGTGAAAATGCCTGAAATCTATCAATATTGCAACGAAATAAAAGAATTATCACCACAAACTTATTTCAGTTTGTTTAATACATTCCGATGCGTGTAGTAAGCGGAACACATAAGGGCAGATTGATACATCCCTCGTCAAATATGGCAGTGAGGCCTACCACTGATTTTGCCAAAGAAAGCCTTTTTAATATTTTAAACAATAGAATTGATTTTGAAGAAACTTCCGTACTCGATCTCTTTGCCGGAACAGGAAGCATTACGTATGAATTTGCATCGAGAGGAGCAAAAGATATTACTGCGGTTGATATAAACCAGCGATGCAACGGGTTTATCCGCATGACGGCTGATTCATTTGGCTTTTCAAATATCAGGACAGTACGGGCTGATGTATTTGCTTTTCTTGGTTTTTGTAAAGTTAAATACAACCTGATTTTTGCAGACCCGCCTTACGACATGAAAAATATTTCTTTGTTGCCCGATTTAATTTTTAATAATAAACTGCTTAACGATGGTGGTTTGTTTATCCTTGAGCATTCAAGAAATTTGAACTTTTCAAAACATCCGGCATTTCTGGAACACAGGAATTACGGTAAAGTGAATTTTAGTTTTTTTAAGACAGTCTAACCGGAATTATACTTTGCGCTGAATGAATTATTACATTTCTAATTTTGGTAATCGGTGAAAATAAGTAATCGGTAATCAGTAAAAAAGCGACCGTTTACCGGCTACCGATTACTGATTACCTGTTTGAAAAAATGTACAAATTTATCCCGTTTTTAGTATAACAATAAGCAGTTAGCGATATGTAAGAAAAAGAACTGTAAAATTCGTATTTTTGCATATCAAAACTTTTTCAGATGAAAAGAATTGCAATATTCCCCGGCTCCTTCGATCCTATTACCAAAGGCCATGAATCTGTTATTATTCGGGCAGTTTCCTTATTTGATGAAATCATTGTTGCAATAGGGGAGAACCTTGAAAAGAAAAGTTATTTCCCAATAAAAAAACGTCTCGAATGGATCAACAAAGTATTTGCGAAATATCCGAATGTAAAAGTAATTACATACAATGGACTTACTGTTGACTTATGCAAAAAGGTAAACGCAACATATATCCTTCGTGGTCTTAGAACATCTGCTGATTTTGAATTCGAGCGCAGCATAGGGCAGATGAATAAAAATATTCATCCTGATATTGAAACGGTATTTCTGTTGACAGCTCCCGAATTCACTCACCTTAGCTCTTCCATAGTAAGAGAAATACACAGGAATGGTGGAGATGTGAAACAATTTGTTCCTGACGGCATTGATCTGTAATAAAATATCTTGTTGCGTTAATATGAATATCCTTTATCATAGCCGATTTATGAAAAAGATCGTAATTATATTTTCATTATTAGTTTTACTTATTGCTGCTTTATCCGCACAGAATGTAACACTCAAAGGAAAAGCAACAGGAGTCGAAGGTAAAAAACTTGATGTTTTTGCATGGTCGGATCAGCTGACATACAAGCAAACAAAGATTGCTTCAGGAAAAATAGACTCTGCAGGCAAATTCAACTTTTCATTTAAAACAGGTGAAACGATCTTTACATATTTAAAAGTAGATTTCAATCAGGCGCCGCTTTATATTGAGCCCGGAAAAACTTACGACCTTAGCATTTCATGTCCCGACTGCAATTCTCCGGATGATAAAACAAACTCTTATCTCGATCCAAAGCGACTTTCCGTTGTAATCAGCAATTATGATTCAACAGAGCTGAACAATTGCATTATTCAGTTTAATGCCGATTACGATTCTTTTATATGGAATAATTACATATCTCTTACCAGACAGCGCAACAAGTCCAAAATTGATGCTTTCAAAACGAATGTTAACAAACGGTTTGGTTCTGTGAAAAATGAATATTTATCAAATTTTATCCGGTACCGTATTGCCACAATTGAGCAGATGGCTCAAATTTCAGGCAGTGAAACAATTTCGAAAAAATACCTGTGGAAACAACCCGTACTTTATAATAATATCGGCTATATGGAATTTTTTAATGAATTTTTTAAAAGCTATATTATTTCAGAATCAGAGTATATTACAAAAAACGATCTGTACCGGACAATCAACCAGGAAAAGAGTTTTCCTGCTTTGATGGATTCACTGGGGAAAGATTCCATTTTGAGAAATGAAGTTGTGCGTGAACTGGTTGCCCTGAAAGGGCTTGGAGAAATGTACTACTCTCCGGATTTTGACAAAACGGCTATTCTCGGTATGTTCAGGTATGTATCCGAAAAAAGTAAATTTCCGCAGCATAGGCTGGCTGCTACAAATTACATGAATTTTCTTACAAAACTGGCTACGGGTACCATTGCTCCTGCTTTTACTTTAAAGGATTTTAACGGACAAAAGTATTCTCTTTACGAATTTAACAAAGATAAATATGTTTACCTTATCTTTTGGACAACATGGTGCGTGCCGTGTATCGCCGAAATGGATTTGATCGGAAAACTGAAAGAGAAATATGGAACCAAAGTGGAGTTTGTTGGAATTTCGACTGATAAAGAATTTTTGACTTATTATTATTTCATGCAGAATAATCAGAAATTTAGTTTTACCACTCTGCACTGGGGCAACAATACTGATCTCATGGAAAACTATAATGTAAAAGCATATCCTACGTTTATTCTTATCGGTCCCGATGGAAAAATTGTTCAATCTCCGGCAGAACCACCAAGCGAGAAATTGGATGAATTTTTATACGACCTGACTAAAATCAAGAAAAATGAAACTAAAGGTATCCTGAACAAGTGAGTAATTCAATGATCGAAGCATACGAATCTCTCATTGCCCACGGGATATCTTTCCTGCTCAGCCATTTCACAACAGTGATATCTTCGACAGCCTGAGGCAGTATTTGGGAATCATCTTTATAAGACATTTCAAACCAACAGGTTTTTTTTATAACGCGACTGCCTGCTATCCTATAAGTATGGTAGGTTGGAGTAAGTTCTTTTGTAATTTCCAATCCTGTGACGCCGGTTTCCTCTATAACTTCCCTGATAGCTGTTTCCTTGAGACTTTCCCCCGGTTCGACCTTGCCTTTCGGGAGATCCCATTTACCATATCGGTAGATGAACAAAACCATGTCGTTATTTTTTATTACTAATCCTCCCGCGGCTTGAATTACAGGAAATAAAGAAAATATTTTTTCAGAATCTCCTGTTACATAAAGAGTATCGGCTTGTCTGTTTTTTTCGAATTCGTCAATAGCGGTTAATAAAGCTGATTCGGAATAATATTGGTGGGTTTCTCCAATTCTGCCCGGTAAAATGTTGCTGTCAGGGTTCAGAAAAATACATTTGTTGTTAATAAAAACTTTATACATTTGTAATATGAAGTTAAATAATGAGTCAGCGTTAAAAGTAGCAGAATTTTTACTGCAAATTAAAGCAATAAAATTAGAAGTTGCTAATCCTTTTACATGGGCATCGGGATTAAAATCGCCTATATATTGTGACAACAGGAAAACACTGTCTTATCCGAAAATCCGCACATATATCCGGCAGCAGTTTGTCCGCATTATTAACGAAGAATTTGATGTCCCCGAAGTTATTGCGGGTGTTGCTACTGGCGGCATTGCAATAGGAGCACTGGTAGCGCAGGATATGGGACTCCCTTTTGTGTATGTACGTCAATCGGAAAAAAATCATGGGTTGGAAAATGTAATTGAAGGTGTAGTGGAACCAGGACAATCCGTTGTGATTATTGAAGATCTTATTTCAACCGGAGGCAGCAGCCTCAAAGCATTGGAAGCTTTGCGCAAAGCGGGCTGTGAAGTAAAAGGAATGGCTGCTATTTTCACTTACGGGTTTCAGGTTGCAGAAGAAGCGTTTAAAAAAGCCAGATGCCCTGTTATAGCATTAAGTAATTACGAATGTCTTATTCAGCAGGCTGCTAAAAGCGGTTTTGTAGAGGAAAAAGATTTGATCACCCTTGCCAAATGGCGCGAAAATCCTGGTAAGTGGGGGAAGTAAATGCACTTTCCTGGCATAAAGTTTCTTTTTCAATCAACAGTAAAAAACGAATTCCTGAATTTTCATTACGAATTCAAAGATTTTCCCAGCGAATTAAAATTTATCAGGTACATTTTATTATTATTATTTATGTTTGCATCAGATTAATTAATCAGTTTAAAATTATTCACACACAATTAAAATTTAAATCTTATGAAAAAAACGATTATGTTATTAGAGATATTAGGAATTTTAATTCCTGCAAGCAGATTATCTGCTCAAAACAAAACAGTCACTTTAAAAAATGATTCGATTTACCAGGATGGTAAAGCATTATTTGCTTGTCTTGAAAAGGATACCATGGGAATGAATATTTATTATATTATGAATCCCGATGAAAGTGTCATGGCTCAATTGGCTATGCAAAATAATTCAATGGGGACTATTCCCTTTACAGGCATATTCCCTGATTTATCATGCTATTATGCATGCTCTTATCAGAGTAATGCCACTATTGAAGATATCCTTGAGTCATATTTCAAAAACAAAGTAATTGTAAATGGTAAACCCTCAATGGAAGGATTAACCAAATACTGTGAAGCCCGTAACTTGTCAGTTCTGAAGATTGGAACTGATTATTCTTCCTCGAATCAGGGAACAACTAATAGTTCGCAAAATTCACAAACATCTAAAAGTTCCAATTACAAAAATCCTTCAAGCAGCAACACTTCTACTAAATCTACTCCCACCGCCCAGACAGTTTCGTTTACATTGAAAAATAATAGTTCTAATAATGTAAAGATTTTTATTGGTACAAAACCTAAATATGGTAGTGGAACAACAGGATGGGTAAGTGGTAATTCAATCAATAGTGAACATGGTTCGGTTGGCGACCAGTTATGCATTGTTGATGATTCCGATAACCCTATAAGTTGCATGACGATCGGTTCAAGCCAATCAAAAGTTTACATAAATAAAGCAGGCACAGGGTTTGGCGATTATTAATATTTATAATTAATGCGAGTTAGGGGTTGAAAAATATTAATAGGACGCAGATAACTCGGATTTAACTGATAATCGCAAATAAAATCAGTGTTAATCATAAACATCTGCGTTATCAGTGTTCTATTTTTATTATTTCTTAACCTTTTCTTCAATGAAATATTTTAACCCTTGATTCACATAATTATTTTAATATAATATCTGCAAAAAATTCGTAAATCAAAATGACCCTTATAAAAAGCGACATAGCAGAAATAAAAAACTCTCAGGAAAAGGTATATAGCTTCCTGAGTAATCTAAATAATTTTGAAAAGCTGATGCCGGAGCAGGTGATCAACTGGAAATCTACGGAAGACAGTTGTTCTTTTACCATCAAAGGCATGACCAACCTTTCAATGAAAATATCTGAAAAGGTACCTTATTCAAAAATCAATATCATCCCCGGCGAAAAAGCGCCGTTTCACTTCAGTCTTGAATGCCGCCTGCTGAAACATAGTGATAGCATGACTAACGCTCAAATAATTTTCAATGCCGAGCTTAATGCAATGATGGAAATGCTTGCCGGTAAACCTTTGCAGAACTTTGTGAATATGCTTGCCTTAAAGTTAAAAGAACTTGGTGATGAGCTATAATTATACCCCTGCCTGCTGGCAGGCAGGGATGCGGGTATTAAAAATACGCCCTCAACTGCACACTACCCACATGAATAATTTTTATTCCATTTGATTTTCGTCCTTCATAACTGAGATTTAACTGTAAATTATTCGACAGGTTTCTCTGATAGGCAACGCTCCATGTCGCATTATTGCCCTTCTTTAATCCTTCCAGCATTTCATAAGCCACAGGAGAATTTTCGCTGCTGTTAAATTTAATATCTATGTAATTTGCCTTAAACAATAAACTTCCCTTTGAAAGCACATTGTATTTTATTTCGACACCCGACTTATTTAAAAATGCTTTTTCACCAATAATTCCTTTCAGATTCTTTTTATCTGAATACTCATAATTCAGGCTGATCCTGAAAGAAACACCAGGCTGGTAACTAAATTCCGGCTTAATTTCAGAATATATAATATCATAATCCCTTGTTTTAAAATAGTCAGATAAACTTATTTTTTCTCCATTATTGAATTTGTTTGTAAGTGAAAACTTACGGCTGATATTCCAATTAATATTTATTCCTTTTATATTATTAGTACGCGAATCAAAACCATTTACAAGGAGAATTTTATTCATGTTATTCTGATAATCCAGATTGAATCCGAATTTTGAACTGCTCCTGTTGAAATAAAAAACATTCCGGAAAGAAGACGTAACTGAAACAAGCATTGTATCGTTGATATCCGAAGTAAAAGGGTTATATGCGCGAAATTTATCATTATCTGTGTTTTTATGATCAATGCGATATGTTGCCTGATTGGAAAAACGTGATAAAAATTTCTTTATTCCTTTTTCTGAATTCCATGCAATGGAAGGATTCAGGTTTAACACCTGGCTGAACTGATTGGTGTATGTTTTGACATATTGATTAGTAGGTGTATAAACGCGGATATAATTTGCCTGATCCTGAAATGCTGCAATTTCAAACTCGTTGAGTTCTTTTACCCCGTTGCCGTTGTAATCTGTCCATGAATAAACACCTTGTCCCTGAGCTATTTCTATATAAGAAAATTCTTTTTTGAGCTCAAGCCCTGATCCTATTTCGTAATATGTATTTGATGCGATCACTCCCTTAAATACCTTCAGAGAATATTCCAGCCGGCTTAGTAAGGATTTATCTTCTTTCTGAGTTGTAATAATAGATGTATCATTAATAACAAGATGCCTGTATGTGTTAAAGATGGATAATTGGTTATTTGTGTTTTTCAACATTTCAAAATCAACACCCACGCTTTGAGCCGTTGTTGCCAGATCTAGTGAATTTTGCGAAGGAAAGAAATCTAATCTTTTTTTATAAAAAACTGTGTATTTATTTTTCGAAGTATCGGGGTTGTTAATGTATGCTCCCAATTCGTTGTAGGAAAAACTGTTCATTTTTAATGTGTCACTGTTTCTGTCAAGATACATGTTGTGCTCTTGTTCTTCTTTCACGCCAATCACTATCCATGACATTTTTTTTGAAAGCGCTGCTTTGTTGCGTATAAAACGTGTAGAATTTATATTATCCTGCGAATTAAGAAGGCTGCCCGTAAAAGTAAGCAGGAAACCTTTTTTCTCAAGGTTGGTATTTACCATGTTTTGCAATCCATTATACTGCGTACCGGCAAGAAATGAACGCAATTGATAATCAGCAAAATTCCTTTTTTTATCTGCGAAAGAAAATTTCAAAGCTGTAATATTTTCTGCGTTTTTTTCCTTTATATCAGCCATATTCCAGTCGCGTTCAAATTCCACATCGCGGTATCGCTCAATGGGTGTAAAAAATTTATCAACATATTCATCACTAAGCTCTGATGTTAATGACCAGCCGGTACTGTCATTTTTACTGAGTGGCAAGATGTTTTTAATATATGCTTTTGCAGCATACCCGACATCGTCGCTGCTGCCGGCTTTAGAGAAAAGATTTAGATCGTTATTACTAAGGGCAAATTCAACAGAAGCGCTTGTTTTTTTTGAAATTTTATATTCTGCTGATAATGCTACCATCTGTCTTTTCTTAGGTGTTACAAGCTGAATTACGGGCTCATAATTTCCCTGACTAACACCGCTTTGCGGAGCTACCCATTTAAACACACGTCCGTTAGCAGAACTTTGTATTTGAATATAATTCCCCTTGCCCTCACCAACTATTGAAAATCCAAGCCTGTAATGGGCACTGTCAGGATTTGTGCAATAAACGAAAACTGAATCATAAAGCATCGTACCAACCAGGGTATCTATCATTTTATACAATACCTGATCGTTGGTGAATGCAACACTGTCAACGTAAGGAACAACAGCCTGATCAAGACTGTCGCCGATTTTCGAGAGAAGAAGTTTTTCTTTATCGGTCAGTTGTTGTTGTACCGGCTGATTTTTAATATCTTGCTCCGAAAAGAAATTCAGGCGCATAGTAAGTTTATCGCTGCTGTATTTTGTCCCGGTATAAAACATTGAACTGGCGTAATTTTTATTTGAATATTCAAACTCTATTGTTATACGGCTGTCTTTTGTTATCAGGCGTTTTGCAGTAAATGTTATTTGAGCCGTGTTATAATCAATCACATAATCATTCTCCTGCCCACGCGTCATAAGCTCTCCGTCGATATATATTTTTTCAGTTCCCGACAGAACAATTATATACGTTTCATTTTCTGCGCCGGTTAATTTATATGGACCTTGGTTACTTTCGGTTCCGGTAAATGAGTTCTTTGCATATTTCCCTTTAGAAATAGCTGCTGCTGCCGAAACCTCCATTTTATTCCGCTTCCCTGCCTGCCGGACAGGCAGGTTTTTCCCTTTTGTTTTATCATTATCGGTTAGGAACGATGTGGAAAAGCTTCCGCCCTGGGCTTTTTTATATAAATTCATGAAATAACTTTCAGGACGCTCAAGCTCAAAGTCTCCCGCTATCAGTTTTGTATTCTTCGAAGACAATTGAATAAATACTTTGTCGAAATCCTGTATCTGCTGGGTGTTTCCATCGGGCTGAATAGGAATATTATTATCTGTAATCGCAGCAAGGATATCAACGTCGTCATTTAATTTTCCTGACAACTGAAGATTAAAACTCGAATTCACTACCACATCCTGACCGTTGCCAAACGAAACCCCACGTGAGATACTGCCGTTTTTGCTAAGGCCGCCAAATTTAAAAATGTCTAACGGCTGGTTTTCATAAGTAAATACAAATGGATTGTAATTTCCTTTTTCGTCGGGCTCGATCAGCTTAATATCCTTGTGTTTGCATGATGCAGAAAAATTATAAGGAAATACTTTATACGAAAAGAATAATGTTCCGGGCATATTGCCAGAAGAATGATTGAATAGCAATGTGGCATCGGGATAGCTGATGGAATATAAAGCGCTGTCAATTCTTTGTCCTGTGGAATCCCTGATAATTACAGATCCCGGGATGATGCTGAGTGTGTCAAAAATAACCGTACCCGATTTGACTGCGATTTTCGACAAACGGTAATTGCTAAGTTGCTGCGCGTTTCCTGCAAAAGGAGCAATTAGTATCAATAATAGTAATATTTTGCCCGGCTTTCTCACATTATGACAATTAATGACGCCGCAGCGTAATGACAATAAATGACAGCAACTTGTCCGCCGTAGGCGTGAAGCAAATAACAATCAATAACATAAATTATATTTATTCCACAGATAATCCGCAAGCTCTTTCGTTGCGTCCTTCAATGTAGTTGATGAATGATTTATTTACAACCTTGTTGCCGCCGGGTGTTGGGTAATTCCCTGTAAAATACCAGTCACCTTTATTTTCGGGACATGCATCATGAAGGTCTTCTATTGTTTGGAAAATGATTAAAATATCAGCTTTCACTTCTTTTTCTTTCAGCATCAGGGCTATCTTCTCAGAGATCTGTTCGGGAGAGAAAGGTTTATAAATATTTTTCACATGGTTAACAGTATCTTCTTTTGGAATGAGTTCCTGCTGTTTGCATTTCAGATACACTTCATTGATCACTCCGGTTTGCTTAGTTTCTTTCAGCAGTTCAATGGTTGCGCGGAATGCAATGAAATCGCTCAATTTTGCCATATCAATCCCATAGCAGTCGGGGTACCTGATTTGCGGAGCAGATGAAGCGATGATGATCTTTTTAGGCCCGAGCCTGTCGAGCATCCTGATAATACTTTGCTTCAGCGTAGTTCCGCGCACAATGGAATCGTCTAAAACCACAAGTGTATCTTTTCCATTTCTCACAATGCCATACGTTACATCGTACACGTGGGTAACAAGATCATCTCTTTTCTTGTCTTGTGTTATAAAGGTTCGTAGCTTGTTATCTTTTACGGCAATCTTTTCCATTCTGGGTTTCAGGGAAAGTATTTCATCTAATTTTTCAGGAGTGATCGCTGCTCCCTGCTGAATGATTTTATCTCTTTGCACTTTTTTACAGAACAAACCAAGTTCTTCAATTAGTCCGTAATATGCTGTAGCGGCAGTATTTGGAATATATGAAAAAATAGTGTTTTCAAAATCATAATTAATGGCTTTAAGAACAGCAGGCGTTAAAAATTTTCCAAGTTTTTTTCTTTCCGTATAAATACTTTTGTCGGTACCTCTTGAAAAGTAAATCCTTTCAAAAGAACAGGAGCGTTTTTCCTGGGATTCACGGCATTGTACTTCGTCGAAAGAACCGTCTTTCCTGATAATCATGGCGTGTCCGGGTTTTAGTTCATGTACTGATTCTACAGGAATATTAAAGGCGGTTTGAATGGCTGGCCTTTCGGAGGCAGCTACAATTACTTCGTCATTTTTAAAATAAAATGCAGGCCTGATCCCCCATGGGTCCCTGAGTACAAAAGCATCACCATGTCCAAACAATCCTGCTATAACATAGCCTCCATCCCAATCCTTACATGATTTAGACAGGATGGATTGTATGTTTATATTTTTCTGAATAAGCGGCGAAATCTCCTTTTTTGAAAATCCTTCCGCTTTGAATTTTTTCAGCAGCTCATCGTTTTCGTTATCTGCATAATGCCCGATCTTTTCCATGATAGTAATGGTATCGGTAGTTTCAATAGGATGCTGTCCTAAGTTAATCAGTTTTTCAAATTGCTCATCTACATTGGTAAGGTTAAAATTGCCTGCTACTACCAATGTTCTGGAAAGCCAGTTATGCTGAAGCACAAATGGATGGCAGCTTTCAATATCGTTCTTCCCGAAAGTGCCATAACGCAAATGCCCGAGAAACAATTCACCTGTAAATTCCAGGTTATGTTTCAGCCACCTCACATCCTTTAGTCTTTCCGGTGTTTTTGAAAATACTTTTTCGACAGGTAAATTGATAGTGTCAAAAATATCTTTAATAGAAGTTGACGAATTTGAACGAAGACGGTTTAAGTAATGGATGCCTGGATCCACATCAAACTTTATGTTTGCAACGCCGGCGCCATCCTGCCCTCTGTTGTGCTGCTTTTCCATAAGCAGGTACAACTTGTTGAGCCCATACAAGGTAGTACCGTATTTTTCCAAGTAATATTCGAGAGGCTTCAATAAGCGTATTAATGCTATACCGCATTCATGCTTAATCTGATCACTCATAAAGGGACGAATTAAGATGCAAATTTATACTAAAAACGGGACAAAACTATACATTTTTTTAAGTCCCAAATTCCAAATTTCAAACCCCAAATTCAAAACGTAGGTCTTGGTTATTGAAACTTGGGGCTTGTGACTTGGAACTTTTAAAGCGGTATATTTCCGTGCTTCTTCGGTGGGTTTGACAGTGTTTTGTTCTGTGTCATTTCTAATGCTTGTATCAGTTTAAAGCGGGTTTGCTTGGGCAATATTATCTCATCAATATATCCCAATGCTGCAGCCTGATAAGGATTTGCAAACCTTTTTTTATAATCTTCAAGAGCTTTCGTTTTTGCTTTAGAATCGGCACTTCTGTATAATATATTCACAGCGCCTTCAGGCCCCATCACAGCGATCTCCGCAGTGGGGTAAGCAAGATTAATATCACCGCCAATGTGTTTGCTCGACATCACGCAATAGGCGCCACCATATGATTTTCTGGTGATAACAGTGATCTTTGGGACGGTTGCCTCTGAATAAGCATACACTAATTTTGCCCCATTTCTGATAATACCATTGTGCTCCTGTATTGTTCCGGGTAAGAATCCCGGCACATCCTGAAACGTGATAAGCGGGATATTGAATGCATCGCAGAACCTGATAAAACGCGCTGCCTTTATGGAAGCATCCACATCAAGGACACCTGCAAGAACTGCCGGCTGGTTTGCAACAATCCCAATAGATTTACCGCCTAAAAATGCATAACCTATCACAATATTCTGTGCAAAATAAGGCATCACTTCAAAGAAATAGCCATTGTCAACTACAGAAGTGATCAACTGTTTGATATCATAAGGTTTATTCGGGTCATCAGGAATGAGTGTCTGTAATTTTTCATCTTCCCTTCGCACATCATCGGTATTCGATTTGAATGGAGAATCTTCCATGTTGTTCGAAGGCAGAAACTGGAGCAGTTCACGTATCATCATCAGTGTGGCTTCTTCGTTTTCACCCATGAAATGTGCAACACCGCTTTTTGAATTGTGCGTATATGCACCACCAAGTTCTTCTTTAGTCACTTCTTCATGCGTAACGGCTTTTATTACATCAGGACCAGTAACAAACATATGGCTCTTTTCTTTTACCATGAAGACGAAATCAGTGAGGGCGGGGGAGTAAACAGCCCCGCCTGCGCATGGTCCCATAATCGCTGATATCTGTGGTATCACACCAGAAGCCATAGTGTTCAGGTAAAAGATATCGGCATATCCGCCAAGGCTTGCAACACCTTCCTGTATTCTTGCCCCCCCTGAATCATTCAGTGCTATGATAGGTGCTCCATTCCTTACTGCTAATTTTTGAAGTTTAATAATTTTATCAGCATTCGAACGGCTCAATGAACCTCCAAAAACAGTGAAATCATAAGCAAAAATATATACCATTCTTCCATCTATCTTGCCATATCCTGATACCACGCCATCGCCTGGGATCTTAGTTTTATCCATGTCGAAATCGGCGCAGCGGTGAACTACTAATTTGTCGAGTTCTACAAAGGTTCCGCTGTCAAGCAACAGGTTAATCCTTTCTCTTGCCGTGAGTTTTCCGCTCTCGTGCTGTTTTATGATGCGGTCTTCTCCACCGCCTAACTCCGCTTCTTTGCAACGTTCTTCAAATTCCAGAATATTGCGATCAAGATTTGAAATGTTTTCAGCAGCTTTGTCTGCCTGGGTAAGCAGGGTAGACAGGTTTTCTTTTTTAAGTTCCGCAGCAGCTTCTTTTTTTTCGGCTTTTGTTTCTTTACTGTCGATTAGTATCTTTGATTTCTTGGGTCCCTTTTTCTTTAAAGGCTCTTTCTCTTTTTTTCTGAATTTGAAAATCTTTCGCATAAATCTTTATATGAATATGGTTTTAATAATCAATAACAAATCACTCCAGGACAATCAACGTCTGATTTCCTTCCACATTATCGCCTTCTTTTACCAGAATGTCCTTGATAATACTGTCGCGTTTCACTTTATATTCGCTTTGCATCTTCATGGCTTCAACGATGATTACAGTTTGTCCGGTAATTACCTGGTCGTTTTTCTTCACAGGTATCTTAATGATTTTGCCGGGCATTGGGGAAAATATCCTATCCTGTGATTCATCAACATCGTCTATTTTTCGGCTCTTCATATATTTTGCTTGTATATCAATGATCTCGAGGGGAAAATGATTATACAGTGTGTTTACCATGTAACTTTTGCCTGATTCGCCACATGTCAGTTCCATATTATAAGATTTATTGTCCATAATGATCGAATACACACCGTTCTCGACCATTACGATATCTACGTCGTATATCTTATCATCAATGGATATTTGTACTTTATTGCCTTCTTTGTTGATCAGTTCGACATTAGCAGTACGTTCCCCAACCTGAATCTCTAGAATCATAATTTTCCTGTTTTAATTTCAAATACGCAATACACCTTTTTGTTTGCCAAAATCTTTCCACTTATTGATAGCCCTGTTATTGTCGGAAAGTGAGACAGACTGGCTGTCTTCGAGGTTCATCATATAATCAATACAGGCTGCTATGATGGCGACATCTTCAGTCATTTTCTTACTCACCTTAATAGGTTTCATAAGAAAGTCAAAATTCTTTTCAATAAAATGAGTGTTGTAAATACCTTTGATAAAACTCTGTGAGTCCATGATTCTGCGCAGGAAGCCGATATTATTCTTTATCCCGACTACCTTATATTCATAGAGTACACGCTTCATCCTTTCGATTGCATATTCTCTGTTTACTGCCCAAACTACAATCTTTGATATCATTGGGTCATAATAGATAGGAATTTCGTAACCGTCATAAATATAACTGTCCACTCTTACGCCTAAACCAAGCGGTTCTGTGATATGCCTGATAATGCCCGGGCTTGGAGTAAAATTATCAGATGGATCTTCTGCACAAATCCGGCATTCGATAGAATGACCGCGTTGCATGATATCTTTTTGTTTATGTGATAATTTCTGTCCACCGGCAATTTTGATCTGTTCTTTCACAAGGTCAATACCAAGCACCTCTTCAGTAATCGGGTGCTCTACCTGGAGTCGGGTATTCATTTCCAGGAAATAATAATTCAGGTCATTATCCACTAAAAACTCAATAGTGCCGGCTCCTACATAATTGACAGATTTAGCAGCTTTAATGGCAACCATGCCCATTTCTTTTCTTAGCTTTTCAGTCATAAGAGGCGAAGGCGTCTCTTCAATGAGTTTCTGATGACGGCGCTGAATTGAACATTCGCGTTCGCACAAGTGAATAATGTTTCCAAACTGATCGCCTAATATCTGAAATTCTACATGATGCGGTGATTCAATATATTTTTCAAAATAAACAGTATTATTGCCAAAAGAAGAAAGCGCTTCGGATTTGGCAGCATTTACAGCGTCCCATAATTCCTTCGCTTCTCTTACTAAACGCATTCCTTTTCCGCCGCCACCTGCTGAGGCTTTAATCATGATGGGGTATCCGATCTTCTTAGCGACATGGAGCGCCCTTTTTTCATTTGTTATCTTTTCTTGTGTCCCTGGAACAACAGGAACTTTAGCCTTTATCATAGCCTTACGGGCAGTGATCTTATCGCCCATGGCTCTAATTGATTCAGGTTTGGGTCCGATAAAAATGATACCTTCTTTTATGCACCTTTCGGCAAATTCCGCATTTTCGGATAAAAAGCCATATCCGGGATGTATAGCATCAGCATTCGATTTTTTTGCCGCTTCGATGATATTATCAATAACAAGATAGCTTTCATTCGAAGGGGCAGGACCTATCATATATGCTTCATCGGCATAACTTACATGCTTTGATGTACGATCCGCTTCGGAATAAACAGCAATGGTCTTTATTCCCATCTCTCTGCTAGATCTCATCACCCTTACCGCAATTTCTCCCCGGTTTGCTATTAAAATCTTTTTTATCATAATTTATACTTAGCAATATAACAATTTATTTCAATAAAAGGTAAACCTGCCTGCCGCAGGCAAGTTTTTAACCGTTTGCAGTATAATTCTTATCTTAATAATCTTTTTATTAAATAATATTTTTCAAATATATTAATTATAAATTCAAATCACATTATTTTTTAATTAAATACTAACCCATTTTATTCTCATTCCCTTATAGGAAAGGGGTTTGGGATTAATCGAGTAAATGCACCACCAGTCCGCTTCTTAGTTTAGGTTCAAACCAAGTGGTTTTTGGAGGCATAATGTTGCCGGTGTCGGCAATATTGATAAGTTGCTTCATTGAAACAGGGTAAAGAGCAAAAGCCACTTTCATTTCGTTGCTGTCAACTCTTTTCTTCAATTCACCAAGTCCTCTGATACCGCCAACAAAATCAATTCTCCCTGAAGTTCTTAGATCTGTAATACCAAGAATTTTATCAAGTATAAGATTGGAAAGTATTGTCACATCAAGCACTCCGATAGGGTCATTGTCGTTATATGTCCCGGGTTTTGCATTTAGTGAAAACCATTTTCCATCAATGTACATGCTGAATTCATGAAGTTTTGCAGGTTTGTAAATTTCATTTCCTTTTGCTATTACTTCAAAATTTGTTTTCAACTTTTCGATGAATTGTCCTATTGTTATGCCATTCAGGTCTTTTACTACGCGGTTGTAATCAATAATTTTTAATTGATTATCAGGGAAAATAACAGCAAGGAAATAATTGTATTCTTCTTTTCCTGTGTGATTCGGGTTTTTCAGCTTATTTTCATTTCCGACCAGGGCGGCAGCAGCAGTTCTGTGATGTCCGTCTGCCACGTACAAATATGGAATTTTTGTAGCAAAAATTTCCGTGATCCTTTTAATTATGGCATTATCGTCGATCAGCCAGAAATGATGGCCAAATCCATCATCTGCAACAAAGTCGTATTCGGGAGGATTTTTGATGATTTTATTTACGATCTCATCCATTTCAGCAACAGCAGGGTAACAGAAAAATACAGGTTCAATATTAGCATTATTGTTTCGGACATGTTTCATCCTGTCTTCTTCTTTATCCTTACGCGTTAGTTCATGTTTCTTAATGATACCATTCATGTAGTCATCAACATTTGCACATGCTACCAGTCCATATTGCGTGCGGCCATCCATAGTTTGTGCATACACATAATACATTTCTTTTTTTTCAGGAATAAGCCAGCCGTTCTTCTGCCATTTATGGAAATTTTCGACAGCTTTGCCATAAACTTCTTTAGTATGCTCATCTGTTCCTGAAGCAAAATCTATTTCTGGTTTAGTAATGTGCAAAAGAGATTTTTCTCCTGCTTCAGCTCTTGCTTCTTCTGAGTTCAATACATCGTAAGGGCGAGAAGCTATTTCTTTTACTATGCTCTTGGGTGGTCTTAGCCCTTTGAAAGGTTTTATTATTGACATTTGTGGTAAATTAGTGAATCAATAAATTAGCAAATTAGTATATTAGAAAAAATCTGGTCAATCAAAGAAAACGTCTATTTCACTAATTCGCTATAATGTTTTACAAGATGTTATTTGTTAACCTGAAACGTTCTGTCCCCATTCTTCAAAAATTTCACAATCTGGCTTGCCGCTGCGAGTCCAGCGTTGATGTTAGCTTCCGAAGTTTCGGCGCCCTGTTTTTTGGGAGTAGAATAATAGCTGCCTTCATATTTCAGCAGGTCAGTGTGGCAATCGGGGGCAATGTCGGAGATATATTTAAAATCCTGACGTTCTTCAAATATTTTTTTAAGGTCATCTTCATTCATAACTTCTTTGCGTGCAGTATTCACGATGGTTGCGCCTTTTGGCATCTTCGACATCAATTCATAATTAATGGATTTCTTTGTCTTTTCGTTTGCAGGGATATGAAGAGAAACGTACTGACATGTTGAATACAGTTCATTCAAACCTTTTGCAACTTTCACACCGTCCTTGGCAATAGTTTCTTCAGGAATAAAGGGATCGTAAGCATAAATTTGCATGCCGAATCCTTTGGCAATATTTGCCAGCATTCTCGGGACATTTCCATAAGCGTGAAGCCCAAGTTTCTTTCCTTTTAGTTCGGTTCCGGAGCCTCCTTTATATTGAGAGCGTGCCATAAAAACCATCATGCCGGCAGCAAGTTCTGCCACTGCATTTGAGTTCTGCCCGGGAGTGTTCATGGCTACAATGCCTTTTTCTGTGGCTGCTGCAAGGTCGATATTGTCATATCCTGCACCGGCGCGAACAATAATCTTAAGGTTTTTCCCTGCTTCTATTACTTGCCTGCTGGCTTTGTCACTTCTGATAATCAGAGCATCTACATCGGCTATCACTTTCAGCAGGTCGTTAGGATTGGTGTATTTTTCAAGAAGCACGAGTTCGTATCCGGCTTCTTCAATAATTTTTTTAATACCGTTCACTGCCGCTGCTGCGAAGGGTTTTTCTGTTGCTACTAATATTTTTGTCATTTAGTTAAAGTTTATTGGTTATTAGTTTTGAAATGTGAGTTTCTTTAGTTTTAAGTTAAAAGGCATAAGTTAAAAGGGATAAGCCAAAAGTCATTAGTCAATGTCGCTATTTTCATTTGCTTGTCCTGTCGCATATGAACCAAAAAGATAGATTTTGTCAGGATTTGCATTAGAAACAATCCAATAAACAAAATTTAATATGGTTGATTTATCTATCATAAGTTATCTACAATAAATTGTTTTCAAAAGTAATAATTTTTATTTTACAAATGCTGATTTTAGCATTTACATGGTAACGGTTTGATGGTTGCTGTTCGGTAACGATTTTGAACCTTTTGCAGGTTTTGGTTTTAGCTTTTTCTGGTGTGCTTTTATTATGGGCTTGCCTGTATGTTTTGATGTATTTTAAAAACTACTTTTTAACCTGGCAAAAATAAAATTTAAATTTTGATTATTGGCCTGTTTTCCATAATCTCGTAATATTTGGGCAATAAATGACAATTCCAGATTTTCTTTAAGGGAAATATTTACGGATGGAATTATAAAGAATAATTTGTTCCGGGTATTTACAATTCCGGCTAATGAACCGCTCACAAGCGGTGTAACAGGATATGACAGGGAACAAAACATCGAATAATTTGATAAAAAAAGGTTTTTAGTACTCATGCTGTTATTGTTAAGTTGATCCAACGAAAATATATTCATTGATTTGTTATTTCCATTATATAATGCCTCAAACTGTATGAACAGAGAGTTTTTAAATGTATAATCATACCCAATTGAAGCAAGTAAAATACCTGTGGTGTCATTAAAATTTTCTTGCGGATGAAAATAACTTGCTTCACCCCTGAACCCGCCTTTTAATATTTGCCCCGACCAAGCTGTTCCTATAACAAAGTCTTCCTGATCTGCAAATCCACCAATAAATTGAAAATCATAATTCCATTTATTGAATCTGTACAAACCGGCAGCAGTAACTTTCTTTTGGTTATTTGATTTTACTGCAAATTCAATAACAGAAGCTGAACCTGAATAATATTGCATTCTTATAGCATCACTTCCGGGCTTTTCTTCATAATCAAAATCGAAATAAGAATATGTATTGAAAATATCATTTGGATTCCACACAAATGTCTGTCCCCAATTTATTCGCTGCCGGCCTAAGGTTAAGTTAATTTTATTTGTTGAATATTGAAGCCATGCTCTGTCTATCGCAGTATTCAATAGAAATGATTTTTCTTCAAATATATTTTTTGTCAATTTGGTTATTCCGTTATCTGTTTCAAATGTTTTATCATATCCGGGGAAAGCTGTTAACATATCACCATAAAAAAATCTGTTTCTTAATTCTACTGAAGTGGTAAACGAAGAAGACATGAGCCATTTAAAATTAAGACGGTTATGTATAAGATTAGCTGTAGTCCAGTCGCCTTTTATATCCTGAAAAATTATGGTTTGCAGGTCTTTTACATACCCGTTGAAAACAAGTTTCTTTTGTTTCAATGAATCCTGCGGATAAGATGAGTATTGTATGAATACACAGAGGATGATTAATATTAATATTTTAATTATCGGAGGTTTAATCATAATGTCCCTCGGGAAACCGGTTTTGACATGCAAATATAAGTTGAGTAATTATTCTTTTGTTTTCTCTTTTAAAATATCTTCTACCACTTTCCCATCTTCAATAGTAATTATTCTTCTTGCCTTATTCATAACTCGTGCATCATGAGTAGAAAAAATAAAAGTGATGTTTTCTTCTTTATTAAGTTTTTCCATAATGTCCAAAAGGTTTTCGGTGGATTTTGAATCAAGGTTTGCAGTAGGCTCATCAGCTAAAATGAATTTAGGTTTAGATGCAAGCGCTCTTGCTACAGCCACTCTCTGTTGTTGCCCGCCGGATAATTTATTGGGACGGTTGTTCTTTTTATCTGTTAATCCTACGGCATCAATAAGTTCATTTGTCCGTTTTTCTCTTGCTTCCTTTGAAATGCCTTGCAGTTGCATGATGAACTCAATATTTTCTTTTACCGTAAGTACCGGAATAAGATTATACGATTGGAAAACAAAGCCGATATTTTTCATCCGGAACTGTGTTTTTTTTCTTCCGCTCAATGCTGTAATAT
>Ga0247841_10005136_pt1 | contig 21601 bp, 18 predicted proteins | sample LaCruzMarch2015__2_FD_192410 | JGI IMG/M metagenome (GOLD analysis project Ga0247841, IMG submission 192410) | Freshwater microbial communities from meromictic Lake La Cruz, Castile-La Mancha, Spain - LaCruzMarch2015_18m | ecosystem: Environmental > Aquatic > Freshwater > Lake | place: Spain... | reverse complement strand
TCTTGGACTAAAACTAAAAATAGAATGTTTAGGAGAATAAAAAGGAATTCAAACAAGGAGAGCTTAAATTCTTACTTGGGATTATTAAAACACGGGGATACGCAAAAAATCAAAAATGAATTATTAAACATGGGGGACGGAGGTATTGACACGGGGTTTTGATTTTGATAACATATACCTATACCCCAGGTATGGGTAAAAACATATGAAAACAAATAATAAAGAAAAAGCGCTGATTGGTTTTAAAAAAGCGCACAGCCATTTGGCTAAAATTATTGATATGACAGAAAAAAACGAATATTGCATGGACATAATGCAGCAAAATTTGGCTGTCATAGGGCTTTTAAGATCTGCTCACGAAATGCTGATGGAAAACCATCTGAATTCTTGTTTTAAAAATGCCATGGCTTCAAAAAATGAAAGAAAAAAGCAGGAAATGACAGACGAAATTTTAAAAGTCACAAAATTATTCAACAAATAAAATGCCCAAACATATTTATAAAGTTGAGGGAATGCACTGCGCTTCGTGCGAAATTTTAATTGAGAAGAAACTTTTGGATGTTCAAAATATAAAATCGGTTGACGCTTCAACTTCAAAGGGAGAAGTTGTTGTTGAGTACGAGGGAGATAGGCCTAATCCTGGAAGCTTAAGCAAAATGTTTGAGCAGGAAAATTATAGATTTTTTGACAGCTCCGAATTGTCTAATTCGCGCGAATCAGACAATAAAAATAAAAAAGATGGCGGGGTAAACCCCACATTGTTGGCATTTAATATTGCGATATTTATAATCATCGCTTTTTTAATTTTGGATAAAATGGGAGTCGCCAATTTTTTGAGCTTGAACTCAACATCCTCCTTGCTAACATTTTTAGGATTTGGGATTTTGGCAAGCTTGTCATCCTGCGCGGCGCTTGTCGGGGGGATTGTTTTGTCAATGTCTAAACAGTGGAACAAAAGCCCTCAACCCCACATAATGTTTAACGCAGGCAGAGTTATTTCTTACACGGTTTTGGGAGGAGTTTTGGGAATAATAGGAAGCAGATTACAGATTTCACCCCACTTTACCGCCTATCTGATTGTTGCTATTTCTATTTTAATGATTGCTTTGGGGCTCCAAATGCTGGGAGTAAAGTCTTTCAGAAAATTTCAAATTTCAGCTCCCAAGGCATTTACCAGAAAGATTGCCAACGAAAATAATTTTCAAGGAAAATATATGCCGTTTATCATGGGAGCTCTTACTTTTTTTCTGCCTTGCGGGTTTACGATAACTGCTCAAAGTCTGGCGCTTTTGTCTGGAAACGCCATGCAAGGAGCTTTGATGATGGGTGCATTTGCTTTGGGAACTATGCCCATGCTTTTGTTTATTGGGTTGTCATCTGTAAAGTTTTCGTCAAAACCACATTTGGCTGAAAGGTTTTCAAAAGTCGCGGGGTTTTTAGTTTTGTTTTTTGCGCTTTTTAATATGTCAAACCAGGCAATTGTTTTAGGATTTATCCCGCCTCAGCGGGATTCCGCCGTGGCGGGGCAGGTTAGTTCTGGATTACCACCGATAATTGACGGCAAACAGGTTATTAAAATGATAGCTTCTGGCTCAGGAGACGATCCGGATTATTTTAAGATAAAAGCTGGTGTTCCGGTGCGCTGGGAAATCACCGGAGGCAGTTCTTTGGGATGTAATAACGGCCTGATATCCAGTCTTTTTGACGGCCAAATTTACTTAAATCCCGGCCAAGTGACAGTAAAAGAATTTACGCCCGGAAAAGCTGGAATGTATCAGTTTTCTTGTTCAATGGGAATGATACGTGGGAAAATAGAAGTTATAAATTAAATTTTATGAAAATTACAGCCCAAACAACTTTAAAAAAGATATTAGACCTGCCCGCGCAGGCCGGCAAAAAAAACGGAGAAGATATTCTTGCAAAGCACGGGGTGCCATGCGTTTCATGTCCAATGGCAAAGTTTGAGATGGAAAATCTAAAAATCGGAGAAATTTGCAAAATGTATAAATTGCCATTGAAAGATATATTGGCGGATTTAAATAAAAAATAAATGAACAAAAAAATAACACTTAAAATAGGGGGAATGGATTGCGCTTCGTGCGCTGCGGTGATTGAGCACTCGCTAAAAAAAGAGAAAGGAGTTGCTTCAGCCAACGTCAACTTTGCCACCGAAAAAGCCTATCTGGATATTGATCCTGAAAAAACAAGCGAAGAAAAAGTAAAGGAGGTGATTAGCGGTTTAGGATATGGCGTTGAGCACGATCATCATAAAATAGGAAAAGATGCGGAGATCAAAAAATTGAGAAACCGCTTTTTATTTGCTTTTATTTTTAGCTTGCCGTTGATTGTTGCAATGTTCCCTTGGTATATGGAATTGATTCCAAAATATGCACAGGGAATTTTGGCTGCAATAGTAATTCTTTTTTGTTTTGACATTTGGAAGTCAGGAGCTAAAAAATTATTAAAGCTGGGGCCGAACATGGACACTTTAATTTTGGTTGGAACTGCAGCCGCATTTTTATACGGCTACTTTGAATCGGTGGCTTTTATTTTGGTTTTCATTTCTTTGGGGAAATATTTGGAAGCGATTACAAAAGGAAAAACTTCAGAGGCTATCAAAAAATTAATGGGTTTGCAGCCGAAAACCGCGACCATTGTAAAAGATGGCAGAGAATTTGATGTGCCAATTTCGGAAGTAAAAGTTGGAGATATAATTTTGGTAAAGCCCGGAGAAAAAATTCCGGTTGATGGAAAAGTTGTTGACGGATATTCGGGTGTTGATGAAAAATCAATCACCGGAGAATCAATTCCGGTTGAAAAAAAGAAGGGCGACGAAGTTATTGGGGCCACAATAAATAAAACAGGAGTTTTGAAGTTTGAGGCAACCAGAGTTGGCAAACAAACCATGCTGGCTCAAATAATTAAAATAGTAGAAGATGCAATGGGGAGCAAGGCTCCAATACAGCTTTTGGCTGACAAAGTTTCATTTTATTTTGTGCCGGTCGTATTTTTGGTTGCGCTTATTTCTGCAGCAGTTTGGCTTTTAGCGGGCCAGCCGTTTTCGTTCGCTTTAACAATTTTTGTTGCAGTTTTAATCATTGCCTGCCCCTGCGCCCTGGGCTTGGCAACACCAACAGCTGTGATGATGGGCACAGGATTAGCGGCTAAAAGAGGAATTTTGATAAAATCCAGCAAAGCCTTAGAAACAGCTAAAAGTGTGAGCATGGTTGTTTTTGATAAAACCGGCACATTAACAAAAGGCGAGCCGGTTGTCACTGACATTAAAGCTATTGCTATGTCGGACGTAGCAATGCTTGAACTGGCGGGGTCGGTTGAAAAAAATTCAGAGCATCCTCTGGCGCAGGCAATTGTTAACAAAGCAAAAGAAGAAAATATTAAGTTATCTGAAGTTAAAAATTTTCAGGCTGTTCCGGGCAAGGGAGTTCAGGCAACTTTAAACAGAAAAAAAATCTTTTTAGGAACACGAAAATTAATGGAAGAAAATGGAATTAAATGCGACGATGTTGAAAATCAATTGGTTAATTTAGAAAACCAGGGTAAAACTGCAATGATTTTGGCGGCCGGAAAAAAAATAATGGGAATTATTGCAGTGGCAGATGTATTAAAAGAAAATTCAAAAGAAGCGGTTGATATGCTCCATAAAATGGGCAAGCAAGTGGCCATAATTACTGGCGACAACAAAAGAGTGGCAGAAGCCATTGCAAAGCAAGTTGGGATAGACCGTGTTTTGGCCGAAGTTTTGCCGCAAGGAAAATCTGATGAAATTAAAAAATTACAGCAGGAAGGCAAAGTTGTGGCCATGGTGGGGGACGGCATAAATGATGCGCCAGCTTTAGCTCAAGCAGATTTGGGAATTGCTTTGGGATCTGGCACAGACGTGGCAATGGAAACCGGAGAAATAGTTTTGATAAAAGACGATTTGCGGGATGTTGTTGCTGCGATTGATTTAAGCAGATATACTTTAAATAAAATCAGACTTGGATTGTTTTGGGCGTTTTTTTATAATATTGTCGGCATTCCAGCCGCTGCTTTGGGATTTTTAAACCCCTCAATTGCCGCAGCCGCTATGGCGTTTTCTTCGGTAAGTGTTGTTTTGAATGCTCTTTCAATGAAATTCTACAGATAAAAAAAGTCCGAGAGACGGGTCTCTCGGAACCTGGCAGTGCGCGGAGCGTGAAATCCGACAGCGCTACTTAGCGACGAGCGTGGTGCCGGGAGCGAGCTCCAAGAATGTAGCGAAATCGCAAGTGCCCCACTGCTTGTTTCTTCTGGTGATGACACCGCTCTTCAGCAGTTCGTTGATCGCTGCGCCGACCTTGTCGGCATCGTACAGGCTTACGTAGTCTTGGGTTGTGTAGCCGCCGAGCTTGGATTCGATTTCTTTCTCACACAGGCCGTAGCCGCCGCATCTGAAGATGCAAAATAGGAGCAGGGACCTGAGGTCCAGCTCCGCCACTCGCCCAACTGGCGTTGCCTCGACTACGGTCGACGACGATTGATCCGACGACATTGCACATACTCCCTTGTAAGGTACTGTCCTGTTCTGCCCTAGGTTTGCCACCATGACAAACCCTTTAATATAGTCTATGCCTTTGGTTTTTTGTGTCAAGCTTTGTATTGAATTTTATAATTTTTTATGATTTAATTAGTCTATGAGCAAGAATTTATTATCTATAATAATAACAGTTGTTTTAATAGCCGTTGGGGGCTTACTCATTGTCAGCTACACCAACGGCACTTTGACTGGATTTTTTTCTTCTTTTGTAAAACCAAAAGTTGATTTGGGCGGAATAATTTTGTTTTACGGCGACGGATGCCCGCATTGTAAAAATGTAGACGACTTTTTGGCGCAAAACAAGGTTGAAGAAAAAGTTAAAGTTACAAAATTGGAAGTTTGGAATAACAGGGACAATCAAAAGGTTCTTGCCCAAGTTATTCAAAAATGCGGAATATCAACAGAACAAGTTGGAGTTCCATTTTTGTGGGACGGCAAAGCTTGCACAATGGGCGACCAGGATATAATTAAATTTTTCCAGGAAAAAATAAAATGAAGGCAAAATATTTTTTAGCAAATGTTTTTGTTGTTTTGGGCATTGCTGTTGCAAATACAGCCAGCGCCGTTTGCCCTGTTTGCGTTGTTGCAGTAGGGGCGGGTTTGGGGCTTTCAAGGTGGCTTGGAGTTGATGATATAATTTCAAGCTTATGGATTGGAGGCCTGCTTGTTGCAGTAAGCTGGTGGACAGTTATTTGGCTAAGGCAGAAAAATTGGGGATTTAAATATGACAACATAGTTATTCCGACCGCGTATTACGCCCTAACGCTTGTTCCGCTTTATTTTGCCGATATAGCGGGCCACCCGCTAAACAAAATTTTTGGAATTGATAAGATTGTTTTTGGGGCAGTTTTGGGCAGTATAATTTTTTTGCTGTCGTATTGGCTGCACAATTTTTTGAAAACAAAAAACCAGGGAAAATCGTTTTTTCCTTATCAAAAAGTAGTAATACCCGTAGTTATTTTATTAGTTATTAGTTTTATTTTATGGAGAATAATATAAGCGAATTTATTAAAAAAGTACAAAGCAACAAGCAGAACGAGCTTGATTTATCTTCGGACGAAGATTTGTCTATTGCCATAATGAACCTGGTTTCAATTGAAGAGCATTTTTTCTTCACCGGTTCTAAAACAGAAAAGCCCGAATACTTTGATTTATTGCAAACAGCAAGAAAAATGCGAGGAGAGCTTTTAAAAAAGCTGGTAAAAGATGTTGAGCCCGGGTCAGAGCGCTGGTGTATTTCAAAGCATTTGCTGGCAGCTTCAATGAGATTAATGGAAGTGGGAACCAAAGCCCAAGGACAGGGGAAAAAACAAGACGCAGAGGATTTATTTAAAAAAGCTTACGAACTTTATTCCCTTTTCTGGGGATTAAATTTAAAACTAATTGATATGGGCGAAGTCAAAAAAGTGGATGAAAACCAGATAGACAAAAAAGACGAAAGTAAAAAAAGTTTAATGGGCAAATTGGGGGATATGGTAAAATACGCTATAGATTGCTGCAAAGAGTAATTCGCTCAATCGTGTGTGAGCAAATTGGAAAAGCCCCGCACAACGGGCTTTTTTGTTGCTTTTTAAATCATTTTGTTATAAAATTTCAAAAGATTCGGCAAGTTCCCACCAACCGACAGGAGTTGATATAATGAACGGGGGAATCATTGTAACAGGTTGTTTCCTGGCATGCAGGAGTTGCGGAGCTCATTACAAAAATGAACAGTTGGCTCACTGTTCCTGGAAGGAAATTGAGAAATCCATGGGATTCCATGGATGGAAAAAGGTTGCCAGATTGAGGTTCCGGTGGAGAATTATTCCCTGGCTGGAACATTTCTGGGTTTGCCCAGGTTGCGCGGCTTGGGCCAGGCTTTGGGGTTCGGTGGATGTCAGGATTAAGGTGAGATAGGCTACTTGCTCAGCAAGAGCTTTTTTATTTGAAAAAATAAAAGTGTTATAATCAATAAAATCATTTGTCCGATAAAAATAACGATCGTCCATTTTAACGAATAAATTATGAGTAGAATAAAAAATAAGGAACCATTCACAGATAAGGTGCTGAATTATTTAGGAGAGACTACTTCAAATCTTTTAGATGTGAGCTTTAGGCTTGTGTTTGATCCGCACGAAATAATAAAAGAATACGGACCAGCATTTTCGTATGCGCCAAAAGCAATTTATAGCTTGAAGAAAAGTCCGTATTTTAAATTTGAAAAAAATAAAATTTACGTCACAGAGAGAGGCCGGATGAGGATAATTAAAAATATCATAAAAAATAAAAAAACTTTGAAATTAAAAGGTTGCTGGCTGGGGATCATTTTTGACATTCCGGAAGTCAGCAGGAGGGAGAGGAATTTTCTACGGAGTGAATTGCGCCAAGCGGGGTGCCGGGAGCTCCAGAAAAGCGTTTGGATTACGCCGTTTGATATTGAAAAAGAACTTAAGACGCTTCTTTCGTTGTGGAAGAAAGATTTTAGAGGAGACATCAGATTTTTAAAAATTGATAAAATAAGCGGAGAGGAAGAAATAAAAAAACATTTTAATATTCGTTAAAGTGGACGACCGTCCAAATTAACGAATATGATTTTGAAGACTTGGGGATTTTTGTTGCAAAAGATAAAAGTGGTATAATAATTAAATATATTATTATTTTTTAAAATAAAATTATGTTCGGATTTAATAAAACATTGCCGAAATTTTGCGACTTGAAGGGAAAAGTGGCTATTGTTACAGGAGGTGCTAAGGGTATGGGCAGGGCAGACTCTATAAAATTGGCAAACGCAGGAGCCAAAGTGGTTTTGACCGATGTTGATTTGCCAGGGGCCCAGCAAGTTGTTGAAGAAATTAAAAAACTTCGAGGCGAAGCCATTGCTGTGAAATGCGATGTGAGCAAAAAAGCAGAGGTGGATAATGTTGTTGCCGAAGCCTTAAAAAAGTTCGGCAAAATAGATATTTTGGTAAATAATGCGGGCATTTTTCCGTTTGAGCCGTTTTTGCAAATGCCCGAACAAAATTTTGAAAAAGTTATAAACGTAAATTTAAAAGGCAGTTTTTTAATGGCCCAGGCGTGTGCTAAAGAAATGGCAAAACAAAAGTCGGGAAGCATTGTGAATATTGCATCTGTTGCAGCTATTATGGGTTTTGCCGGACTTTCGCACTATTGCGCCTCAAAAGGCGGAATGGTGGCAATGTCTCGAGCATTGGCCTTGGAGTTGGCTCCAATGGGAATTCGAGTGAACTGCATTGACCCTGGCGCAATTGATACTCCGGGCGCCTCAAACGCAAGCATGACAGAAGAGCAAAGGAAAGCAATGTTGGCTCCAATTCCAATGAAACGTCAAGGAAAATCTGAAGAGATTGCCAACGCAGTTTTGTTTTTAGCAAGCGACGAATCTTCTTATGTGACAGGCTCTGTTGTGGTTGTAGATGGAGGCTGGACTGCCGGGTAGTGGATAACTTGCTTGACAAGCCTTTTTGCCGTAATACAATATGCTAATATCATTAATTTAATAAATATGGCAGAAGCATATTGCGTAAAGTGCAAAGCAAAAAGGGAAATGAAGGATGCTAAAGAAGTAACAATGAACGGCAAAGGAGGAAAAAAGAGGGCAGCTATGAAGGGCGTTTGCCCAAAGTGCGGAACAAACATGTTCAGAATAATGGGCTTGAAAAAATAAAAGAGTTGTTTTAGTATAAGTGAAGCAAAACGCCGAGCCTTGAATTAAACCGGGCTCGGCGTTTTGTTGAATTTTTGTGAAGAAGCAAATATTTTTATACATCGCCGGATTTTTACTGGTATTAAATATTTTCTGTTGGCGGGAAATTTTTGTTTTATCAGAAAACAAAAATTTAAAAGTAGATTTTTTAAATGTGGGGCAGGGAGATTCGGCATTTATTGAAACCCCTGAAGGCCACCAAATTTTAATTGATGGAGGCCCGACTTCGGATGTTTTGCAAAAGCTGTCTCAAAGAATGCCGTTTTGGGACAAAGAAATTGATTTGGTAATTTTAACCCACCCGGAAGCTGATCACATGCAAGGTTTATTGTCTGTTTTGCAAAGATATAACGTGGATTATGTTTTATGGACTGGAATTAAAAGAAACACGCCCGAATTTGCCAAGTGGCAAGGCGCTTTAGACAGCGCGCAAAAATCTAAAACTTTTTTAGCATCACTGGGGTTCGGCCAGGCCGGCACAAAAGTGATAACAGCAGATGAAAAAACCAAAATAAAAGCAGGAAACGCAAAAATAGACGTTTTATACCCGTCAAAGAATTTGTCGGGGAAAGAATTGAAAAATACAAGCAACGACACTTGCGTTGTCGCAAAATTAATTTATGGCAAGGATTCTTTCCTCTTTACCGGAGACATTTCTGATAAAGCCGAAAAAGAGCTTGCAGGAGAAGGCATTAGTTTAAAATCAGATGTTTTAAAAGTGGCGCACCATGGATCAAAATATTCCACGTCGGATTTATTTCTGCAGGGCGTAAAACCGGAGTATGCTGTAATTTCTGTTGGGAAAAATTCTTACGGACATCCCACGCCAGAGGCTTTGCAAAGACTGGAAAAATATGATATAAAAACCCTAAGAACAGACCAGCTTGGAGACATAGAATTTGTCTCTGACGGAAACAATATTAAATTAATAAATAACTAAAATGGAAGGATTTCCGGTATTTAAAACAAAATCAGACGTTTATAAAAAGTTTGACCTGACCGATGTAAAACAGAGGCAGGAATATTTTGAGTACAAATGCGGACCAGAAATACAGAAAATCCGCGAATTTTTGAAAACTAATACTTTTATTGCTTATTTTTTGGGCAAAAAATCCGCGGGCAAGGGGACTTACTCAAAAATGTTTGCAGAAATTGTGGACAAAGAAAAGATTGTTTCGTTTTCAATTGGAGACATGATAAGGTCTTTTGACGAATCTGTGAGAGACCCGGAAAAAAAGAAAGAACTTGTTGAATTTTTGCAAAAAAATTATCGTGGATATATTTCTGTGGAAAAAATAATAGAAGCCATGGAAAACAGGTCCACAAAAACGCTTTTGCCTTCTGAATTGATTTTGGCTTTGGCAAAAAGAGAAATTTCTAAGCTTGGCAGAAAAGCCATTTTTATTGACGGATTTCCAAGGGATTTGGACCAAATTTCTTACGCGCTATATTTTCGCGACCTTATAAATTATAGAGATGACCCCGACCTGTTTATTTTGATTGATGTGCCAACAACGGTTATTGATGAGCGCGTAAAGTTCCGCGTGATTTGCCCGGTTTGCAACACCCCGCGCAATGTAAAACTTTTGGCAACAAAAAATGTCGGGTATGACAAAGAAAATAATAAATTTTATTTATTGTGCGATAACGCAAGCTGTCCCGAAAACGGCAAGGCTAAAATGGTGACAAAAGAGGGCGACGAACAGGGGATTGAACCAATTAAGGTTCGCTTGGAAAAAGACGGCATGTTGATTAAGGAAGCAATGAATTTGCAGGGAATTCCAAAAGTTTTGTTGCGAAACGCCATTCCGACAGACCAGACAAAAGACGTGACAGATGACTATGAAATAACTCCGGAATATGTTTACAAATATAACGAGGCAGAAGGCAAAGTTGAGGTTTCTGAAAAACCTTGGGAGGTCAAAGATGACGAAGGTGTTTTATCTAATTCTCTTATGCCGCCTCCAGTAGTTGTTTCTCTCATAAAACAGCTTGTCCAAGCCCTGGGCCTCTAATCGTCATTGCGAGGAGCGAAGCGACGAAGCAATCTCACACCTGTGGACCGGTCCACAGGTCCAAAACTGCCCCCAAAACGGGCGGTTTTGTTTTGCAATTTACGAAAAAGTATGTTATTTATTTTATACCAGCCCTTTTTTAGGAGAACCCCATGAGCGAAGTTTTAGATTTGTTGACATTTGCCAGCAAGACCAGACACCACGCCGATTGGACTACGTTCGTTTTTGCGGACGAATTCCGCAGATTCGGCCAGATGAGAGTTAGGAGTATCGAGGACGGTTTGGCGAAGATTCTTTGCCAGCTGACAAGAATTCACGAATTGGCGTGCAGAACTAATAATGTCGATTTGCTTGCCATTTTTGAAGAACGGCTCGCGGTTCTTCCGGCCCACGATTGAGGGAATCCTCCCTCTTTTTTTTATAATTTTGCACGGATTTTAGAGGTAGATAAAGTCTTGACGGGGGCTGTATAAAAGGTAAAATTAAGTTGCTCTGGTTCTTCTAAAAAATTTCTATACGAACTTTTTTATAGGGAGCCCAAATTTATTCAGGCCGTGGCCTGGATATGAGGGCACCCACTTACAATTTCTAGAAATTATTTTTGGGGGCTGGAGCACGAAACAAAACCATCTTAGCGGAAGCAAATTTAAGCAAGGTTCAAGGCGCGAGGAAGCAGATTGATGCAGTAAAACGCATCATCTGCGACGAGCAACGAAGAATATTGATTAAATTTGCCCGCCCTTCGGGAAGCCAAAAAATTGCTGATTTCTGCGTTGCAACTTCGTCGGCTTATCATCAAACTGATAAACCTCCTCGTTGCGTCTTGAAATCATCAAATTTTTTGAGCTTCTAAGATTGGCTTTGCTTCGCGTTCCAGCCCCGTAAGCCGGGGCGCTAAAGAATCTCGCAATTGCGAGGTTTTTTAGTTGTGATAAAATAGGAGAATGGCAGAAGTTGGAGTAATAGAAATTACAGATGACAAATATCCGGAATTGCTTAAAGAAATAAAGGGGCAAGCCCCGAAGAAGTTATTTTACAAGGGCAATTGGAATGAAGATTTGTTTAAAAATTGTTTGGGAGTGGTGGGTTCAAGGCATTTGACGTCATATGGCAAAAGAGCAATTGAAAAACTGGTGACAGAAATTTCCTGTGCCGGTGTGACAATTGTTTCCGGGTTTATGTATGGAGGCGATGAAGCTGCGCATTCTGCCACTGTAAGGTGCGGAGGTAAAACCATTGCTGTAATGCCCTGCGGAATAAATAAAATTTTTCCGGAATATCAAGCAGAACTTTATAATAAAATTTTAGAGAACAACGGCCTGATTATTTCAGAATATGAGGGAGATTTTCTACCGCAAACATGGTCTTTCGTGCAAAGAGACAGAATTGTTGCCGGGCTTTGCAAGGCCGTTTTTGTTACAGAAGCCGGGCTGAACAGCGGGTCTTTGTTAACTGCCAATTATGCAAAAAAATATGGCAGAAAAGTTTTTGCCTTGCCCGGTCCAATTACTAGCGAGGTTTCAAAAGGATCTTTAAAATTAATAAGGGAGGGCGCTGAAGCCGTAACCGAAGCAAATGATATTTTGAGTTTTTACCCCGTTAGAAATAGCTCGCACAGCGTGATTTCTAACGGGGTTTACGCCCCACAAACTGGTACGCTTGAGCAAAAAATTATGGGATTTTTGGGGCGAGAGCCAATGGAAGCCGATGCCATGGCGCGCGAATTGGGAATTTCTGTTTCTCAAATTGGCACAACTTTAACCATAATGCAATTACGAGGTATAATAAATCAAGAAAATGGAAAATATTACACTAATTAATTTACAATTTGAAATTTACAATTTGAATTCAATTTGAAATTATTCAATTTTAAAATTTTTAACATTTTAAATTTAAGTATTGATTTAAAATTTCAAATTTAAAATTTTAAATTCGTTTTATGCTTATAAAAGTGCCCAGTGCGGCCAATTTGGGTTTGCAAACAATTAAAGTGGATGTGGAAGTAAATTTGGCAAGCAGAGGTTTGCCCGGGTTTGATATTGTGGGTTTAGCCGACAAAGCTGTGGCAGAAAGCAAAGAGCGGGTGAGAACTGCCATTGTGAGTTGCGGGATAGAGTTTCCGGCAAAGAAAATTACTGTAAACATGGCTCCCGCCGATGTGCCCAAAGAGGGCTCGGCTTACGACTTGCCAATTGCCGTTGGAATTTTGAGCAGTGTTTTGGAGTTCCCGGTGCCCGAGAAGTCTTTGTTTTTGGGAGAACTGTCTTTTGACGGAAGTTTGCGCCATACCAAGGGCGCTTTTTTGTTGGCGCTTTTTGCAAAAGAATTTGGATTTGAAAAACTTTTTGTGCCAAAAGATTCTGCCAACGAAGCTGCTGCCATAAAAGGCCTGAAAGTTTATCCGGTAGAAAATTTAACACAGCTTTCTAAACACTTGCTGAAACAATCCGCCGAAGATGGCGGAGAAATTGATCCGGTTTTTTATAAAGAGGTTGCAGAAAACATTCCCTTGCCCGCAGAATTTGACATGAAAGAAGTTTTGGGCCAAGAGCAGGCAAAACGCGCCATGGAAATTGCCGCTGCCGGAGGCCACAACATTATTATGATTGGTTCTCCGGGTTCTGGAAAAACAATGCTGGCTCGCGCCTTGCCCGGAATTTTACCTCCGTTAAATGAGGCTGAAAGTTTGGAAGTGACAAAGATATTTTCTGCTTCAGGAGGAATTCCGCCAGGAGGCTCTTTAATGAAAAACCGGCAATTCCGCGCGCCTCATCACACAGCTTCTGTGGTGGGTTTGATTGGCGGAGGCTCAAAACCCCAGCCGGGAGAAATTAGTTTGGCGCATAGAGGAGTTCTGTTTTTGGACGAGTTTAATGAATTTCCGCGCGCAATCATGGAGGCCATGCGTCAGCCCTTGGAAGATGGCACAGTAACAATTTCTAGAAGCAAACAACGGGTGCAATATCCTGCAGATTTTATGCTGGTGGCCAGTGCAAATCCTTGCCCGTGCGGATATGCCATGCATCCAAAGAAAAATTGCACTTGCAATCCAAACCAAATTGCCAAATACCAAAAAAGAATTTCAGGGCCTATTTTAGACAGAATTGATTTGCACATTTCTGTAATGCCCGTGGACACAACAGAGTTTTCAGACAACCAAAAAGGTTCTGAGTTTCTGGAGGAGTCGGCAAAAATAAAGCAGAGAGTTGTAACGGCTAGGCAAAAACAGGCAGTGCGTTTTGCTGACGAGAAAATACATTCAAACAGCCAGATGAAAAACAGCCATATTAAAAAATATTGCAAGCTTTCAAAGGAAGTTGAGGAAATTTTACGCCAGGCAAGCTTAAAATTTAATTTGTCTGCCAGAAGTTATATGAAAATGATAAAAGTTTCCCGCACAATTGCGGATTTAGCCGGAGCGGGGGAGATTGAAATTCCTCACATGGCCGAAGCTCTGCAATACAAGCCAAAATACCATGAGCTGGCATAATGAGGTTGGGAAAATCGGGGAGAAATTGGCGAGGGAGTTTTTAGAGAAAAACGGATATAAAATATTAGAGCAGAACTATAAAACAAAATATGCTGAAATTGATTTGGTGGCGCAAAAAATGGGCGTGCTGATTTTTGTTGAGGTAAGGACAAAAATTGGCGAGAATTTCGGCACACCCGAAGATACAATAAACAAGGCAAAATTAAGAAAGGTTTTGTGGAATGCAAAAAGCTATATTGGTTATAAAGATTGGCCCGGCCCGTGCCGGATTGACGCTGTTTGCATTGTGTTAAAGCCCGATTTTTCTGTTAAAAGACTGAATCACTACGAAAACATTATAAATTAAAATTGTTGGGTTTCCGAAACCCCACAAATGTATTTAAACTATGCCAAGACAAATAACACCATTTGTAACCGACGAAATTTATCATGTCGTCCTCCGAGCGGTAGGAGATAGTATTATATTCAAGGATAAAAACGATTATTTTCGTGGAATTTTTTCTATTTATGAATTTAATAATTCAGATTCGGTTGAAATCTGGCGTCGTCGCAGAGATCGTATCGTAGAGAAGAAAATAGAAAAAAATGTGGTATTTCCGAAACCCCACAATCTAGTTGATGGTAGAGATAGGATAATAGAACTTTTAACTTTTTGTTTTATGTCAAATCATATCCATTTGATTGTAAAACAATTACAGGAAAATGGCGTGAGTAATTTTATGAAAAAAGTCGGAATAGGATATGCAAACTATTTTAATAAAAAATACAATCGTAAGGGACATCTTTTTGATCAATTTCGTGCGATTCATATTAAAACCGATGAACAATTAAGAAATGCATTTGTTTATACGCACGCCAACCCGATTTCCTTGATAGAACCGGGCTGGAAAGAAAACGGGATTAAAGATTCCCAAAAAGTGATTAAATTTTTAGAAAACTATAGATGGAGCAGTTATCAGGACTATATTGGCGAGAAAAATTTCGCGGCAGTCACGCAAAGAGATTTTCTTTTAGATATGATGGAGGGAAATAATGGGTGCAGGCAAGCGATTGAAGGCAAGGTTAAATCAAGGGAAATTATTGAGTTTGGAAATGCGATTTTAGAATAAATTGTGGGGTTTCGGAAACCCCACAATTGCTGGAGTTATTCACAGTGTTGACGTTGTTTTTTTATGGTAAAATTAATGAATAATTTCGCGACATTAAGTTTTCGTTAAATTTTTGTGTAATGCCCAAGAGAAAAGGCGTAAAAACAAAAAAGAAAAAGGCTCCAGGAAAAAGCCTGCCTCGCCGAGTCAAGGCGGGCCGGGTTTTGGCTGTAAAGAAAAAGGCCAGAAACCTGAAAGCAAAAAGAATTGCAAGGCATGAAGACGAGCCTTTCACTATGTTTGACTCTAATCAGGGGAATATAGATAATTTGTTTTCTGCGAGCGAGGATTTAACAAAAGAAACAATTGTTACTTTTGCAGATTTCAAAAATGAGAATCCGGAAAATTTAGAGAACTCTTTAAAAGATTTTGGTTTTAAGTTTTGCGAAGAAAATTGTGGGGTTTCGGAAACCCCCCGAACTGAAGTTCAGCAATCTGAAACTCCTCAAGCCGAAAAACCCGCTTCAAAAAGTTTTTGGAAAAAATTGGCAGACCTTGTAAAAAAGATTTTGCCGAAAAATTTATTTGGGTCAATTTTGATGGGGCTGGTTTTTGCCGGATTGTTTTCAGCTGTGTTTTATGCCATGGCTGTTTGGAGCGGAAGCCCTTATACTCCGGGTGAAACAACAAATCCGGAGTGCGACCCAGCTGTAACCGATTGTACGGTAACAGCTTCTGTGCCATACACGGGTGCAACTGCCGCGCTAAATTTGGGCGCCAGAAATTTTTCAACATCAGGCACAGGAGGTTTTGGGGCACTTACAGCAACGTCGCTTACATTGAGCGAGTCTGCTTTGACAGTGGGCAACGGAGGCACAGGTTTGGGAAGCATTGCAGTTGGTTCAATTTTGGGGGCAAATTCTGCAAATGTTTTAACTGCAATAACTTCCGCCACCGGCACAAAAGTTTTAACAAACACCAGTGGCACAATTTCATGGGAAACATCGTCAGCCCCAGATTTATCTGGTTATGTGCCTTACACTGGCGCCACTGCCGGGCTTAATTTAGGTTCACAAATTCTTACCACCACAGGCGGAGTAAAAACAGGAGTTATTTATCCCTCGGCAGACAGCACCACTGCAGTGCAAATTAATAAAGCCGACGGCACAACAAATGTTTTGAATGTAGACACAACAAATGCGAGAGTGGGTATTGGGACAACAACGCCTGGGTATTCATTAGATGTCAATGGCGATATTAGGGGTAATTATATTAGGACAATCGGCGGGCCATATATGCAAGCTTCAAGTACAACAGGGTACTTGATGTCAAGTAACGGGTGGTATATAAGCGGTGATAGTGGAAACAACTATTTATCACTATTTACAAACACTTTTTATCCAAATACAAGTTCTATTAGCTTGGGCACAGCAAGCAATACATGGACAGCATTGTATACTCGTAATGCAACAATTTCCGCAAGCGCGGCCGCTTCAATACCACTTACAGTTAAAGCCGCCGCCGACCAAACCGCCAACCTGCAAGAGTGGCAGAACTCAGCTGGAACGGCGATATCTCAAATTAATTCGGACGGGAGTTTACAGATTGGAGCTGGCACGCCTCTGACTGGCGGACAGGCTCGGGCTATATTGATAGCTCCTACAACGGGGGCTTATTATCTGGCTCAAAGTACATCTAATGGTATAGGTACAATTTTGGGTGCTGATGAAAGCGCTACGGGTTTTGTTGGAACAATAAGCAATAGTCGGTTTGATATTAGGACAAATAATGCAACTAAAATTACTGTTTTAGCAGACGGAAAAGTCGGCATTGGGGTGGCGACGCCTGCTACAAAATTGGATGTAAATGGCGATGCGCAGTTTAATGGGGTTGTTTATGTAAACAGCTTAATGAACTATTCATCGTCAGTTACGCATTACGACAGATTTTATTTAAATAATTCAAATAATGGTTTTTGGTCAAGCCAAGGCAACATTAAAATTGGCATAGATAGCGCCAATGGAACCACAGATGCCTATTTTTCTATTAACAACAATAATTATGATTACGCCAGCGTAAATGAGTTATTTAGAGTGCAAGAAAACGGTAACGTGGGAATTGGCGTAACTGCGTTTGGAACAAATGCTGCCACGGTGCTGGGCTTGGGCAATGGCACGGCTCCAACAACGAGTATTACCGGAACGCAGATTTGGAGCAGCGCGAGCGGGCTAAACATCATGGGTTCTGGCAACACCGGAACAGTTTTAATTCCAAACGCTGTAACCGGCACAGTTGCTTTAACATCTGATTTGACAGGTTATCTTTTAGCCACTGGCGCCACCACCGGCGCAACATCACAAAAACAAGTATTTACAAATGGAGTTCAATCGGGAACTCCCACAACCGCAGATGCGCTGGCGGATGTGATGATTGGAGCCTCGGCCACCACCCAAAAAGGCTTGGTAATTCAGGGAAAAGCCTCCCAAACCGCCAATTTGGCCGAGTTTCAAAATTCGGCGGGAGTAGCACAGGTGGCAATAGATAGCAAAGCAGCTGGTTATTCTGCCAATATGCTTCTTAAATTTTTTGACACTGACGGAACTCCAACAGGAGGTATTAGCAATCAATCTGGATTAAATTTATATTCTTATTCTTCGGGGTTTCAATTTCGTAATCTTTCCGATACTTATGCCAATCTTTATGGTAAGAATTTTTACGCTGGTGCGGGCGGTTCATCATATTCATATCTTTATCCTGGAAACTTGCTTATAGTTAATTCAACGGCTGCCACCGTTCCCTTGGCAATTACTGGCGCAAACGGACAATCCGGACATTTAGTAGACATTACTGGCTATGGCGGGACAGCGGGCAACTTATTCTCTATTGATAGCGCTGGTAAGGTAGGTATCGGCACAACGAGCCCTAATTATGCTCTTGATGTTAACGGAACTATTGGCGTTGGTCACGATTCTTCTGGTGCAACTTATGACAGCACCATCTCTCATTCTTCCAGCTCTCCGTATAAAATACTTACTTTAGCGTCTACTGGCGGGGCAAACGGATGGCGAGGAGCAATAAACTTTGATATGAATTATAGCGGTGGTAGTGTTTTTACCGCTATGACTATTCGTACCAATGTTGGTGATACTGCGAATGTGGGCATTGGGACAACCGCGCCGGATAATGCGCTGGAAATAAATGGTGCAACTGGCGGAGTGATGCGTTTAACCTACAACGATTCAAATGGTTCGGCAACAGACTATTCAACATTGGGAGTTGGAGCCAGCGGACTTACAACCTTAACCACAGTTGACTCAGACGGCACAGCCGGCCACATTGCCCTTATGCCCGACGGCAACGTAGGTATTGGTATTGCAGCTCCAACAGTGCCACTAGATGTTGTTGGAGCAATCAAATCATCAACAACCATAAATGCAGTAACAGGTTTTAGAATAAATGATGCAGCTACAACTGGAACTATTTTAAGAGGTAATGGCACAAACTATGTTGCATCTACCGCAACTTACCCTGATACAATTACTGCCAATCAAGTATTATACGCAACAGGAGCTAACGCTTTAGGGGGAAATGCAAATCTTATTTTTGATGGAAACACCTTAACTGCAAATAGCGGAACAACTCATTCTATTTTAGCAACAGGATATTCATATACAGATGCTATTGGTTCATCTGGTTCTGGAGAAATAAGATTGGGAACTAATGCTACTTATCAAGGAGTTATAAGTTACAAAAATGCTACGGGAGAGTTATACATTGGAAACACTTATGATAATGATGCTGGGAATATTCATTTTGTAACAAAAATAGCGGGAACAGATGTTACTGCAATGACAATTTTAGGTAGTGGCAATGTGGGTATTGGGGTAACACCAAATGCAACCTTTGATGTAAAAGCAGGAGCTAATATAAGTTCGGAAATAAAAATAACCGCAAGCACAGTTGGATACCCACCTATACTGACTTTTTTTGATGCTGAAACTAATGCAGGGGCAAGAAATTGGGGAATACAAACAGAACTGACACAGTATGGTGACTTTGCTATTAGACAATCAACTGCAAAGGATGGAAATCCAATATCCGCAGGAACGACAAGATTTTATATTGACCCCTCTGGCAAGGTGGGCATTGGGACAACTGCACCAGAAAATAGTCTTCAAGTAGGAAATGAATTTGGCGTAAATGAAGGAGTTGTTACTTGGGGAACAGATATAAGAGCTGCTTCACGTTTAGCTGCAGGATATTTGAGCTATGACACAGGAAATGTTATTTTTGGCGCTATTACAGCATCAGATGTTCAAATTGGCACGCCATACAATACGCCTAGAATAACGATATTAACTGCTAATGGTAATGTGGGCATTGGTACAACTGCCCCAACATATTTGCTTTCTTTGTCCGGGCAGGCAGCCCAAGAAATTTGGATGGAACGTCAAACAACAGCAGCCACCGCTGGAAATAATTTAACATTGCAATCTGGTGGAGCAAAATCAGGCGGAACAAATTTGGGCGGAGGCAGTTTGTATTTGTCTTCGGGCATTTCAACAGGAAACAGTTCTTCTGATATGTTTTTTCAAACAGCCACTGCCGGCAGTTCTGGCACCTCTGACAACACTCCAACAACTAAGATGACAATCACTGGCGCCGGCAACGTGGGCGTTGGAACAACAGCACCAACAGGGAAATTGCATATAAATGACGCTACTTCGGGACAGAGAGATGTTTTATGGGTAAGCGGAGGCGATGCTTCTGGTGTAGGGCAAGGTGGAACGATAGTCTTTAATACAGGGGTTGGTTCGTATCCAACTTGGAGAATGGCGGAAATTCAAAGCACTTTTACTAACGCGGCAAATTACGAATCTAAATTATCTTTTTTCACTAATACGGGAGCAACCGCTACCAACTCAACTGTAAAGATGACAATACTCGGTTCTGGCAACGTGGGTATTGGGATAGCAACTCCAAAGTCTTTATTAAATCTGGCAAGGGCATCTACAACAGGATATACAACCGCTGATTCATATTTGCATTTGGGATACGCAGAATATGGAGTAAATTCAACCCGCCTTATAACCTTTGGATATGCAGGAGGCACAAACCCTCCAGCATATATGGGTTATGTTGAAAACGGAACTTTGGCAGGAGACACTAAAGGAGCTTTAGTTTTTGGAACAAGAAACGTTACAACAGACACTTTGCCAACTGAACGAATGAGAATTACAGAGGCTGGCTATATTGGAATAGGAACGGCTGTTCCTGACAAGAATGTAACAATGCATATGGCTACCGACCAGAATATTAACTTCTATGCCCACTCAAGCATTCCTGCAATAACTGCTGCTAATGACGGATTTAATAACTATGTTGACTTAAAAATTGATGGATTGAAGTTGCTATTGAATACGGTTTCAGGAGGAAATGTGGGCATTGGGGTGACAAATCCAACCGCTGTGTTGCATCTTAAGGCTGGAACAACAGCTGCCAGCACAGCTCCACTAAAATTTACCAGTGGCACAAATCTAACTACCGCAGAAGCAGGAGCAATGGAATTTGATGGAACAAATTTATACTTTAGTCCATCAACTACAAGACACACAATAAGTTTACACCCAACAGTTGCAGCTACAAGTTATTATAGTTATTATTTGGCCGGCGCGGGGAATATAACAGCAACAGGGCAATATAACACAGCAAATGGATATCAAGCCTTAAACGGTGTTGGTACAGCAAACGCCAATACAGCTTATGGATACAAATCTCTTTATTCTAATATTACAGGTGTAAATAATACAGCTGTCGGGTATCAAGCTCTTTATACCAACACGGGAGCTGATAACACCGCTATTGGACTTCAATCTTTGTATAAAACAACTGGTACCGATAATACCGGCGTTGGAAATGCAGCCGGATATGATTTAACAACGGGAAACTTTAATGTTATTATTGGTTCTTATGTTGATCCTGCATCAAATACGGCCAGCGGTCAGTTAAATATTGGAAATTTACTTTATGGAACAGGATTGTATCAAACGGCTGCGGTGTCTTCAACACCGGTTACAGATGGGAAAATCGGCATAATGACAGCCAGTCCAACAAATGCTTTATCTTTTGGCGGAAATGCGGCGAGAAAAATTTGGATGGAGCGTAACGCGGCCGGAGCCGAATTTCCTGCAGGTAACGATTTAACATTGCAATCTGGCGGAACAACGTCTGGCACAACAAATGGGGCTGGAGGCAGTTTATACTTATCTTCGGGAATTTCAACTGGCAGTAGCGGTTCTGTTATATTTTTTCAGACAGCAACTGGAGGAAGCGCTGGAACTTCTGACAACGCCCCAACAATAAAAATGATGATTTCAACAGCTGGCAACGTTGGTATCGGGACAATAATTCCAACAAATGCTTTATCTTTTGGCGGGAACGCTGAGCGTACAATTTGGTTAGAGCGCAACACAACAACGCACGGAAGCAATTTGACTATGCAAGCCGGCGGAGGCTTGTCCGGAGGCACAAACCTCAACGGAGGCAGTTTGTATCTGTCCTCCGGCATTTCCACCGGCTCAGGCTCTTCTGACATGTTCTTCCAAACAGCCACAGCCGGAGGCACAGGCACCACCGACGCAACCCCGACAACCAAATTCACAGTACGCGGTAACGGCGACGTGGTAGTAGGCACAGGAACTGCTTTAGCCACCAACGCAACCAGCGGAT
>Ga0247841_10005132_pt1 | contig 21617 bp, 16 predicted proteins | sample LaCruzMarch2015__2_FD_192410 | JGI IMG/M metagenome (GOLD analysis project Ga0247841, IMG submission 192410) | Freshwater microbial communities from meromictic Lake La Cruz, Castile-La Mancha, Spain - LaCruzMarch2015_18m | ecosystem: Environmental > Aquatic > Freshwater > Lake | place: Spain... | reverse complement strand
CCAGTCCCAGCGAACCGACGGTGAAACCAGCAATCGAATTGAACCCCGTCAGAATGACTGTCCCGGATGTGATGGCTGCCACGAGTACGACCTTCCAAGCACAGATCTTGAACCATGCCACCAGCATGACACCCAGCCCAGCCGCAAAGAGGGTTGTCAATTGCCACTTCAGACTATAGAGCGTAAACCATAAGCCTTCGGGACTCTCCGGCTTGCCGAAGTTTGCAAAGACCAGAATTAAGATCATCATTGCGAAATAGAGCGAGGTCTGCCAGAGCGGACGTCCCCCCTGCTCCTCTGCCATCTGAAGGGCGGCAGCGGCTTTTGCAGCCTCTTCCTTTCGGAACATCAGGTGCATGGCATAGCCGATGACCACACTGAAAAGCACTGCACCCACGGCACGCGCGATTCCCAGCTCCATGCCCAGAATCCGGGCGGTCATAATCATGGCCAACACATTGATTGCAGGACCGGAGTAGAGAAACGCGCAGGCAGGTCCCAACCCAGCGCCCATGCGGTAAATTCCAGTAAATAGTGGAAGGATCGTACAAGAGCAAACCGCCAAAATGCTACCCGAGACAGCGGCCACACCATACGCGAGTAGTTTATTCGCTCGGGGACCAAGATACTTCATGACCGAAGACTGACTGACAAAGACGCCAATCGCGCCAGCGATGAAGAATGCGGGGATTAGGCAAAGCAAGACATGCTCCTGGGCATACCACTTGACCAGATATGCCGCTTCGAGCAGCGCATGGTCGAACCGTGGCTGACCAACTGGAAGCATGTAGCAGGCGATAAAGCCAACCACAATCCAGAGGATCCATTTCCATTCTGTTTTCCAGTTCATTGCTATTTCTTCTTCAAACGTGTGTCAAGGCAATCGAGCATGGTCGCAATACAGGTACACGACAACGTGTAATAGACTGATTTCCCGCGTTTGTCGTCCAGGACGATCCCAGCCTGCTTCAACACGGAGAGGTGCTGGGAGATTGTTGAGAAGTCCACACCGACAGCCTCTACGAACTCACAGACACAATGCTCCTTACCATCCGCCAATTGTCGGACGATCCAGAGTCGGGTGGGATGTCCCAGGGCTTTAAAAAATTCAGCATGCTCTTTGTGTTCAGCTCGTTTAAATGGTTTCACTGTCTACCTCTTCGTTTTGTCATTTGGCAATTTACCAAAATGATGACGAATTGTCAATGGGAAGTCACAGAGGTGTATTTTTTACGCAGGGCGTTTCTATTTGAACGGTTTTTGAGCAGTTAGCAGATGTAAGGCCATTTTCCTGTCTTCTCGGCAGTCTTCTATGAACACATTGACGTTTGAGTCTCTTGTGTGTGCGTTGAAAAACAGCAATGCCGCGCGGGCGACGGCAAGGTTGCCGACGATGTTCGGGTTGCGGCTACGGGTCTTATCCTCAAGCAGTTGCGAGTCGCGGCGGTTGTGATTGCGGGACTCGATCCCCCAATGACCGCGGACAACAGCTCCCCACTGAAGGGCGTCCCGAACTTGCGCTTCCTGCGTGCAGAGATGCCAGGCGGCCTCCTGTGAAGTGATCCCTGTTTTGTGAACCGTGCGGGTTCTTTCTGTTTTGAGCAACGTTAATGCGCCAAAGAGGCCGACATCAGCGGGCTCGCTTAACGCATAGACGGACGTGCGGCGCGTCTCTGTTCTGCCGTGCCCTTTCTCTGTCATGGTATCTGTGCAAAAAGGGGGTTGCGCCCCTCTGCGACGGCCTCGCACGAAGACAGGATCGACTTCTGGTTACCCTTGACCTGGACGAGCGCCTCACCGCCGGACATGAGGATCTCCCGTACGGCTTCCTGCTGGCAATGCAGCGCGTCTGCCGAGACGAGCGCGTTCGAGAGGTCGGCTTCCTTGATGAGGTTGAGCGCGACTTTCAGTTCGCACTTCTCGCCTTCTCCCTCCTTCTGGGAGGCTGATGCCATCGCGAGAGGGATGCCGCTGGCGGCATCCGTAAGTGAGACCATGCCGGTCACGTCGCGGACGAACTTACCGTCCAGCGCGAGCTGACGGGGGAGGCTGCCTTCGTGCGCTCTTATCCACTCCCCTAGGACCGAGGAGAACGTGTCCGGGTCGAGCTGGTTGAGCAGGCTGTAAAACGCAGTGTAACTCGGAGTCTTCCGGTAATTGCCGCCCCCTTTGCGGTCGAAGCGCGGCAAGCCAAGGGCGACTCGCTGCTTCTGCGTAAGCTTGTCGCAGTACCTGATGATGCCCTTGAGGTCTTTGTGCCCCGCCATCACGCCGAGAGTCAGGAGCGTCAGCATTGTGCCGATGTGGAACTGGCGGTTCTTTTTACGCGGATCTGCGACCTTGCAGAGCGCGTCATGGAGGGACTCGAGCGCCGACTCTGCAAATGGAAGCACGCCGTAGGCATCGCTGTCCGCCCCGTCGAGGCATTCAGGAGGCAGACTCATACCGCTCAGCATCTGGCATGCATCAGGCCGGAGGGGCTTGACCCAAAGTGCCTTGGGCCGGTCGTTCGGCACGTAATAGTCATTCGTCTGGCGAGAGCGAGAATATCCTTTCGTCATCCCCAGTGGAGTCCATCCTGCTGCACGGTAACATGTCCCCGCAGAGACCTCCTGATCGCAGAAGGTCTCCGCGAGCAGTGGCTCGTAGCCGAAGTTCGCTCGCCACAGTGCGGGCAGTTCCCTCACGCAAAGTGCCAGGGACTGGGAGGCTAGGTTCGGCCATTCCCCCGGCTTCGCGAGGATTGTGAAGCGCCGGTTCTGTACCACCAACTTCTGCCGCCTCGCCCGCAACGTCGCACACCAGCCGATATAAGCATCCCTGTTCTTGAGCCTGTAGCAAGCGGAGCCCCAGACCATCAGGCCGAACCACACGCCGCCGTCCTCGATCACCAGTCGCAACGTATCGCCCCCAGACCTGGTCTCCCCCATGTAATGGTATTCACCCTCAAGCTTCTTAAACTGTTTGAGCTCCTCTTTACGAATCTTCCTGATAATCAGCATATTATTTTCGCCCCTGTTTTTGCACGTCAGGCTGAAGCCGCGTCCCGCAGCCAGTTGACGACGCATTATAGTTAAGCAAAAATACGGCCGATTGTCCAGCGGAAATATAGATTCAATTAATAGAAGCTCAAAAAGCGATCAAATAAAAACGCCCTGGGGCTCGACACCCCAGTTGATCGGAATCAATCCGCGCTCCTGCTGTAACCAGGCACCGAAACCCTGAAAAGCGTTCATACATTTGATGGAATCGCCCTCATTGACCATGAACGCGACATAGATTTTCTTTTCAACGTGCGTATCCGCAGGTGTCCGGTGCGGACGCTTTTGTTTAAACACATGGCCTTTGGGTTCTTTAATGGCGGCAAAGAAAGAGTTATTCGGCACACCTGAACACTCACCCACAAGCGTATGCCGATTCAGGCTCCGGATGAAATCATCCTCGCCCGGATATCCCCAGCCATACACGGCGCTGTAGGGTTTGAGTTGCGAAAGGATTGCGTCCAGAAAAGCCTTGTCTGACGGATCTTCCTTCAGTTTTTGAGCGGCCTGCGTGCGATTGGTGATCGCCTCATGCCTCAAATCATAAAGAACCCATCTGTTTTGAACAGCCTGATCCATGTCCACAATCGTATCGTGCGCATCCGCATGATAGAGGTGTACACGCGAAACTGCACCGTCCTTGTTGCACTCCTTCAGTAGATTGGCGATCATCCATTCATGTCCTGCCAAACGCTTATCCCCTTTCAACCCTTTCTTGACTTCACGATAGTCTGCTGCAACCGCCAGTCCGTAGCGATTCGTCGTGACGGGGATCAAATCCCTCAATCCTGCCCAGGTTGCAACAGGCGCAATATCCTCTTTGATCGTGTCATAGACCAGCGCTCCCTTGATTTCATTTCCGCATTTGGCAATGAGCGTTTCAAGTGTGATGGGCTCAAAGTGAAAGCCGCGTTTCTTCGTCAGGTGCTGAATCCACGCATCCTCGATCGTCTCAATCCCCATACCCTTCATGCGCCGTACATCGTCAGCGGCCCAAATTGCAGGACGTTTGCCCGTCTCATAATCCATCTGCATCCAGCGGCAGTCATTACCCAGCTTAACAAACACCCTTGGCCCTTTGCGATTGGCTATGCCCTGCACGGTATATGCCGAGACCTTCTCTTCCATCGTCTTGCCACGCATATCCAGCAGCCAGACGTTGCTAGGTGCTGGCTTGCCAGCACCTTCACTGGAATGTTGGAATATGGGAATGTTGGAATGTTGGTAACAGCCTGCGCAGGATACCGCAAGCAGCACAACTGTCATGCAAAGAGCAAACCCTGCGTACAGGTTTCGCCCAGGGAGACTCCCGCCCATCATTCCATTATTCCACCATTCCATCATTCCGTTATCCCATCCTCCTCAGGATGTGCTTGGCCAGCGGGATGGAGAACGCCTGGATGAGCGCAACCAGCGGCAGCACCACCCGCAAGGCCATCTCGCGGGACACACAGTACGCGATCACCAAAAAGAGTCCGCAGCCGAAGAGACGTCCAACGTAGAGGCCGCATTCGTGACTCAAAATATAGGCATAGTCATTGCGCTGCTCGATCTTCGCAACATGATCAATCACCTTCATCTGAATCGGGAAGTAGGCAATATCCAATAAGGCCTGAGCAAACATCATGCAGACCATGAATAAAATAACAGCCATGGAATTAAATAAAACACCATTCAAGACGGAGCCGAGTGCAAAGAGCCAGATACCCCCGCCAAAAATCATCATCCGGTGTTCCGGCTTTGCACTGCGGCCGATCACATACATGAGCAGCGCCGAGAGTAATGCCCCCACGCTCTGAACCGTCCCCAGCGCGCCTTCCTCGCCCTTCATGACATGCATGATCAGCATGGCAGGTGCCGTGACAATAAAGCCTTGCACCATGCCCTTGAATGAGGCCAGCACCAACAATTTGTTCCAAAGGGCATCAAATTTGAAGTAGACAAATTTAGGCAATTTCGGGCTCGCAAAATCGCCCCGCAGAATGATGCATGCGGCAACTGCCGTGAGCACCATCACCAGGAAGGTCACCATGCGATAGGCTGTGTTCACTTCAGCCGTACCGAACAATTTCGGCGAAACCGCGATTGCCCAGCCAACCAACAAGGGGACGAAGACACTACAGAAGGTCCCCATAAAGGATTCGAGTCCTTGATAGTAATTGCGGTTCTCATCGGTCGTGCTTTTCAGAACCAGATAATTGCGGTTCGACCAGAAAAGCCCTGCCGCACCGCCCATCAGCAGACCTGCAACGGCAATTCCCGTGTTGTCCAGCGACTTAATGGAGGTCATAACAAACATGGAGATCCCACTCAAGAACATCCCGGCCGCATAAAGCCAGGAACCTTTCAGCCGGTTGAGCAGATAGCCATTCAGCCAAGCCGTCACCGGAATACCTGTGTAGATCATGAGTTGATAGAGCACGACTTTGCCGACATCCTGCGAATTACGCATAATGTAAGAGCCCACAAAGACATTCATCACCGGCATCACAAACGCGTAGAGCATAAATGCCGACAGCAAAATCCGCACATTCTTGGGTTGGCTCTTAAAAACCTCGAGTTCTTTTTTAAACATGATTAAACACCTAAACTCTTTAGAATTTCTTGAATCGACAGCTTTGCTCCGCAGATGACCTCATCCGCTGCACCATAGTACATCGTGATAGTATCCCCATCCACAACGTGTCCGTTCGTGAAGATCACTTCACCGAAGAAACCGCAGGTCTCGTATTTGAGTGTAGGCTCCATGAGCGGCGCATCCGACCGGGCAATCACCTTTGTTGGGTCATTTAAGTCCAGCAGAATGGCTGCCAAACAATAGCGATGCTTCTTCGTGGCACCGTGATAGATCATGAGCCACCCCTTGTCAGTCTTGATCGGCGAACAGCCTGCACCTACGCGTGCCGCATCCCATTTGCCTGGACGCGTATGCGCGATGCAGGTATGGTTACCCCAGTGTATCAAATCCGGAGAAGAGGCAAGCCAGATAAAGTTGCCGCCGAGTTCCGTGCCGCTCGGACGGTGCAGACACCAATACTTGCCGCCCACCATCTCCTCAAACAACGCGCAATCCTTATTGTGAGGCGGAATAATCATACCATGACGCATAAACGTGCGCCAGTCCCTTGTGCTGATCAGGCCCACGCCGACCCCGCTCTCCGAGACCTCCGTAAAGGTGAGATAAAAGGTTCCGTCAATCTTCGCCACGCGGCAATCCTCAATACCGAAGGTCTCCAGCGACCCTAAGCCCGTAATCATGCGTGGTTTCTCATCGGGTTCATAGAAATGGATGCCATCATCTGAGCAGATCAAACGAAGATGCGAGATCGTCGAAAGATAGGTCACTCCCTTGTAGGTCACCAGACGCGCATCTGAGAGATCCAAATCCGTATCGGTGTTGTCGAAGGTCAATATTTTCAGTTTGCCGTTCTCATCAAAAATCGGAAAGGTCGTCTTACCTGGCGTCTGGGGCGGACGCTCACAGACGCGCACAATCAGCCATGTCTTGCCTTCAAACATGAAGGCACCCGGGTTGATCGTACATTCAATCTTCATCCCTTCCATCGAAGGCTTCAGCATCGCTGGCTTAATAATCGGATTTTCTTCAAAACGCGTAATCATATTTTTTCCTCCTTATCGGGACTCCACAGCGGGAGCTCCCACCATTTCCACAACTTGACCGACCTTGGCGTTGACCGGCTTCATCTTCCCCTTTTCCCCGAACAGCACCATGCCATCCGAACTCCTCAATTCACACACTTTTCCTCTGATCAGCAGTCCGGCCATGCCACTGTCCTGCGCATGGGTTAATGCAATTGTCGGCGTGCCTCGATCATACTTATAGCCATTCATCAGCATCGTAAAGTCAATGATCGTGCTCGAACCAAACAACGATGGCCGTACACCGTCAGCACGGAAATTGTCCCCCACATATTGCTCCGCAAAGGGCGCTCCGGCACGCACGATGTCGCGTATGCACGCTTCCATGACGCCCCGGGCACGTGAGGTATAGCCCTGTTTCAGCAATCCATAAACCGTATAACTCATATCAGGGTACTTCGGCATTCCGAACCCCGCAAAATTCGCATCCAGATTATAGAGCGCATCAAATTTCGCCAAGGTGCTCTTGATGTATTCGCCTTGGAGCATTCCGTCCATATAGAGGGCCGTCGTCACCCAGATCGCATGGTCCTGCGGATTTGGGACAGGCCCGTTTCCACACCAGTTTTGCACGGGTGGGGTTGTCGGGGTCTTCCAGAACCATTTCTGAGACTCTTTGTAGAACGAGGCCCGTTTCGCTTGCCACTGCTTCGCCTCTTCGGGCTTCCCGAGGAGTGTTGCAACAGCCGCAAGATGTTCCATGTCGATAATTGCGGAAAAGACAAACTCTGCATCCTTCCACATTGGATTTGGTTTAAAGTTGCCATATATCCAATGAGAAATCGTCATCCGCCAATTCATATACCTGCAAAGTGCAGGATAGGTCTCCTTGAGCATGTCAAGGTCGCCGGTCAGACGATAAAGTACCATCGCGGTCTGAGCCTTGCGCGATGGCAAGCTCTCTCCTCCCAATATACCATCCTGATCCACCAACGACATCAACCCCTTAAAAGACTCTACAGCTATCTTCGGTTCAATGAATGCGTAGAACTGCGTTCCCAAAAAACTTTCCCACGCAGCAGAGAAGGGCGCACGCTTTTCACCTTCATCCCATAACGAAGGTTTGCCGGTGGCCAACTGAGGATAGGGATAGCTCTTCTTGTCTGCAGGAATCACGTTTTGAATGGTAAAGACCCAGGCCTTGTAATAGGCTTGGCGTATGCCTTCCGCGGTTGCGCCTTTAGGGTTAACTGCCTTTAACAGATCCGTTGTGTCGGGCTCAGGAATGGCCCGTAACCACCTATCCCAGCGTTCGTTTCGCTTCTCTAGGAGGTCATCCAGCAACCAAGAATCCGCAATCCCATGGACATGCGAAAGCAGCTCTGCTTCGGACTCCTCTGGTTCCGCAAACTTGACAACGATGTTCACACAACCGCGAGGACAGGAATATGGATCAATTTTAAAACTCCACCAGGCCCCCTCTACTGGCTTCCTTCCAGAGGCAATCCCGCCCCAGGCTGCTTCACTCACGCCTCTACACATGAGCGGTCGAAATCCAGCAGGCGGGGCCAGAAGCTCAAAAGTTCCCGGCGCATCCAGTTCGATTGCATACCGGATCGCCCCATTGCGAACCAGTAAGCGTTTCCCCTTGACCTCCGCCGAGCCTTGATACCGACCCGCCACATAAAACGACGAGGCTTGTCCTGTGAAGCGCATCTGCCGCACAATCACCTCCTCGTCGGCAAGGAATTCTTGCCCATGGACTTCGGAGCCATTCGCATAACGCCCAGCAAAGCCCAACGCATGGGGAGCCCACGTTGTCGAATAGGTCTGCGCTAAGGATCCGTCTGAATCCTTCACAGACGCGAGCATGTTCGTCTCGCTTGCCCGATAGAGCATCAGCAGTTCGGGTACAGCGCGACTGAACCGCGAATTCGCCTGATGGCTCTGGTCATTCTTCTCCGTCGAAAGCCATGCGGCATGAAGTGGCAGATTCGCCGCCGTGCCATACGCGCAAGCACTGTTCGTACTCTTGAAATCGAAGAAGTTCAACACAATGCGAGATTGCGGCAAGCTTAAATCCCTGCGCTGGCGCGCATCGCTCTCCGTGAGCTCCCGACTCGTGGGGGGCTGAGCGCAGATGTTCCCTAAAATAATTATACTGGTCAAGCAAAGTAATGTCAGTCGCATAATATAGTCCTTGGTCTATTTATGCAAAGACTATACCGCATTTTGCAAAAAGCTTCCATGCCTTATCGTGCAAATTAGTTGCCGTTTTGTGCATCTCACATTTGATTACATCTGCAATGAGAAGAATTATATAGTCCTCATGCATTGTTTGGAGACTACTAAAAGTCTAATTTACTTTTGAGTTCCCCTGACACCGTTGCATGCTCAGTTTGTGTGCCACTGTTTGCTTTCTAGAAGGTTCTTTCGACAACAGCGGAATATATACGTCGCGGACAAATGCGATCGGCCTCGCGAACGCCGCCTACCACAGATTCTTTACGAACTTCTCTTTGTTCTCCGCAAACCACGTATATGCTCTGCCTACCGACGGAAGAGCAGCTCCGTCAGGAAATCGAAAAAGAGCGTAAGCTAATTGACGCGGCCTTTACGGCACGGCATTACGCCGCAAAGACTATCAGGCAAAATGGACACCTAGGGACACTCCATCATCCCTGGGCAACTGGAAGTAGCCTTGCGGAATGGCCGCCCTGCTTCCACCACAGGGACGAAGCGTAAAACAAGCTTTACCCTTTCCAGCGTTGATCGGAATGCGCTTTCAGCCCTTAGATTTTAATCGCTGAGGGCGTCGCCCACCTCCGCCCAGGAAAAACCAAAACATACCCAGTTCAGGCTGTTTTACGAAAAATCGGGCGAAACGCCAGAAAAGCAAAAACCCCTGTAAATCACTGACTTACAGGGGTGAAAATGGCTCCAGCAGCAGGATTCGAACCTGCGACCAATTGGTTAACAGACAATAATTTTTAGACAAATATATAGTGTTTTCGCAAAAAGTACAAAAACTTTGGCGTTTCCTTTGGCGTTTTACCTTGTTCCCTGTTACGAAGCGTAGTATAGTAACGCTCATTGTTAAACGAGGAGGCGACTATGGCTTTAGAGATGCGTTATGAAAAAGGTGTGCTGATTAAAACATGGTACGGGAGATATAAAGATGCGCAAGGAAAGCGAAAATGTACGCCGCTCTGCCCTCTAAACGGAGTCGCCTTCAGCAAGAGTGCAAACGGCCCCGGAGATGAAGATTTCATTGCGAGTCGAAATAAAGCAGAAAAAGCCTTAGAAGCCCTCGTTTTAGAGGCACATAAGGGTCGCATTGATACAAAAGTGGCACTTGCTATCTACCAAGACCGTACGGGTGAGAAAATGGTCATGACACCCATCGAGATGCTAGTAAACTCAGCCGACAACTACGAGAATGGACGAAAAATAACCGGCCCCTGGAAAAAATGGAAAAGGAAGGTGATAAGTGATTTCGTGGAATGGGCAAAGGAAGAAAAAATCAAAAACGTCTTGGACGTGAAGAAAGATACGGCCAAAAGGTATTTAAAGAGAATGTATACGCCCAACAAGAAAGGTTGTGTAGTCACTGCTTCAACCCTGCGGAAAGGGCAGTCCATCCTCGCGGAGATCTTCGAGCAAGCCCTGCCCGAGGGGGCTGTTAATCCATGGCGCGGAAAAGGTATCGCCGTGGAGCCCGATGACAAGGACCGCGAATATAATCGGACGCCGTTGACTGCAGTACAAGTTGGGCAGCTACTGAAGGTGGCCGAGAATGATCCGACCACTTATGACCTGATCGTAGCCGCGTTGTCCACAGGCCTGAGGCGTGGCGATGTCTGCACGCTCACGTGGGAGGGCATCGACCTAAAGGAAAACGTCCTCGCGCGGACCACTTCGAAGACGGGAATGAAGGTCTATCTCCCGATACTCCCCCTATTCAAAAAGGTACTGCAGAGAAGATCAGCAGAGCGCAAGGACGGAGCTGTGTTCGTATTCCCAGAGGCTGAACGGATGCTGAGGGAGAACAACACTGGCATTACCTGGCGAATCAAGAAGGCTTTTGCAACGGCTTTCTGCAATCAACAGGAAGACGGCGTAAAGGCCATCAAGAGCGTCAGCCAAGTCACCCTGCCCGAAGTACTCGACACGGTATTGGAAGCCGTGCAACATGCTCCAATGGCTGAAAGCAAGCGAGGCAAAATGCTGGACGTCCTGAAAAGGCATTCTGAAGGCCAATCGTACCGGATCATCGGGGCCGACACCGGTTTGTCCCGAGGTCAAATTTCGGATTATCTTCATGAAGCCGAAGATATTGCTAAACTCCTGTTTGTTCCTGATCACCGGCAAATGAAGAGCCTAAAGCGTCTGGTAAAAGAGACGACTTCAACAAAAAGGGAGTTCGGGAACCGGCAGGCAAGCAAGTACGACTTCCACGCGTTGCGGACCACGTTCGTGACGCTGGCGCTCTCGGCAGGGATCGGGGTCGAGATCCTGAAGGCGCTGACCGGCCACGCGACCGTGGAGATCGTCATGCGGCATTACTTCAAGCCCAAGGGGTCGGATTTCATGAATGAGTTGACCAAGGCCATGCCGAAAGTGCTGACCTCCACAAAGCGCGGCAAAGCTGCCCAGGCCATCCCCAAGAAAGTCACTGCCGTCCTGCGCTTCATCAAGAAACAGGGTCTGAACAAGGATGAAAGGCAGATTCTGAAGGAATTGATTTAGGGATGATCCTTGAACGGGACAGCCCCCCCTGCCCCACGTCGTAGACACGCTCAAAACGCTATTGCACTGCTTCCGTGCGTAACCCGGACAAAGACCCCTGCCCCTTTCCGGAGGCGAAACAGACGAAACTGGACAGCGTTCTGACCATGCTGGACGAACTGACGAAACAAGAGCGAAAAACTGTCATCGACAAGGCAAACAAGCTTGCGAAGAGCGAAGGAGTTCAACGAAGGTCGTGGCTTTTATTAAGTTACGACCTCTTATCCTTCCAGAGACTTAACTAACTCATCTTCAGACAAACTGACGGATTCAAGTTTCCCCCTCTTTGATGCAGTGGCGTCATACTGGCAAACATCGATCACGAGAAAGAAAATCGTTTTATGATTATGTGTAACAAAGGGGATAGTCGATTCTAGACCTGAAAAGGATAACTTTAAATCCTGTTCGCATGTTTTGAAAATAACTAGATATCCGAAAGTCTGATTGAAATCACAGGTGTATTGATAAACCTGATTAAATCCTGAAATAATATATGCCTTAGTTTTGCTCTTTTCAGGGCAAAAGATTTTAACATCGGCAACTAAAGCCGAGCCTAATGACTGGGAAGATACAAAATCTGTTCGGCCCGAGGGTGACTTCGGCTCAATTGACAAGTCAATCCCTTGATCAAACAGATACTCGTATAAAGCAACAGAGAGTAGATGTTCACCCCGACCTGTATCGTTATTCCAAAGATTAAAAAGCTGTTCCCGCTGGAACCACTCGCATTTATGTTTATATCTTAATAAAAGTGCCAATACTGAGCGTGCATCATCTATGTGCTCATCTAAGTAATCATACAATGGTTCCACAAAGAGCGTTCGATATTTTTCGATGCCAGCGTCCGCGGTGCTATCATGGCCATAATTTAGACCTATATCCATTTCCATTTCTTGATTATCTGATGATACACAACTTGTAATTACATGCAAGCAGATGGCAGCGTTTTCATCTTCGGAATCAACGATTTGTGCGTTCCTGTTTAAAATAGTGCCTGCAATCCCCTTTGCGTTTGGTTCTCTTGCCTCAAGATCCTGGAGAATACCCACAAAAATTGGCTGTGAAACGACAAAACCCCAGAATTGCTGTAGCGCATAGTGAAATACGGGGTAGTCAACACCGCTAAGACGACGAACTCGCCGTTGCAATTTATACCTCAAATTCTGAACGTGATCGCTATTCATATTAAAACTCCATAGTTATGTTTCCCATTGATTGAAACAAGTTTCTCACAGAAAGTTCCGCTTGTTGTTGTGCTTTGCGAGCAGATAGCAAATGATCTTCTAGTTGCAATGTTCGTTTACACCCTCGACAAATAATTGCATCATTTAACCTTATCTCACGAAAGGTGATTTGGGTCGTAAATTCGCATTTGGGACAATCAATGCCAATTACTTGTGAATCTAACAAACGCATTCGAAGATTCCTCACACAGTGTGTAAAAAAACTCGTCCTTCATTTTTAAATGGCCGCCGTGGAATACAGAGCATCTCCGATTTCTAAAGGGATGGACTCATAAATCGCTTTGGACAATACATCGAAAGCCACGTCACCAAATTCTTTATCGTCCATGTAACGCATGACAATACGGTCGTTATCCACCATACGCGCAACGATCAATTTCTCAAGGTGCTGGCGGAGCCCAAGTTGGAAGTTGTCAAATGGATTTGCACGACGAAGCTTAATGACTTGCTCGTTGGTGGTAGCTTTTTCGCGGATCTGTTCAAAGAACAACCGGTCTTCTTCTGTGAAATTCGTTCCGAAACGATCATTTAAAACCTTGATGATTTCAGACAATGGCGCTTTGGGGTCTTTAGCTTTGCCAGTGCCCACATCTGTCGGACTCTTCACGCCCACTGTATCTCCCTCCTTCAGCACGATTTCCCCTGAATGAATGCGCTGGAGTCGATAAAATTGAAGACCGACTTCCTCGCCAAGTTTGACACCCTCCGTATCGCGGTCGAGAGGCAGATGCGGCAGGAGGAAGCGTCCGAAGCTGTATAGCATCTCTAAGGCTGGATCACTGTAGGGAATGATCTGGCTCATAAAGGCATAAACATTTACATAGCCGCTTAGCTTCTCGCGGAACTCGCAACGTTTAACCTCATCGGTCATCACTTTGAAGCGATCCACGGCTGGCTGAAGATGAAGCTGCATCCCTGCATGATCCTGTGCGCTCTGCTGAGCCACAGGCTTATAGAATATCTTCGCAAACTCCTCCACTTCATTCTGAAAATAGATTTGCGCCGCGTCCAGTTCGTGTTTTAATGCTTCAAGCTTCTGCGGATCGGAGGACTCCTGTAAGCTCGTCGCATCATAGTAAGGTTTAAACGCCTTGTAGATGTCCTCGGCTTTATTGACAAAGTCCAATATGAAGGGGGGCTCTTTCCCCTGTATCTTTCGATTGAGGCGGGAGAGCGTCTGGACGGCCTGAACGCCATCGAGCCGTTTATCCACATACATGGCGCACAACAGCGGCTGATCGAAGCCTGTCTGGTATTTGTTCGCCACAAGCAACACCTGATAGTCCGGCGAGGCGAAACGGTCGGGCAGTTGTTTTTCGCTGATCGACTTGCCGCTCACAGCGTCCGTGTTCATTCCAGGCTCGGTGTATTCAATGCCGGTCTCCGGATCTTTGACTGTTCCGCTGAAGGCAACCATCGGACGGACATCAACAATCTTATTATTCGCGATGTAGCGCTCAAACGCTTGCATGTATCGCACGGCGTGAAGCCGTGAAGACGTGACCACCATGGCCTTTGCCTGTCCGCCCAGATGACTGCGCACCTTGTGACGGAAATGCTCGATCATGACCTCGGTCTTCTGTTCGATGTTGTGCGGATGCAGACTCATGAACTTAGCCAATGCCCGTGCAGCTTTCTTTTTCGGCAGGTTCGGATCGTCTTCTATGGCCTTTACGAGTCGATAATAGGTCGCGTAGGTGGTGTAGTTCTTCACGACATCGAGGATGAAGCCCTCTTCGATGGCCTGGCGCATGGAGTAGAGATGGAACGCCTCTGGCAGGCCGTTCGCCCCCTTTCGTCCAAACAATTCAAGTGTTTTACCCTTGGGCGTGGCTGTAAAGGCAAAGAAGCTCAGATTCGGTTGACGTCCGCGTGATTGCATCACCTGATTCAAACGGTCTTCCCAATCCGGCTCTTCCTCGGCGTTCTCAGCGTTGGTCGCCGTTCCGAGGATCTCCTTCAACTCCCGAGCCGTCTCACCGCTTTGACTGGAGTGCGCTTCGTCCACAATGACTGCATAACGCCGCTTCGCGATTTCAGCCTCCCATTTTGCTGCATCCGCTTTCTGTTCAGCGGTTGCCTCGTCCTGCTTCTCTGCACCCGCGACATGAAGCAGTCCGCGTAACACAAAGGGAAATTTCTGCAATGTGGTAATGACGATTTTAGTTCCATCAATCAAGGCTTCAGCCAGTTGTTTGGAGTCTTGATCAATCGCCTTCACCACTCCTTGCGCGTGTTCGATCTGGTAGATCGCATCCTGTAACTGGCGGTCCAACACCTGACGATCGGTTATGACCACAACGCAGTCGAATATCTTCACATCGGATGCGTCATGCAAACTGGCCAGTCGATGCGAGAGCCACGAGATGCTGTTCGTCTTTCCGCTGCCAGCGGAGTGCTGGATCAGATAGTTGCGTCCCAGACGTTCAGAACCCGAAGTTGAAACCAGCTTGCGCACCGAGTCAAGCTGATGGTAGCGCGGGAAGACCATCGTTTCCTTAGTCACCACACGATGTCCCCCCTTCCCGTCGTCTACCTTCTCATCCTTCTTCTCGATGAACATGAAGTATCCCAGAATATCAAGGAAGCTCCCAAATGAGAGAATATCTTCCCAAAAATAACCCGTGCGGTAGCCAGAAGAATGCTGCGGATTTCCCGCCCCGCAGATGATTTGTCCGGGGTGACTGCCTCGGTTGAAGGGCAGAAAATAGGTCTTCTCTTTGGCCAGCCGCGTGGTCATGTGAACCTCTTCCGAATCAGCGGCGAAATGGACAAGCGCGCGTTTCTTAAAATCGAACAACGGTGTACGTGGGTCACGGTCCTCTTTGTATTGGCGTATGGCGTTCTTCCAGCTTTGCCCCGTCCCGGGATTCTTCAATTCGATGGTCGCCACGGGCAAACCGTTCACCGCTAGCACCATATCCAGTGTGCGGTTGTCACCCGGATGACATGGCACCTGGCGTGTCACTGTGAGACGGTTCTGCTGGAACAGTTCAAGTATCTCCCAGTTCGCGCCATGTGCGGGTTTGAAATAGGCCAAACGAAACGTCTTGCCGTAAAATTTGAACCCATGCCGCAAGATATGCAGCGAGCCTTTCGTGTCCAGCTCCTTGACGAGCGTAGCGAGCAGCATCGCTTCAAGCCCTGTTCCATGCAGATCGCGCATCTCCGTCCAGAGCTTCGGTTGCGTGTCCTCAATAAAGGCAAAAACCTGCGCCGGAAAGAGTGCCCGCTCCTTGTCCCACTCCGCAAGGTTACCAGCCCTCCAGCCGCCGTACGTCAGCAGGATTTCTTCGACGTAGGTCTCGAATGCTCGTTCTGTGGTTTGCTTCATGATCTAAATATGTCCTCCTGCTCTAGACTTTAACGACCAGTCAGCTTCGAAGCAATCTCTCGCCGTTCCAGCATACGCATCTACCAATCGCCTACGCATATCTGAATCATCATGAAAGGCGGCCATCCAGATTCCGAAGAAACCGGATTCCTTAGCTAGATCAACGAGTGCCTCGCGAAAGTCATTATTGTTGTTTCGCGTGAGTGCGTCGCGTTTTAGCTGAGCAAGCTTCCACTTCTCTTCACGTTCTACATAGCGCTTGTCGCGATCAGTGGGCTGTTTGGCGAGGGGTTGCCCAGGGTGGCGGTCCAGCCCTACGAGTTCTATCAGTCTGACCGCTTTAGTCTTAACTTCGGGGTCGAGGTTTGATGAGGCCTCAACCAATCCACCAGCACTGTATTCAATTGCCATCAGCGTGTTATCCTTGTCCGGCCAAAGGAAGTCTTGGTCGTTCGTCGGTTTCGCGCCCTTGGATAAATTGCAGTTCACGCAACCAAGAAGGAAATTCGTCCAGTCCGTCTCACGCGCTAGATCCAAGCTTTTGGGCGAGACGTGCTCTACGGCTAAACAGGCTGGAAAGCGACGCTCACAGTAGCTGCAATAGCAGCCGAAGCAGTTCTCCAGATCGCCGATTGCATCCTGATACTTCATATAGGTCTTTGGCGCGGCAATGCGGGTGACAGGCCTCATTGATTATCCCCCTCCATCAATTGGACTTTTAACAATGCATGCACAGCTGGATCAGAGGTGAACGGCTCGCTCGCCTCTCGATAAAGCCGCTCAGCGACGCGTAGTTCGCCTGGCGCCACCAACTCCGCTGGTGACCTCTGTCTCTTCAATAGCGTGAAATATTTAGTTGCCGCTTCGCTCAACTTCTCCGCCCGAACGCTACGTTGGGGCTGAGGAACGCGCTGAATGTCCTCGGCTATATCTTCGATGCTGTTTCCACAGTCTAGAAGGAGGCTTGGAGCTTCTGGGCCAATAGACGTGATCTTCTGACGGTCGGTCGCCTGAATCACAAACGGTGAGTGCGTGGTCGCGATAAATTGGCAGTTGCGGTAAAGATCCTCCAGTGCCGGCACTATTCTACGCTGCCACTTTGGGTGGAGATGAACGTCGATTTCATCAATCAGGACGATTGCCTCGCCACCTCCGATCTCATCGTCTGGATACTTTAGAGAGAGTTGCCTCGCGATATCGACGAACAGTGAAAAGAGACGCTGCTCGCCGTCAGACAATTGGCTTAAATGGAGCGGACCAATTGCCCTTCGAATCATGATGCGAGGTGTGAGTTTCACCGCCAAAGAACAAGTTTGCAGGAACTTTCGTGCCTCGGGCGGAATTTTCATTTTCTCCCAGATCTCGCGCAGTTCTGGAAGCCGACTTTCATCCGGCTTACGTCCCGATGTTTCTGGGGTAAGAGTGACTGTGGGTTGATCGGGCCATTGAAATCGCCTTCCCTTCCCCTGGTATTTTTCCTCCTGAAAATAGCGCATCGCAAAGGACGAGGCCAGGGCCTGTTCCGGCAGTTCAATGAGCTGCTTCATTTCTGCGCCAGTGGGGGGCACAAGGGAGCAGTCATAAGGTTCGAAGCGCCAATAGAACTGGCGAAAATCCGCGGCGAAGGTGGATAGCACCCTGCCAACAAACTCCCTAACAGATTGACTATTCCCAAAACGACGTCCGCCCTGTTCCATCCGCCTTCGTGATAACTCCATCTCGGATTCATAGAGAAACTCTTCACTGCGACGAAGTTCAACACCCTCGAAACCTGGGATACGTTTCGCTCGTTTCACTTTCATGGCCGAGCAGGTCGCTTCGTTCGATGCGTATAGCAAGACTAGAGGAAGGTCCCTTCCATGAGGCGTTCGCTCAGCGCGTTCCCAAAGCCTCTTCCTATAATGAAATTGTTCAATACGATTATTAGAGGATTGAACTTCCGCCATGACTTCAGTATGGTCTGTGCGCAGCCGAATGTCTTCGTCCTCTAGTTTAGGGCGTCGCCACATTTGCTGAGTGCCTCCCAATGTCGCGAGCAAGCCACGAAGGATCGTCGTCTTGCCTGCGCCGTTTTCACCAACAAGCAGGTTGAATCCGGGTTGGAAGTTGAAAGTTCGCTGATCGAACTGGCGGATATTGGTTAATGTGAGGCTGGATAGATGCATGGCGAAGAAGAAGTCCTTATTCTGCAGCGGCGTGCAAGTGTTTTGCGGTTGTTGAAAAGTGTGAGCGCACGTCTATCTTGCCAGTGACAGCGGCGGTTACAAGGGCGGTGCGGTACTCCTGCAATCTTTCGACAGCTTCCTCCACTTTGGCCATCAGCGAATCCAATTTCGCCGTCTCCTCGTCCAGATATGCGGCGATGGCGGTTTGCTCGGGGAGGGGTGGAAGTGGCAAAGCGAGGTCGGAATATTTTTCCGCACTAACATTTTGAATTGTGGCCTGAATAAGACTAGATGAAAGCCACTGCCAATAGTTCACAGAATCTGTAAAGTGCCGCAAAAACTGTGGCGCAATCTTTTTCTGGTTCAAGCGCGCACGAATCAAGTATCCAGCGTAAGCACACGTTCCCCACTCAAGGCGATAGAGAAAAGTCTTCCCAGATGTTGCACCACTGCGAGCGAAGAGCACGTCCCCATCTTCTAGGTAATACTCTCTGGCTATTACCACCGGCAACGAACGAAACGTCTCCGGGCGAAGTTTCCCCTTATCATCAATGTCGGTGATCCGCACATACCTCGGAAGGTCTGGATCATCGATTTCCGAAGACTCGTTTGCGCCATATTGAAGCCGTTCTTTTATTGTAAATTTTAGTCGCTTTACCTCCCAATGCTTTGGGATGTCGCCTAGCCAGTCGATTCCGGTGGGTTTGAGGCGTGGGTTGGCGGTGAGATTCGCTTTCGCCGCGGCTTCGGCGGGTAACCCTCGCGTCACGGCGCGGGAGATGAGCGCGGTGCGCTTCTCCTTCAGCCGCTCGATCAACTCCCGTTTCTTCGCCACCAACCGGTCCACCCGCCCCGTCTCCCGGTCAAGAAACGCCGCGATGGCCCGTTGCTCGGTGAGAGTTGGCAAAGGAACAGCCAGATTCTGGATTACTCCCATTCCAATGTTCTGCTGAGTTCCAAAACTCCAACTCAGCTCAACGGCTGTCTGAAATTCTTTTGATTGCAGATAAAAGAAGAGAAACTGCTGGTCTGCCATATTTGGCTCGCATCGAATAGCCGCCAACGGCGACCAGATGTTGAACTCTATGTCAGTCTCCACCATCGCGACACGACCGGTAGTTGCTCCGGATTTAATCAGGTAAATGTCACCTCGCTGTGGCTTGTATTTTCTGCTAAATCGTTTGTGGTCCTCAGCAGTTATGTGGCCTCGGATTTTCTCGAAGTTGATTCTTCCACCGCTAACCGCTTCAGCGGAAACGAAGGGAATGCCCTCATCAAAGATTTCCGGTGTCTCGTGTGGTCCATCAGTAACTGGCGTCGAGACTAGGTGCTTGATTGATCTGACGGTCCAATCATAAGCAATGTCGCCGAGCCATTCGACGCCGCTGGGTTTATATTTCGGGTAGGCTGGGAGGTTCATGGGGGCGGGTCTCCCGGTTGCGAAGGCAATCGCTTAAATAAGCAACAATCAGAAATGCAAGAGGTTATGGCTTTTGAGCCTGTTTGCAGGGATTGTCGTTTAAATAAGAATGGGGCTCTCAATCCATGCATCTTGGGTTGCGTCGAGCAGTTCATGCGGACCTCCCCAAAAAAAGCAACCCGCCGATTTGAGCTACAAAAGGACTTGCTGTCTTTGCTCATGTGTCCGCCTCCTAGAGCGGCACGGTTTCGGTGTCGCAAAGGCAATCGCTTAAATAAGCAACTTTCTATCATCCAGGAAGTTATGTTTTTTGAGATCGTTTGCATGGGATGTCGTTTAAATAAGAATCAGGCCCAATAAGGCAGGTATCGGGCATACTTACGGGAGCCTCCAACCTTCTCGTCTGGCTTGATGGTCCCCGCTTCAATAGCGGCTGAAATAATCTGTGAAACGCTGGCTGATTTGCTTTCTGGCAGTTGAAAGCGTTCCCGGAGTGTCTGATTGGTCATCCTTTCGGACATAACCCACTTCAAGACACAGTGCTGATAACACGCCCGTATACGGTCATCCCGATCCATATCATCAAAATCCTTAATCCCGTAAATGGTGATAATGGTTCGTTTATGTCCGGCCCGGAAAGCGGGTGCTGGAAGCTGATAAACCTCGGCTGCGTGAATCACCTTGTCGATACCACTACTCTTTTCTTCGCAGATATGCATACGGCGCATCAAGTCGGCAAGACGCTCATTGCGAGACTGGTAGCCATCAATAAAACGGTCTAAGGGAACAATGGGTTCCCCGGGATTGGATATTTCAACCCGGTTTGAATAGATTTCCACCATCATAGACGCACCGCTGATTTGGAAATCCTGATGGATCAATGCATTCGCCGCCAATTCGCGAATCACAATCTCGGGAACCAGCTTTACTTCTTTCCGAAGAGCATTTTCAATGGCTTCGTTCTGAGGCAACTGACTCATAATGTAGCTGACCAGTCCCTGGAATCCGACAGCGTACCCTTTGCCTCCAGGCCGATCAATCTTTGTATCGAGCTTAGATGTTCCGCTATAGACCACCACGCGTGGAGCCTTTCGTGAAAGGTCAGGAAACTCGTCTAATCTTTTAGCCAACAGGAGGGCACCCAGTCGGCGAATGGCATATTCTTCACCTTTTCTGTCGATCAGTCTTTCTGACAAAAGACGGTCGATCACGCCTTCGCGATTAGACGGATACGGTAAAATAAGCAACTCAAAGAACGTCTGCGTGTCGAGCAACTCAATCACGCCTTGAGCGTCGAGTTCTTGTTTCGCAGGTTCTTCGAGCCAATCGGGCCCGCCTTCCGCAAAGATACGCCGGAGCTGATCCTCGCTCATTGGCACCAATTCTTCGCCCGACCGCATCAGATAAGAGCCATCAAGATGATAAGCCGTGCCGCGCGGGCGCGAGGGAATCTGAAAAACCAGCACGCGCCCATCTGGATGGGCAACCTCTTCAATGTCTACACGGAAGCTAACCGCTTCAAAAAGTTTCTCAGCCATCTCCACTGGATTGTTGAAAGCTGCTGTGCCAACTACTCGACGAGGCGGGATATCAGAAATACCAAGCAGTAAATGGCCTCCCCCTTCATTGGCAATTGCGACGCAATATTTGTAGAGTTTTTGGTTGTCAAACTGGGTTTTGGCCTCTTTGAATTCAAGTTGTTGGGTCTCGGTACGAAGAGATTTCCAAAGATCAATCTGTTCAGGTGTTGTACTCATGCGGTCACCTCATTGAGCATTTTCATGATCTCGCCCTCAAGCCGCTTGATGTCGGTCTCAATGACTTCAAGAGGACGTGGCGGCTCATAGCGGTAGAAGTGGCGGTTAAGCGGTATTTCGTAGCCGACCTTGGTTTTGGTAGAATCAATCCACGCGTCAGGCACGTGAGGTAGTACTTCGCGTTTAAAGTAGTCTTCGATATTCTCTTTAAGTGGCACGCTCTCGGTGTCGCGCAGGTCGGAGTCAGGCTCGGGGCTCCCTTTTGCGT
>Ga0247841_10005130_pt1 | contig 21624 bp, 15 predicted proteins | sample LaCruzMarch2015__2_FD_192410 | JGI IMG/M metagenome (GOLD analysis project Ga0247841, IMG submission 192410) | Freshwater microbial communities from meromictic Lake La Cruz, Castile-La Mancha, Spain - LaCruzMarch2015_18m | ecosystem: Environmental > Aquatic > Freshwater > Lake | place: Spain... | reverse complement strand
CGAGAGATAACCTTAATATATTTATCGATAAAATAATGGTTTTGTGACCGTCTAATTCAGTGGCTTTGTAGGTTATAAGAGATTGACAGAAATTTATGGTTTTATTAAGCTGTTTTTCAGTATGTGTGGAAATTTTTTTTATTACAATTTGGGAAAAATAGTTTTCCGTTTGAGAGAGAAAAAGAAGCTAACCCAAGAACAAATGTGTTTTCTTTGTGACATAAACAGGTCATATCTTTTTAAAATAGAAAAGGGAATAGCAAATCCATCAGTTAAAGTCCTGAACAAAATCTGCCGCGTTTTAAGAATAAAAATATGCGATCTCCTAAAAGAAATATAAAAATATGACATATCAAGAAAAATTTATTATGACAGCAATCTAAAATATATGTTTTGTAGGTTATAACCAACTGATTTTAATCTTTCGTTCCAATATTATTTCTCCATGGTGCGTGGAAATTTTTATTACAAAAGATTAGGGGAAAGCATTTTGTCATGTCGAAAAAAGCTAAAATTATCACAACATCAAGTCGCAGATAGGTCTCAGGTTGATCGAAGCTACTTGGCAGAAGTTGAAGAAGGAAAAGCTAATCCGTCGATCAAATTTCTTCATAAAATTTCTAAAATTCTAAAAATAAAAGTAGGATTATTGATAAAAAATTTATAATATTTATTTTTTACGCAAACATCACTTGACTTTTTATTACTATTACCATTAATATAAAGTTATTAGTATTTTTTGAAAAAAATAAAATATGGCAGAAATATCAGTAGCGCCAGCGTCAGCATCTCTTGAAGCGAGAGCAGTAAGATCGGGTGGTGCAGCAGGAGGAGCAACAGAGTTGGGAAAGTTTAAATTGGGTGAATGGTTTAGAAACGCTAAGAGTGAAATTACTTCTAAAATAGGATTAAAAAAAGCAGAAACTCAAATAGAAGGAAATAAGAGTGCTTCAGAGAAAATTAAGAATTTGGGAACAAAAATAGTTAATGGAGTTAATGGAATCGGTAATTTATCAGAAAGAGCATCTAGTCAAGCAGAAGCAAAAGCATATAAAAGATCTTCTAAAGCTTCTGAATATGAACGAAAACTTGCAGAATTAAGGAATAAGCCACTTGAAGCTCAAAGGTTAGCGGCTGAGCTTGAATTGGCAAAAGCAACTTTAAGAATGCACGAGTTATCAGATTCCTTTATTACTCCGAATAAAAAAAATATTATTGAACGAGGAAAAGAAGCTACCGGAAGGTTGGTTGATGCTGCCAAGGAAAGATTTTATGGTTGGCGAGCAGCTGAAGACAATCGTAAAGCTGAAAGTGACTTGACTTGGGCCGTAAAATATGGAGAGGCAGCCAGTGTGATTCATGATTTTGCTAATAATTTTGAAACAGTAATTGAAGGTAATGATAAGGCAGGAAAATTGAAAGGATCAGTTGAAGTGGCTAAAGAAACTGCAACTGACACAACAGTTGCTAAGGAAAAATCAGCAGAACAGTTTAACAGAGTGATTACAGAAGGTGCTACTGTTGGAAAAGCAGGGATAACTGAGATTAATCAACAAGAACCATCTGATGTTAAAAAACAACAAGAGATTTTAAGAAATTTACAAGCAGCGGTAACAAAGACAGGTACACAATAAATTAAAAGTTATTAAAATAATATGAATTTAGATGATAGTTTAAAAAATATTTCTGAGCTAGTTGAAAAAGATGTTAATTTAACTGAGGAGTTAAGGCAGGATGCGTTAGATTTGATTTCAGAAGTTCATTCAGATCCAACACCAGCTAATCTTCGAGTTTTAGCGACTGTTTTGGAAAAAATGAGCGATGCGACAAAATATATAAGCGCACTAAGAACTTTAGGTAGTTTTGAAGCGCAGCCGGCTACCGCATAAAAAATTACACTTTTCTTCCGTATTTCTCTTTTGAGAGCTTGATGATTTTATCACGATTATCATTTTTCATTGATGGAAGCGGTAGAGTAGTTACCGGAAATGGTGCACTGGTCATCCCATCAATTGACAACTTTAGAACAGCCTCAAATTTTCCAAGGGAAACAAGATCATTTTCAGTATAAATCTCTGCATATTCACGGGTCAATACGTAGGCATCCCTGGCCCCGACAACGAATGACATCAAGGTTCCAACGTTTCCAAATATTGCTTGGGTTACTTCTTCATCAAGTTGCTCAATGTATTGATTGGCTAAGGTCAAAGATAAGCGATATTTTCTTGCTTCAGACAAGATCTTGATAAAAGATTGAGTGGCAAAGTTTTGAAACTCATCAACATAAAGGAAAAAATCTTTTCGGTCAGCCTCTTTCATAAAAGAACGGTTCATAGCCGCCAGTTGAATCTGCGTGATCAACATTGCTCCGAGTAGGGCAGTATTATCTTCACCGAGCTTTCCCTGTGATAAATTTAATATTAAAATCTTGCCTTCATTCATAATCTGTTCCAGATCAATTGATGATTTTGTTCGACCAATTATGTTCCTGATCATTTTTGAAGTAACAAATTGACCAACCTTATTTTGGATCGGAGAAATTGCTTCGGCTTTCAAACGGTCGGGCATTTTAGCAAATTCCTTTTCCCAGAAATCCTTTAGAACGGGATCTTTAAGTTCACGGACGACCTTTTTACGATATTCGGCATTAGATAAAAGAGAAAGAATGTCAACTAGAGTTGCTCCTGGTGATTCAAGTAATGTTAGGATCACATTTCTCAAAATATATTCAAGTCTAGGACCCCAGCTGTCTTTATATAGTTTATTAAAAATCGAAACTATGCCTGATGCCACTAAATCTTTTTGTTGTTTATTTTTAATTTCCAAAACATTTAAGGAAAACGGTCTTTCCGTATCAAAAGGTTCAAGGTAGACAACATCGTTCAGCCGCCTTTTTGGAATAAAATCCAAGATCGTCTCTGATAGATCACCGTGGGGGTCAATAATACCAACGCCACGACCTTTGCGTATATCATCAATAGCCATGTTGGCAATGAGAGTAGATTTTCCAACCCCGGTTTTACCAATAATATAAACGTGTTTGCGACGGTCTTCAGTTTTAATTCCAAAGATCGTCTCTTTATTTTTAAATTCAGCCTTAGCAAAAAAATTAATATTATTTTTTTGTTCATCTGTCGCAGAATCAGGGACAACTGGTAGATTTTCCGGAGGTTCCCCCAAAAGAGTTTTTCCCCAGGCCATATTTTTTATTCCTGCAAGCAGATATCCAGGCGGATGCCAAAGAGTAGCCAACTCTTGGGCATTAAGGATCTGCCCCTGATGTTCAAAATAACCAATTTTTCTTAATTTGATTCTATCAATGAGCATTTTCTTAAAAAACACTCTTTTTTTAAATCCGTATTGATTACCTTCACCAAGAGAAAAACTACCAAATGTTCCAGCAAGATTTATCATATATGGATATGGGTCAATTTCATTTGTAGTTGATCCAACAACTAGGCGAATAACAGCTTTACCACCTTGAAAAGAAGCCTTTTTCATGATTAATAATTTTTGTGGATTTTGACCATATTTATCCGCTGTTTCATCATAGGTCAAGTGTCGGGCGGCGGTAACAGCAGCATCGGCCCAGGCAAAATATGCTGGGGTTATCGCGATCTGAACTGCAAATTTTAGATGGGCTGGCTGCTTTGACAAAAAGCCCAAAAGAGCAGATAATGGGTCAACATCTTTAAAATCAAAATAAGTCTTTGTTGGCAAATAGGAATAAGAATTTAAGACAACTTCGCCGATAGAGAATCTTGGGGACTTAAATACCAAATTCATTGGATCACTGGTTTTTTTTACAGTTGAAGTAGGAAAAGAGGATTGCACCAAGCTACTTATTAACGTTTCTGACGCAGATGGAGTTGTGACATAAAAATATAACTTTTGTGAGATCAAATAGATTTCAAAAGCATAGGTTTTTGGGTGAAGATAAAATCTTTTCCAAAGAGGAATATAGGAGGGGAGAAGAGAGGCAAATATCTGAGTACCCGATTCAATCGGCGTCTCATCATCCTTGGGATTACGAATTTGTAAGTGAGACAATTGTGACATATATAGAATGATTATATCAGAAGATTGTATAATGAATCTAATGGTAAGAAATATATTTAATTACTTCAAGAAAAGGCCAGGACTTTTAATTTTATCCATCATTCTACTTGCAATTACGGTGATTAATATCAAGCCAGACTTGTATTTGATGGGTTGGGATAATTATTCGTCCTACTTTAATCTAAAAAACAATATTTTTCGGGCTTTTTTTGCCACATGGAGAGAATACAGAGGGCTTGGTGTACCATCAGATTCTGAATCTACTGATGTGTTTCGTCAGCTATTTTTTTTGATCTTAAGTCCTTTTGTTAAACAAGGATTATTAGATCAAATTTTTTCTCTTTTTTCATTTAATTTTGGAGTTATTTTGATTTATTTATTATCAAAAAAACTTTTTAAAGGTGCTTTTCAAAATAACGAACAAAAACTTGATTTAGTTGGAGTATTTTCTGGATTATTTTACATTTTCAATCTCAACACTTTAGCTACTTTTTATTTTCCGATGATAATGTATATTAATCGTTTTTATACGGTCCCGTTGTTATTTTATATCTTCTTAAACCTAATACAGGAAAAAATTACATGGAAAAAAACAGTCCTTTTTTCACTACTAATAATCTTTTCTTCTGGAGCCTATATGACCGCTACGATATTTATAACCGTGCTAATTGCACTAATGATATTTTTACTGTTGCAAAGCCAAAATATAAAGAAAAGCTTAATTTTTATTTTGTTTTTTATTGTTTTAAATAGTTTTTGGCTTTTACCTTTTATAAATTACACGATAAATAAATCTAATGTTGTTTATCAAGCACCAACATTTATTGACGCCAATGAGATACAGCTTAATAAACCAGCCTCCTTTTACTCTCTATTCAAACAATTAATACTTTATCCAAATTTTTTTGATACGACAGTAACAAGTTTTAATAATAGTCTGACATCAGGTATTCATCCGCTTAGTAATCTTGTTGGCAATTTTCCTTACAATTTAGTTTTATACATCTTTCCATTACTTTATATGTGTGGGGTAGCATTGCTACTCATTAAATACAAAAAATACAAAAAATTTCTTTGGATCCCATTAACTATCTTTCTATATTTATTTTTATCATTAAAAGCTTTTTCTCCATTGGGATTTATTTATATTTTACTCGAAAAAAACCTTCCTTTCTTTGGTAATCTTTTTAGATTTGGCGATACTAAATTTCATTATTTTATTGGTTTTGCCGGAAGTTTATCCGCTGGTTTTTTTATCGCAAAAATATCAGAGAGATTAAATAAAAAGAACATAATATTTCTTATTTTGACATTAATAATTATTTCGACTACGGCATATAGTAGCTATTTTGGTCATTTCTTTGGTTTTTTTGATCTTAATAAAGTTCCGGGTGCTTATTTTGAAATTGCTAAGTTGATAAATGATGATAAAGGTGATTACAGGGTCTTACACTTACCATTTAATCAGGATCGTTATTGGCGATCATACAGTTGGGGATATTTGGGTTCATCTTTTTTACACTTCCTTATTAATAAGCCTTTGGTTGAAAAGACCTTTGAACCGGCCAGTCAAGAAAATGTTGAATTGAACAGTGAGATATATGCAAAAATAGCAAAAAAAAGCGAGGATTTGTATTCTCTTTTAAAGAAAACAGGAATTAAATATATAATTTTTGATGAAACAGTATCTCCCCAGATGACCGCAAAAGGATTAGGCTCGTGGGGCACTTATAATTATTTTGATTCAAAAGACGCTATTAAGAAATTAGAATCAGAAAGTTTAATTAGCAAATCTACTTCATATAATGTCAATATATCCGACTATTTAGATACTTATGAAAAAGTTTTTTCTTTTAGTCAGGATGACTTAAATTTAATCAAAAAAACTTCTAATTATGAAATTGTTTTATATAAATTAAAGGATCCTGACTCTAAATTTAAGCAAGTTGATAATTTTAGTTTTACTGATCCTAAAACATTTGGGTTTAACACTGATCCTGCCAAAGATACATTACAAGATGATAAATCTACCTTTGAAATATCACCTTTTAAAAGAAGCGATCTTAAATTTGAATTTCAAAACGGAAAAATAGACACAAGCATTGGTAACTTTAACCTTGTTCAGAATCTTAATTACAAGATCGAAGTAAGTGATAAAGACATTAGAACACCTCAAGTTAATGTCGAAGTTTATGTTCAAAGTGGTGAAAAAAATTTACACTTAAATTTTTATAGCAACCCTTTTCCAAATTTAGTTTTTGAGGATCAAATATTATCTGCCAAGACTAAAATAAAAGAAATTTTGATTCCTACTAATAAAATAGCCAATTCATTGCAAACCATGGAAAATTTAGAAAATTATTTGTCAAATTGGGGAGGGATCTTACCGTATAAATTAATTTCCGGATTAAGAATAAAAATAGGAGATAATATAATTCCGTTTCCATCAGAATTAAGCAACCAAGAAACATACGTTGGATCATTAATTCTTGATCAAGGATCTATTAAAGTCCAAATACTGAAAGAAAATTCGGACTCCAAAATAAATTTAAATCGCTTAAATTTAACTGATGATCCTAACTGTTTTTTTGATAAATTAAATGATTATTCTTCAACGGTTGACAATAAGAATGGTTTTAGAGTAGATAGCCAGAATGGCTCAACTTGTTTCATGTTTGATATAAAGGATTATGTCGATAATAAAGCCAACTATAGTGAGATAAAAATCAATTATCAATCACAGGCACACGACCTAGATTCAAAATATTTAAAAAATTATAAAACAGGTAAACCAACATTAAAATCGGTTATTAATGATTTTTATAAACCAAGTTATTTATCAACCTGTATAAAAGACGCTAATATTGACAATTGTTTTAATACTCATCAAATATTAAGTTTGAATTCAAGCGATTTAATCAAATCTGATTCAGTAATTTTTCCGACAAACAAGGAGATAAGCGCCTATAAACCAGTTATATTTTTTGCTTTAAAAAATACAGGATATCAGTCTCAGACACTCATAATCAATCAATTATCAATAAAGAAGTTTGAGGCTGTTTTAGAAGATAATTTAAACGTTAAATTAGAAAATAATTCAACTGTTTTTACTGTTAAAAAACCGCAAAAATTAAAAATAAGCTTCAATTTACCCCTTAATTATTTTTCATTCTATCAAGGAAAAAAAGATGGCTTTTCTGTATCAAATGGAGTTTGTGGCCAACCTAACTCGTATAGGACTTATAGGCAGACAGATAAGTTAATTAGTTATTTTGAAAACTGTGATAATAATCTTTTTCAATCTTTAGATTTTGACAGTAACAATAGCTATATTTGGTCAGTTAACTACAATTTAGTTTCCGGTAAATTTTCACATTTTAATCTTGGGGACGATTTTAATAAATATACAAATCAAATATTATCCCTAGGCCAGGGTTATCCGAATATAAAAGGGTTTAAGGAATTCCAAAATCCAGAATTTTTTGCTAACAAACAAAATATTTTAAATAAAGTTACTAATTTAGAATTAACTGATACGAATATTATTATTCCTAATAATTTTTTAATATCAGATCAAAAAAAGAAAAATTTTATGATTGTTCAAGACTCGGAGAATGAGGGAATGGCTGTCTATAATAACTTTAATGTTGTCCAAATTCCTAATATCTGGACCAATTTATCTATTGGACCAGAAAATAATTCATTTTCGACTGATCAAACCAGTAATATAAAATTTGCAAAAATTTTACCTTCCCTGTGGGAAATAAATGTAGATTCATCTTCTGGTAAAAACCAAATTGTTTTATTTAATGAAGGCTATGATAAGCAATGGGGTATTTATGCTAGCTTTTTTGATCTTTTAATAGGAAAAGAAGCTTCGATAAGCCATTTTAAATGTGATGGTTATGCAAATTGTTTTGAAATAAATCCTGTAAATACTCAATACTATGTTCTTTACTGGCCTGAGAAATTAAATGTCTTAGGATGGGTAATAACCTTACTCAGTTTGGCGGTTTTTGTAAGATCACGTAAAAAATTTTGAATCTGTCTGATTCTTCTATAAATAAACCAGTTAAATCGGGGTGGAAATAGCTTACCGGCCATAAATTGAGACATCCAGAAAATCCAGTGATAAAGATGAGCCTCTTGAATATTTTTAGAAGCCCAAGTATGTACTTCATAAGTTTTTTCTATTTGAATTTTATGAGAAGCGATTGATCCCGCTTTATTATGCCATCTAACCCTTGTTAAAACTTTATTTATATTGGCGAGTTTTCCAACTTGGCCTAATTGATACCACATATGAACATCATCGGCCGGCCAGAAATATTTTTGATACCCTTTGGTTTTTAGATAAGAGCTTTTTCTATACATAACCGTTGGATCAGCATATGGGCTCATCAAAAGCCACTGATTTCTAATATCAGCATCCGTTTTTGGGAAGTAAATATTATCTACAAATTTATAATTTTCGTCGAAAAGGGTAATGTCTCCTCCAACAACTACATGGTCAGGATTATCTTCAAGAAATTTTACCTGTTCCGTAAGACGATTTGGCATCATTATGTCATCTTGGTTAATACGAGCGATAAACTCTCCTTTAGCTTTTCTTACGGCATAGTTCAAACTTGAAGTTAAGCCACGATTTTTTTTGAACCAATAAAAATGAACGTTCCTATATTTTTTTTCCAATTTACGACATAAAGTCTTACTTTTATCTTTTGATCCATCATCAACCAAGATGATTTCATAGTTTTTGTAAGTCGATTTTTTGACCGACTCAACTGTTTCCACAAGATAAGAGGCACCGTTATAAACGGGTATGATTACAGAAATCTTTATTAATTTTTTAAAATTTTTCATATGTCCTTCGATCTCAGCTCAAATTTAATTTAGCTGATAAGGAAGGACATAGAGAGGGTATAGAGATTTTGATCGCGGGAAGCGAAGAGCGCGAAATGCGATCAAAATCAATGGAAAACCCAAACTATGTCCTGGAGGACCTCGAAGCTTTAATTGCTTCAAAAACATGGTCTTATCCTCCATTGAGTCAGGTTAACGAGCCCAGTTGCTCAGATCAGCGACAGGATTCAACCAGCGTTCCAAGATGGCGTATCGACCAGGGGTCGGACAAATTACCTCGCGGTAAATTGCATATACACACCAATTTCCTTGGCAGCGAAGGCGAACGATGTCACCATCACGAAGAGCCGTACTATCGGCTGAAGCGAACCACTCATTGAGTGTATCCGTCCAGAGGATTGTTCCAGCAGGAACTTTCCAGTTTCCGACAGAGCTCTGTCCACCAGACGCATAACCGCCAGAATCGAACCAGACGTTCAAAGACTCCATAAGGGGTCCAGGGTTATCCACTGAGGTGGACGTCCACATCTGATTGAATGCGGCAATGCTGAGGGCGGCGGGGGGCTGCTGAACGGCGGCGGGGGACTGCTGAGCGGGGAGCTGCTGAGCGACGGGGGCACTAATCTTGGGCAGAATGACCAAGAAAAACAATAGTAGCGCCAGCAGAACCAGCACAACAACCGCTGCGATTACGGGCACGATCCAATTTCGTCGAGTATACATGATCTTTTTCCTTTTTTTCTTTCTATTCATTTTTTTTCGTTTTCCGTTAGGTTTGGCGTATTTGCCTCTGGCCTTGGAATTGTCTATACCGATTGCGGTATAAGTAGGGGTTGAAAACACTCCCTTTTTGATTTCTCCTTTCTTTTTAGAATGACTTGCTCTCTGAAGCTAACTTGTAGTTAGCGTCAAAGTGCAAGCCAATCTTTCCCTACTTTAAATAATCCTATTTTCATAGAATTATTTGTTTTGGAAAGAAAGGAAGATTTCAGGTTGATTCGTGTTCATGTGCCTATGCCCATAAATTTAATAACCTGATTTACTCTTGCGAGTAAAATAGACACCTTTTCATCCTAGGTAGATTCAAGCTAATTGAGTCCGATTTGGAATCAAAATGTCTATACTCATTTTGTAAACGAGCGGCGGAAATATTATTTACCAATGATTGTCCTAGCTTTTGGACAACCCATTTCCGTCACGATCTACCAAATTTGGAAGATTAGTGACGGCTAATTGTCACAACTTCCTCTTTGGTCCCGCCCCTTTGGCGGGAAAAACTTGGGATTTAAACCCCAAGAATCGGGGGACAGGTGCTGGTCCAAATTTGGAATATTATTGCCAAACTCGGCCTATCCCACGATCCCTGAGATCAAAAAAATACCCAAGATCAAGACGGCGACATTCAGTCGCAGCCCTTTTCTTGGGTATCAACGAATCCAGTTTCAGCAAAAACTGTTTTCATATGCCCTATAGTATACAATAAATTATTAACATTTGCAAGTTTATGTTGTTCTATTAACCTGTTCTAATATTTTTTTTGCTTCCTGGTTATTTGGATCTTGTACCAAAGCAGCTTCTAAACAAGTAATAGCCGATTCTATTCTTTTAGGTTCAATTTGAGCTTCTTCCAAGTATTTCTTAGCTTCAACAATCCTATTTGGTCTAAAGTATTTTTCAGCATATTGACGAGCTAATACGTGATTAGATTTTAAAGCTTTTTGAAGGTAAAATTGAGCTTGAGCAAATTTTCCTGTTTTTAGCAAAAGTACCCCTTCAGCATAAGCAACTAAACCATGATCGGCTTTTAAATTTTTTGCTTTCAAAATCGATTGTTCTGCATTTTGAAGATCGCCACTTTTAATTGATAAAAGGCCACTTAATGCGTGCAATTCGGGGCTGGTTTTATCAATCCGTAATGCTTGTTGAAGATAGGTATTTGCCTGAGCGTATAATCCTGTCTGATAATAAAGTAAAGAAATATCAGCAAATCTCATTCTTGCGTTTTTAAAAGTGTTATTCTCTGTTGTTGGATTATATTGTTTTTCATATAAGGTGACAGCAGTTTGTAGATATGGATTATCAACTAATGGTGTAACTGGTTGTTGTGCCAAGGATCTCATAAGTTCTCGTCTTTGTTTGCTTCTTCCTGGATTATGATTTGAATCATGACTCAAATGATAGCCAAGAGCGGAGGGGGTGGGAATAACATAGAGTCCTTGAGCAATTAATCGTTGTAATAATATTTCATCTCCAGGATTATATTCTACACCTGGTGTGTAACCTGCCATCGCTTTTAAAATGGCTTGTTTTGATGCGCTACGACAAACTTCATGGCAAAATGAAGACATTCTCATTGCCCAGTGGCCATCGTATACGGTAGTATTATTTCCGGCATCTTTTAGCCAATTGGTTTCATAAAAATTATTGTCACCAATGAATCTGACGTCATCATTAAATGTGGGAGTAGCGTTAGCTAATAACGTACCTATATTATCATCATTAACTTGAGCTGGATCAATTTCTTTTCTAAATCCTATCAATATTGCATCATCAAGTACTTGGTGGCGTTTCATTAATTCTTCGATGGTTTGCGGAAGCGGCATATAGTCTGGATCTATAGTGATAACCACATCTCCTTGGGCAATTTGGGCACCAGTATATAGAGCCCCAACTTTACCTGAATTTTTCTGATGAACAATTCTTATTTTTATATTTAATTTTCCGATTACTTGTATAACTTGATTCATATCGCCTTTTGTTGAACCATCATCAATTACAATAACTTCAAATTGACCAGGATATTTTTTTGCAAAAGATGAATGATCTAAAGCAATAAGACTACTTATTAATTCATGTCTGTTATAGACGGGTATAATAACACTACAACTTTTATTGATAGATATTTCCTTGTTTAGGGAGCCAATAGGATCAGTAACTAGCTCTATTCCAGTGGCTTTCTTATAATATCTTTCTGCAGCGGTATAATCATTTCCAAATGCTTCTAGTATTTGTGTTAAAGGAATGTGATTCCTAATCAAGGTCTCACTAAGACCATGCCTATTTTTTTTATCGGTAAAATATAAACTTTCAATATCGTCATCTTTCTCAACATCAGTAGTTACACCACTTTTTATTACCTCTCTTTTTCTTTCTAATGATTGAGCAATATTTCCTACATTTTTGAGTATAATTCTTCTTTCTTCAACAGCAAAATCTCCTGGCTGAAAACCGAGATCAACCATGACTCGATACATCGTTTGTTGAGCTAATTGTTTGTCTGGTAGTATAAAACGGAGTTGTTCATAAGAAAAATAAAACATTCTTTGAAATCGCTGAATATTTTCAGGTGTAATATGCCTATAAGGGGCTTTTGCTTTAAGTTCCGACAATGGAATCGTTCTTACTTCTTGGTTATTAAAATTGCCAGCATCGTATCCGTTTGAATTTTTTATCAATTCCCAAAAATATCTACGAGGACTTGAACTAATTGTTGTACCTGAAAATCCTATTGTGGCAATATTTGGAACAAACACACCATTTTTATCAACTTGACCTCTCATAGCTGATATACGTTTTCCTAAATCTAAATCTTCTCCAACCTCTGGTTGCCAATCGCATCCTCCGCAAAGTGCAAATGATCCAGCATTAATAACAGTATTTACACCATATGTCCATAATCTCGTTGAATCAAAATTTCTCTTTTCAGGAGCAATTTGATGAATTAAATTTTTTGTATGAGTTCTTAAAAGGTGATCAACCGATCTATTTAAATACACAAAATCATTATCTATTGTTTCGGACGGCATCATGTCAGAGTATCCAACTGCAGCATCAAGTGCAGGATTTGAGTCAAGTAAGCGAATATTTACTTCAACTTGGTGGGGATCAACTTCGAGTAGGTCAGCGTCTTCCATATCAAGATATAGAGGTTCCTGATAGTTTCCTCCCCTGTTAACAGCTCTTAAAAGAGTTAAATCGTTAGCTAGTTTACGAACAAATCCAATATTAGCCCACGATTTCTGTATTTTTACTTCTACAACATTAATATGTGTTTGAGGATGAGTATGTTTAAACTTCAGAATTTCATCAAACGTATTGTCATGTTTCTCTTGTTCTGCTACATTGACCAAGACTGTAACTTCATATATATCTGGATCAAGTAATTGTTCGTGTTCGTCAACTTGTTTTATTATTTCAGAAAGACTGTGACAAATCACACGACCTTCTTTTCTTGCAGGAATTACTATCGAAGTTCGACAACGATTATTCATAGGCTCTAATGATCTTTTCCCAATCTCATAGACTCCAGCAGAGCCCGGTTCAGTCTGAATAGATTGTTCTTTTTGAGTAATTTTTTCTAACGCTCGCATGTAGTCAGGAAATTGACTGCGAGTCCAAGCAAAGTAAGCTTCAATATCTTTTCTTTCTTTTTGGATATTTCTTTGAGGTTCAGTGGAAGGCAAGCATTCACTATTGAGAATATCAGTTCGTTGTTGTAACCAATTCCTCATATATGAAGGTATTAATTTAAAATTTGGCGTTTTTTTAAGCAGTAGGTTTTCTTGTCGAATCATATACCCTATAGTATATCAAACCAGAGGTCAGAATACAACCATAGTAATTATTGGAACAGGTAATATATTCTTATCCACTCGGCATGAACATAAACCTAAACACAAATCCTATAAGGCTATTTATGGTATAATTAGGCCATAATTATGAAGTACTTTTATCTCAACATATTTTTAATTACTATTCTTATTTTTATTTTTACCAATACAGACTACTCCAATGTTTTTTCTTCATCAATCTCAACTAAAATTGCGTTTCCAACAATGATCCCAACCCCAACTCCTACGATAGCTTTACCGGTACGCTTAATTGTCCAAAAATTGTCAATAAACACCTTAATTGAACCTGTCAGTGTTGATGTGAACAATATTGTAGAAGTACCGGATGATTGGGATAAAGCCGGTTGGTATTCAAAAGCGGTTAAACCAGGAGAAGCGGGGACAGCTGTAATTGTTGGACATTATGACAATCAATTAGGAGATCCGGCGATATTTTATTATTTAAATCAACTGGAAAAAGGGGATAAGATTATGGTTTTGACGGGTGATAATAAAGAACTTTATTTTATTGTTAAACAAAAGGCAACTTTGCCTTATTGGTCTTCAATTGATGATCTTATGTCTACTGATAAAAATAGAAATTTGATCTTGGTTACTTGTGCAGGATGGTGGAATCAAGCACTTCAAAGCTATTCTGAAAGGTTGGTTGTAAGTGCGGTTAGAGATAACTAGAAAATATTAGGCTCTTTTCCTAAGATATATTCCAGCTCCAACTCCAGCCATTTGTATGGCGATTAAAGCTAATCCCATCTCAGGTCCGGCAGATGGCACTTTTGGAGGTGTAGAAACCTGTTTTTCGATACAAAACTGAGATGAATCATCATCAGTTTTATCATTTGACCAAGCTTGAGCCTTGTTTACTAAACAAAACAAGCCTTGATTTGCAGGCAAATTAGCCTGAGCGTCAACATTCATCTTAAAATACCAAGTTTTTTGTTCATCGGCTCCAAAGTAACCACCATTCCAAGTGATGGTTCTCGTTGAAGCATCAAAAGTCCCTGGGCCTTCAATTGGTGTTAAGTAAGAAGGAACATAGTCTTTAGCTGTTAATTCTCCGATAGTTGTATTAGAAGTATTTTTTACTGTCACCTTAAACATCACGGTTTGACCAGGTTTATAACGAGGATCAGAAACTGAAAGGTTATCAACATAGTCAGATGTACCAGGTTTTTGAACCATTTTATCAATAAGGATAGAATAAGAATTGCATGATTGTCCGTATTGGCCATATTGACCAACACAATCGGCTTTAACTGTAGAAACCGCAAACAAAAGTCCGAAAACAAAAAGTGAAAAAAGAACTATTTTTTTCATAGGAGATCATTATACTATAAGATTCGGGAAATGTCAACTATAGGACATGAAAAATCAAACATTAAATCTTAAAGATCAAAAATGAGCTCAAAATTCAAAGTTTTCAATATGTTTTGATCTTTGTACTTTGATCTTTAAGATTGTTATAATAGGCTATGAAACTTAACGCTAAAGAACTTCGTGATGTCAAAGAAGAAGATATTATTGATAAATTAAAAACAATAAAACGCCGACCAATGTATTTTATTTTAGAAAATATTTACGACACTTATAACATCGGCGGATTGTTTCGACTGGCTGATGCTTTATCTGTAGAAAAAATATATATTTGTGGGGAAAGTGAAATTCCGCCTAATTCAAAAATAAAAAAAGCATCAATTGGTACTTATAAAGTGGTGCCATGGGAATATAGAAAAACGGCAAGAGAAGCTATAGAAGAGCTAAAATCAAAATTAAAAGATCAAAATTCAAAAATAAAAATTATCGCGGTCGAACAACATTCTACCTCTATTCCTTATACGAAAGCCGATTACAGTAGCCCCGTGGCTTTAATAGTCGGAAATGAAACTTCAGGAGTAACTGAGGAAACATTAAAGCTATCTGATCAAATAGTAGAGATTCCGATGTGGGGGATTAATAGATCATTAAATGTGATCGTTTCAGCTGCAATTGTTAGCTATTATGCCGTTATATGAGCCATTGTTTCAGTTCAACAAAAGAACTATCTAGATTGCCTTACTTTTCTTTGGATAAAGATGGAGAAATTCATTTAAAAGAGGGGATATTAAACCATAAGGTCATTGATTTTCATACACACTTAGGTTGGAACTTCACTTTAGGAAAGAAAATTGATCTTTGGAAAAAAATGAAGATAAATTATAGTTACCCAGGAGAGGGTAAGATCGATCTAAACCGACACGGAGCTCTTGATTTTGGGAAAACACTCAATAATAAAGAAAAAGAAATTTTTAAAGGAGTTATCAATTTAAAACAATATTCATTTACCTATACAATTCCTAATATCTTCGATGAAATGAATAGACTTCAAGTAGAAAGATCGGTGATACTAGCGGTAAAGATCCCACTAATGGCTAATAATACCGATAATGTTTTGAATAGTATCAAAGAAAATCCCGAAGCAGTGAAAAGATTAAAAGTTTTTGCAAGTCTAAATCCTAGGAGCTTAAATAAAAAAGGTCGGCTGGCTGATTGGGTAGGAAGGGGAGCCTGCGGTATAAAACTTCACCCTTTGTTTAATTTTTTCAAACCTAATTCTAAATCGGTCTATAAGATATATGAACTTGCTCAAGAGTTCAACTTGCCAATAATATTTCACACCGGCTTAAGCCCTGCAGCTCCCGAGTATCTTAGACGATTTGTAAAAATCGATGATTATCTTTGTGCTGTCCGGGACTTTCCAAAGGTCAGATTCATTCTTGGTCATGGAGGAGGGTATAGTGATTGGACGGAAGCAATAGAAATTGCGAAAAAATATGAAAACGTTTACCTTGAGACTTCTGGCCAGCCGCCAAAAGTAATCAGCGAGTTTGTAAAAAAAATCGATATTAATAAAATTCTTTACGGTTCTGACTGGCCTTTTTATCCGATGGCCATTTCTATTGCTAAGACATTATTAGCCACGGAGAGTGATAAGCAGGTAAGAAAAAAAATATTTTATTCAAATGCCCAAAATTTTTTCCAACGTAAAAAATAAAAGGATTGTTCAAATTTATCTTCAATTTGGTTTTTGCTTTATATAGGGTTAAACAACATATTAATATTGTCCCTATAATTATATTTTTTAGGTAAACATTTTTAGTTAAATGTATGAAATATATGCCTATTTAGAGCCTATTAAAAGCTTTTTTAATTAAGAAATTAAAATGCACTTGACAAACCAAAAAATATCCTTTAATGTTTAATTATAGGATTAATTTTAATTATAAGTTTTGATTAAAGGCTGATCAAACTTTAATCATAGAAATTTCAAAACTATGAGAACTTATCGTCAAATAGTTTTCGAAGATTCAAACTTTTCTGAAAGTTTATGGTCTGGATAAAGCAAATTGAGTGCGACCTTATACGCCGCCGAGTCCAAAGAACTTATCTGAGGGCCCGGCGCGTTTTTTGTTGGGGATCAAATAGTCTTTATTATCTTTCTTGCTAATGGTACAACGGTCACTATAGTCAATATCCCAAGCAAGGTGTACATCGTCCTCATTCCACCAAAATTAGCTATAATTGGGCCAGAGAGGGTGATAATAACTACATAAATAATTCCAATAAACATGCTTAAGGCTGAAAGGGCTGTGGCTCGATAGCGGGAATCATACTCTTCATTAGTGTACTTATTTAAAAAAATAAACCGTGCTGTCGCGGATATCATAGAAAAAGCCACAAAAGGTATTCCAATCACTCCGTAGAGCCAGCGGCCCGGTAAAAAGGCTATGATCATCATGATGGGAAAAAACAGAAAAGAGTTTCTTTTAGTAAATATTTTTTCATTTTTTACAACAAAATTGATTAATAATATAATTATTAATCTCAATAAACCATCAATGACACCGCGCACTTGGTTGGAGAAGCCAAGATCAACAAGCATGTATGAGTTAAAAAACATTGCGCAAGTCCACGTTATTCCGCCGACAGCAATATAATACCAAGAGACAAGAGATGAATGGTAACTTTTAAAGAGCTCCTTAACACCTAGTTTTATTTGGTTTATATAATTTTTTAGGGTAAATTTAACCGTGTCGACAATCGGTTCGATATAGAAAAAGCTTAAACAAGTGTTTACCAGCTGAAAAAATCCACAGATTATAAACGGCAGCCAAGGCGTAATTGTATATAAAAAACCTCCAGAAATCGTACCTGTGATAAGGCCAATTTGGAAAAATATATTTTGTTTGACTAAGACCTTGGAATAATTTCTTTCTTTCTTGTCTTGCTTTAGAGAGTCGTATACTAGAGCGTCTGTTGAGCCTGAAAGTAAAGAATCTCCAATACCACCCATAAAATATGCAATTAAAAAATGATAAAAGTTTTGGGAAAAGAAAAGCAATAGGAAATAAAAAGTGTTAATAAAAAAACCTAAAATTATTGTCAATCTTTTACCTAGAATATCGGCTAAAGCTCCAGTTGGAAGTTCGGCTATGAGTTGAATAAAATATCGAAAGGCAAATAGAAAAGAGACTTGAGCGACGGTTACTTTTCCTTGGAGGTAAACAATGATAATTGGGATTATAAAAACCATTGAATCAAAGAAAGAAGTAAAGAAATAAATAAGAGTATTTCTAGGAGAGATCTCTTTTTTCATCCTCAAATTATATCACTTATCTTGATGTTGCTTCTTGGTTAGGCAATATACCTTTGTAGATTAATTTATTTTCTTCAATACGGGCTTCTTTGGCATAAAAAAAGCCGCTGTATCCTGATAGGCGGTCGTTAATATAACCAATGATCAGATTCCTCTTATTTTTTACCTTAGAAAGATCAGCGATCATATCAAGTGATAATTGAGCATTAACAGGTTTAATTAAATGAAAATTAGGTTGACTAAATGTTAAAAAATTACCAATAGGCATAGGAATTCTATTTAGTTCAAAAATTTGTGGGTCAAAAGCATCAACTTTATTGTCCTTAAGTGAAGCCTTCATTTTTAGGTAAAAAATTGGATTAGGCGGTAAAAGTTTCATAGCAAATTCAACAGCTACTTTAGGAATGCCGATTGCAGCTGCATAGTTTGGGACAACTGTCTTATTTAACCCACCGGAAACTTCGGCCGATCCATCAGCATTAAATTTTACCTGTACATTTTGATACGGCCAGTACTTCCAAGGCCGGTTATTCATAAGCGCAGATGCTTGAACTGAAGTCAATGAAACATCAACATCGTGTTTTCCGAATCTTTGAATGCTTTGTTCATCGGATGACGAGGTGGGCAAAGCTATCCATTCAACATTACCTTTTGCCTTAGCTTCAATTCGGTCTTTTTCGGTATATCTTATTCCAAGATCCTTTGGTTTGTTAGTTCCAAGTAAACTGGCGATGGCTGGAATATAACCCATATACCCCAAACCAAAAATAATCGCAGCGATCAAAAAAAGAAAAACAAGAAGAAAAAGTCTTCCAATAAGTTTCATATATTTTTGAAACTAATAATAGATATTATACAAATTTATTTTATGAAAGAAATCATTCCAAGAAAGCTGAAGATGATTATAATAATAACGCTGATAAAAAACTTCTTGGCAAAAGGACGACTACCTTGAGCAAAGGCGTATCCAGATTTTGAAAGTAAATTAACAGAATTAGCAAGTATTAATGTTATAACTCCAGTTTGATAACTGATGGTTTTTCCAGCTAGTTCTGCCGTATTAATTGTCACCGCATCAAGTCCAGTCACTGCGCCTAAAATCGTACTAATAATAAAACCATTGCTGCCAAATATTATTAAGGCAAATTTAGTAGCTATTTTTATAAATAAAAATAAAAGCGCGAATTTTAAGGCTGGCATTAAGGAAAAAAGTTTGTCATTTTTTAAATTATCTTTAGTCTTAGTCAAATTTTCTGATTTCTTATCTTCTTTTTTAAGAAAATAAAAGCCGAGAATACAAGCTGTCACCGAAATTGAAAAAATATAGATCAAATTTTTTGACAAAAATATTAAATTAACCGAAGCTAACAGAATAAAGTGTTGGAGAAAGCTGGAAAGATTGGCAAAAATAGCCGCTGAAGCTAAACGATTTGTATTTTTTGACTCCTTACTTTTTTGAGCTAAAGATTGAGTGGTTGATGTTGAAGAAATGAATCCACCCGCAATACTCGTCAGCAACCAACCCTTTTTTTGACCAATAGTCTTTTCCAAAAAATATCCGGCTATTTCAACTCCAGTGACCAAAGCAACGACCTTCCAAAGACTAAATGGATTAATAATTTCAAGATTTAAAAATCTATCAAAGTTAATTTGAAAGGTGGAGAGTAGAGTTTTTAGAAAAGGAATATCTTTTAAAAAATAAGCAGTGTTGGGCAAAAAGGGGAGTATAACTAACGCAATAATGCCGTAGCTGATGAAAGCTTCCAGCTCAAATTGTTTTATGCCGGCAACAAATAGTTTTATCTTACTTTTTAAAGAAAGAATAAGCATAAGAATAATAACCATAGCAATAATCAATTGAACCGGAAAGACATTTAATCCAACAAATATTCCAATTAAATAGCTCCAAAAAATGGCCAGTTCGGTCGTTAGGCCGTTATCTTTTGTTGATAAGCTTCCAAGAATATAATAAGCAATTAAAAGTAGGCAAAAAGTCACAGAAATTATTAAAAACAAACTGAAATAATTTTGAAGCAAAAGCGCAGCGACTGTTCCGAGAGTTGTGATTAGAGCAAAACTTCGCATACCAAGACTTCCGATACCGCTTCTTTTTGTTTTGTCTACTTGCAGTTCAAAAGATTCTCGTTCTAAACCGATTGCCATGCCCAACAATAGAGATAAAACAAGTTTTACTATAACAGATAAATTCATCGTATGACAATTATATCAGAGATAATGATATATCTAGGGCTTTGGAAGAATGAGTTAAGGCACCAAGAGAGATTACATCTGCCCCGACTTGATCAAAATCTTTTATATTACTTTCAATAATACCACCGGACAATTCAAACGCTATCCTAGAATCATTATTTTGACGTTTAATTGTATTTATGGTTTTCATAGCTATAGAAGGCTTAAAATTATCAAGCATAATGATCAGAGGAGCGGGGATTTTCATTTTATGGTAGGAATTATTAAGAAAATACGCTTCTTTTTCTGAAATAACTTCTATTTCAAAAGGATTTGTGACAAGGTTTTTTAAAACAAAATTCAAAATAATTCTAATACTTTCAAGTCTGGAAACGCCAAATTTTTTAGCCAATATGTCAATATGGTTATCTTTGATAAGAATTTCATCAGAAAGGGAAAGTCGGTGCGTCAGTCCGCCTCCAATAAAAACGGCTTTTTTATCCATTAACCCCCATAGAGTTTTTCGAGTTGAAGCTAATTGAGTTTTTAGATTGTTTTTTGTAATTAGGGAGTTTGCAATGGTCGCAATACCACTCATTCGTTGTAGGATATTTAAAATTGTTCTTTCAAACTTAAGAATTTCCAAAGGGTTACCAACTAATTCCAAGAGCAAGTCCTTGTTTTTTATTTTTACTCCGTCTTTAATAATTTGCCTCGTTTTTAACTTAGTTCGCTTGTTTATCAAATAGACAACTTCTTCAATGCCGGCAGCAATTCCTGATTGTTTGGCGATAATATTTGCCTTTGCAACTTCATATTGGCCGCTGATTATTTTTGAAGTAATATCATTCTCGACAATATCTTGTTTTATTTGAAGATCGAATATCTCCAGACAAAAATCAGCATAAAATTTGTTTTTGATTGTTAAAAGGCTACTTTTGTCGAAGTATTGTTTTACTATACTATTCATAAACTACTTAGAAACTGCAAACATCCTTTCAATTGGAATTCTTGCTTTGTCAGCAATTTTTTTAGAGACTTTAACCTCGAATTCCAGGTTTATTAATGAACTTAAAAGTTTGGGTAATGTTATTTTTTTCATAAACTGACATATCATATCGTCGCGCAAAGGGGCAAAGTTTTTCTTCGAATTTTGTTTATCTAATCGATGAATTATTCCGGTTTCGGTTGCAATTATAAAATCAACCTTTTTTGATTCTTTAGCATGTTTTAACATGCCTCCAGTTGACA
>Ga0247841_10005128_pt1 | contig 21625 bp, 20 predicted proteins | sample LaCruzMarch2015__2_FD_192410 | JGI IMG/M metagenome (GOLD analysis project Ga0247841, IMG submission 192410) | Freshwater microbial communities from meromictic Lake La Cruz, Castile-La Mancha, Spain - LaCruzMarch2015_18m | ecosystem: Environmental > Aquatic > Freshwater > Lake | place: Spain... | reverse complement strand
GAGGTCCATGGAGAAGGACTTGTTCTTCCTTGGCAAATACGAGTACTAGAAAATCGAATTCTGATTGGTACTGCTGGAACAAAAGCGTTTTATGCTGATGTGGCTCCAGATAAAAATGAAGCTTTTGGAAGAAATAGAACTCTTGTCGAATTAAACAACCTCAATAATGTATTGCCCGAATTCATATCATTAGCTTTTGGGTATAATACGCAGGGCAAAGAATTAACAGCTTCTGATTTAGGCTCTTTAGAATACCTGGAAAAAGCACTTTGTTGGGTCGGTAGACGTGCTGTTGCCTACGATGGATTTCCTACATACGGTCATCTCTACCATAATAACCAAGTCGTCACCAATTCTCGTTGTACAACCCATCTTGGTTCTGGTGGAGTTTCCTTTGGGCCGGCCTCTGTTTTTGTAAGCCGCTACTCACAGCAGGTATGTGACGATCCCTTTATTGAGAAGGTGCTCAAATATGCTGATTCACGGCGAACTCCGGAAGCTAATTAATCCTATTTGATCAGATGCGATGGTTGAGTTTTGTTTTTCAAAACTTTAACCATCGCGTCAACTTTTAGAAAAAGTACAAACGAAAAAATCACATTTTTTTAAGGTGTTTGGATAAATCCCAAACCTTTGATTTGTGATGTTTCTTCCTTACATTGATTCGGATAGAGATCAAAATCTATCTGGCTATAGCAGGCCTGGGAGGCCTGAAATTGCAGAGCCCACTCCTTGTCTCCATAAGAAAAGTGCCACCATTCTCCGTAAAAAGGAGCAAATCCTCCTTGCTGAAAAAGATTGAGTAGCAGCATTCGATTCGCAAGCTGGGTCTCAGAAATTTCCTCTGAATATGTAACGATTTTATTGGGTTGATCAAAATCAAAAATTTTACATCCCATATCGAGTTCTTCACCATTTAATACAATCGTAGCATCAACAGCTCCTCCTGTTGGATGTCCCGCGACAGAAGGATGTGCGATGAAAAGATTCGCTCTCTCTTCAAAAAGAGCTGGATCTTCTCCTTGCCTATGGATTTTATTGCTGATCTCTTGAAAGTAGAATTCCTGTACTTGCGGATGTCGATATCCATAATAGATCAATAATTTCATGTTTGAATTAAATGCTGTTAATTCTTTTTGCATTGCTAAGAGTTTATCTCGTACGAGTGAACGCACAAAAATTTGGTTGCCTGTATAGGGAAACATGTCTTCCATTTTAGGATAGCATACGATCAAAGGCTCTAGTTCATTGAGAGAAACCATGGTGTCTCCATTATCTCGAACTGGAATCTTTCTAAGTTCTGCTAATGTTGGAATATAGACTTCTTTTTTTCTTTCATTGATAGAAAGACTGTTAAAATTGAAAGCCATTAATTCTCCTTTAAAAATGATTTTTTGACGTATTTCATTCTTTTATTTTAAAAAATTTTACAGACGATAAAGATCGCACCCAAATTGCCATCATAAGAGCAATAATTGATCCAAAAACAATAGGCAAGCTTAACAGAGATTTTGGTACAAACACTCCAACGAAATATGTCCCTAAAATAGCCACAAGCCCTGTTAAAAAAAGCATGATTGCCGAAGCATTTGATTTGTCTTTAGCCTCTGACAAACCTTGAGAGGAAACGTTAGCATACAAAATACCATCTCCCAACTGGATAATCGCTTGAGGAAGAAAAAGAGCCAAGCCATTGATCCAAGAACTGCAAAGAAAAGCTCCCATAAAGCAAGTTCCCAAAAAAATTGTTAAAATTCCTACAAAAATTGCTCGGGTAGAATCTACTTTGTTTGCAAGATAAGTTGTTAAAAAAGAACCAAAGATAACACCAACACAGGGAATCATTGTCATCATACCGTATTCTTGGGACGAAATACCCATCAAATCACTTGCGATAAAAGGAGCCTGCTGCGCAAAAATGCACACAATTGCTGTAGATAATCCGAGCAAACAACCCGATAAAACTAAAGATCGATTTTTAATTTGTTCGATATAGGCCGAGATGATTCGCTTGCCTTGTAAGGCTGTAGGGTCCTTTTTTTCAATCGTTTCAGGAAGAAAAAAGGACGAGAAAATTAAAAGAACCGTAAAAACCAGGAAAAGCCAAAAACCTCCTCTCCAGCCAAAAAATGGAGTCAAAAGACCAGCAAGTGACGTCCCCAAAGCAGGCACAAAAGCAAAAGAAATAGCTCCATAAGAAAAAACTTTTGTAGCCTCGGCACCGGAAAGAATATCACCAATCATTGTTTGTCCGATTTTTAAAGCAGCGGAGCATCCAAGAGCTTGAATAAATCTTCCTAAGCATACAGAGAGATAACTTTCCGAGAAAATCGTCAAAACAGTCCCGATCACTGCAATACAAAGACCAATCAGCAACGTTCTTTTACGCCCAAATCGATTCGCCATAGGGCCGTAAGGAAGTCTTCCTAACGCTGTCCCAAAGAGAAAAAGGGTCATCATCCACTGTGATTCAGATTCTTTAAGATGAAATTCGCTCATCAAATCGGGAAAAGCTGGTGTAAAAATAACAGCTGCTAAAGTTAAAAAAGGGAAAAGAGCCATCAAGATTAAAATTCGTGGAAACAGAACTAACTGTCTTGAAAGCTGTGGAGGGGAGTCACCCAGACTAAGATTTGTAGCGTCGTACATAGTACCATGTATTTTCGAATAGTTAATTTTAGCATTTTTATAGAAATGCCATATTTAAAATTAAAAATTGAATATCAAGCTTCTTGATTTAACATTAATTAGGGAAATTATTTATATTTAGTTTGTGATTTTTTATTTAAAAAATTATATACAACCAAGTATTCTTTATTCCTAAAATGTCACTCGTGAAACTAAAAATTCAAAAATTATCAGCAGTGAATAGTTTTAACTCATTTATTTTCAATGGGATGAGTAGCTATTTTTTTTCTGGCTGATTTTTTTATGCATAAATATTGAGCTTAAAAGCATCATTATGCATAATTGGGTAATAAAAGTGGATGATTATGTATTCTTCGTTTAAGCAACAGTCAGCTGAGAGCTCTCTGCAATCGATAGATTGCAGCTCTTATGCTTTTTGCTTAAACCAATCCTTTATAAGAGCCAATTTCCGGGGGTAACCCCCCACACATTCCTTGCGTATCCTCACATCTAAATTTTAATTTCACAAACAATATGCAAAGGAATTTTTATGGCTATACATGCCCCTATTTCACAATGTTCATTTTCCCTTATTTCACATAATAAAGCGGCCTACCAGTTAGAAATCGATTTTATAGACAAGGCAGGCTCAAGCCTTTCAAAAAAGCAGGTTAATTTTGCTCAAGATAGAGCTCCGGTAAAAGAACGCCTTTGGGATGTTGCCTCTATCAATAGCAAATGTGGTTCTCATCTTTTTGAGAAAAGTGATTTTGCCCCTATTAATGCTGCGCTTGCCTATTATACGAGCTCTGCTTCACTTGATACTGATCCCATTATCGTTACTTTAGATCTAAAGGATACACATGATCTCTACGTCTGTACGGATTGTCTTGAAGGGGCAATTTCCACTGAAGAAGATGCTGTATGCGAATTTTTCAGAAATCCGAAATTGGAACTTCCAAATAAATCTACAAGAAAGAAGATCCATAGCTTGTTTCATACCGTACACCCTGTGGATTTTGTTTTAAGAGAAGGTAGCTTAAAAAAAGGCGTTTTAAAAAAAGGACTTTTTTCTGATGCCGAGGCGGATTTCTTTCAAAACAGAGGAGGAAAGGCATTTTGTCAATTGGCTGAGTTTTTTATGAATGCTATGAAACTCGGTTATGTAGCAAGAAGTAGTTCAGGAGATTTCCCCTTAGATGAATATGTCAGTTGTGTCTCAAGAGCTCCTATAGATTTTGGTCCTTTTGCTACAAGTACAGTCTTATACCCACCGGTATATGGAGAGATGTATTCTCCGACGGGAGCATTTTTCAGGACTTTACGTACTGTCCACTGTGTCGACGGGGCAGTTGATCCAAAATCAGGAATTACTACAGTAAATGTGGCGGCTAAGGTATGAACTACTATTTAGCCGAGTCTTCACAAAATACCTTCGTGCTCATAGATTGCTTACATCAGGAGAATGTTGATCCAAGCTTTTTAGACCATATCCATAAGCTACTCATACAAGAGGATAGGGATGATGCTCTGATACTACTCAGTGGCAAGGAGCAGGATGGGGCATTTCACTGTAGTTTCTTACTTTTGGGCCAGGATAGTCTTTTGGGAGACTTTTGTGGCAATGGAGCGAAAGCTATCGCGGCTTATGTTTTTACAAAATATCCTCTTTGTACAGAGGTGTACCTAGATTCTAAAAGAGGTAAGCTTCTGCTTACTAAAAAAGCAGAGGGGATTTATTCAGTCGTTCTTCCTCTTCCGTCTTTAAAGATCGATCCTACGTTTATTACAGATGAAAATCGTTTCCAAGAGCTATATCCCAATCTTACATTTGTAAATATGATCGAGCCTCACCTGATTTTGGAGAAGGATCTTTCTGATGATGAGTTACTCATTTTAGGACGCATTCTCAACCAAAATAAGGACCTTTTTCCCCATGGGATCAATGTCAATGCCACCCATAGGATTTCTGCTGGAAAATTGCATGTTAAAACCTATGAAAGGGGAGTGCAAAGGTTAACAAAATCCTGTGGCTCAGGCTCGCTATCAGCAGCTTACTATTTTGGAGAAACTGGTATGATTCAAGTGACAACGCCAGGAGGCGATCTAGATATCCGCCTCGATTCCGCTGGAATAGAGCTTATCGGTCCAGCAATCATCAGCTGAATTAAAAATATAATTTGAATTCCTTCTGATCGTGTTTAGAGGGGATTCAAATTATTATTATACATTTCGGCTTGCCCATATTAAAATTTTAACTTTAATTCAAATTAAAAGGAAAATTTGCTATAATAGTAGCAGGAGAATTCTGTCTGAATTCCAGGAATAAGCTAATAGGCAATAGATGGCATTAAACGCAGTAACAGGGCTAGTTTCACAAGATTTACTAGGTAGAGAAGGGGGATCTTCTGTATGCGGTCCCTCTATGTTTACAGATCTTATGAAACGGGTAAAAAGTTTGACATCGAGCACCACTTTGCTTTCTCAATCTGCAATAACCGGACAAAGTATTTGTCTGGGCGAGGAGAATGCAGCTCGAGGGATCAGTCATCTCGCAATGGGGGATCCCTCAAGTAATGCAGGTATGATTCCCATATCATTGCTGTATGGAGTGAGCTCTGTTGTCTCCTCTGTTTTCGCCAAACAATCACATAATCGTTATATCCGTGCAGAACATATAGGATGGGAAAGAGAAAAGGTTCATGCTGCTATAGACGTTACTAGGGGCTCTTTGCAAACGATATTTTCGGCTCTTAATGTGACATCCCGCGTACTTTCTGCTGTTAAAATATTTCAAAAAAGAGCAAATCCCCGGTACTTTAATCGAATGCTCTCTGCAGCCGCAAGGGGAATGCACATTTTAGCGAATACCTTTCTTGGCTTATATCAAGTAACTCTTATTACTTCCAATGTGCTCAGTCTAAGAAATGTTTCGAACTTATCTAACAAATTATCTAAACAAAGCGCTTCATCTACAGAGCTTGTAGAGCAAGCCAAAAAAACCGCAGATTTTTTATCTAAACGAATCTCAGCTACACCTCTTTCTACTTTAAAGAAAATCATGGCAAAGCATGGGGATTCTCCTGCTAAAGTCAAAGAACATCTTTCGAAAGTGGCAGCTAAGGCAGGTAAAGAATGTGTGCTAAGTGCTGTAAAAGAATATAATCTTGAGATGTCAAAAACAGGATCTGAAGAGCTGCTTACATTTTTACTTGCAGAAATGGATAAAAGCGATTTGAGATCATTTATTAAACAGTCGCTTAAACTAACAAATCTTGATGGCAAGATGGCAGAGATTGTGAATCAGTTAACACCCTCTGAGCTTTTTGGGCTTGCTGTTGAGTCTCAATCGAGGAATATAAAAAAGGAGCTGAAGTTTTCTACATCAACAAGTTCTGCAGCTCTTGAAATGGCAAAGGCCTGCAAAGAAGGAAAGCTCTCAGAAAGACTTCACTCTCAAGATCCTTTTATCGTTAAAGGCGCACTTAAAGAGGTGGAGGCATTACTTAAGAAAGTTCAGGATGATCTCAGACTCTCTAAATGGATCCACGGCTCTAGAATCTTTGTACCGATTGTTAACTTAGTAGGTAGTATCCTTTCTGCGATTTATACAGGAAGCATCGGAGCTCTTGCATCATCTGCAGTTTTCCTTTCTTCGAATTTTATGTCTTGCGGAATTGACCTTGCAGTTATAACTAAAAATCTAAGAGATACGGGTTCTGTTGGAAAATACGATGAATGGATACCGATTGCTGAAGCAGCTCTTATAATCATTGCCACAGCTAGCTCGATTGCTCTCTTAAGCCTATTTTCTTTTGGCACTGTTCCGCTAGTTCTTGCCTTTGTTGGAGGTACTATTTCTCTGATAAATTCCTGCTTGATTTATAGAAGTATCAGACAGAAAAGAGCTCGCCTTGAGAATGAGAAGCCAACGATAGAATCCATTAAAAAGAGATGTTCGACTCTTAAAAAAGAGAGCGTGTTAGACGCAGATATGCGCGCGCTTATTAAAAAGCTGCCTAAACTCCAAAGACGGGCCCTTAAACAGCAGATAGCGCTGCAAGCTGGCTCTAGAGCTGATGGAGAGAGAAATCTTTCAGAGGAAGACGCAATCCTTGATAAAGACCATAATTTTGCAGAAAAGCTATTCTTGCAGGATCCTTTCAATGCAAGTGTTATCAAAGCGGCTCATAAACTCTGGAAAACCTCCAAATCACAAGCTATGAGAGGTCTATATGAGCGAATCCTATCTCAAGAGAGTGTATCAAAGGAGCAGCTCCATGAATACTTCCATACAAAACTCTCTGCAGATGAGAAGAGCTCGCTACTTCACTCTATTTATCTATCGCGCGCAAAGAAGGACTTCTCTTGGCATTTTCAGAAGATGGATTTGTCTATAGCTCAACTTGTTTCAGCAATTTCCTCTCTAAAAACTGCCTCTATATAAAAAAATTATAAGACCTATTGTGGAAATTAGCTAAATTTCATACAGTGCGGTTATCTCATGATTTAACTTCAATTCACGCGAGGATACTTCAAGCTATGGCAGCACAGCCGTCGACTCCCAGCCCACGTAACCACACCACGCAACGCAATATAAAAGAAATTGCAGATACCTTAAGGCCTCATTTAGTAAGACTAAATGAGTCTCCGACGGATAAATGCGGAGATCCGAACCTTTACTTAGAAGTGATAGCTCAGATTGAGATAGTGAAAAAACAAGTGTCTAATCACGATACGATCTGTGCGATTCAAAGCGCGATCAACCATCTTCACAAAGCTGTTGATCTTTCTAAAAGTTCAGCTCTTAATGAAGAGATCCTCTGGCATCTACAAGAGGTTATGGCTTTTTTATTTAAAATACAGAATCTTCCAAGCTAGAGAGCTCTTTTCCTTTTTGCTGCTATAAAAGCCAAAATTGTAAGTACTGCCCCGAAAACTCCTCCGAGAATAAATAAGCTACTTAAGTTCATTCCCGACCTTCTTTCTACAGAGGCCATGCCCGATGACGCAAGGCCATATCCTATGATATAAAAACCGCTGAGTGTCCCTGTAAGCAGAGCAATTTCTTTTGAGATTCTCTGTGATAGCGATAAAAGTAAGGGAAGAAGGCCTGAGCAGCCAAGGCCAGCAAGACAGAAGGAGAGGATTGTATATCCATGACAGGACGTTTTTGCGATGAGTAGAAATCCCAAGATAAGTAGCAAAGGAAGAGTGCACAAGACCACTTTAGGATTTAGCTTATATCGATAAACCGAAAGTAAAATCCTTCCTGCAGCGATCGAGAGCCAAAATACAGACAGGGCGTAATTGGCAAGAGGAATAGACATTCCTCTTTCTTGATTTAAGAATACAGTTCCCCATGTGCTGATCAGGGTTTCACATAATCCGTAAACAAGAGCTAAAGATGCAAAGACCAAAAAAAGTTTTCCCTTTGGAAGATGGGCCATGGAGAACTGTGCAATAGGAGAAGAATCTTTCGGCCGTGGCAGGTTAGTATTAGAGAGTATTCCGAGGAATGTGAGTGTAACGGCTGTTAGTAATGGAGCCATCCACCAGATGTTTAAAGACAGGCATAAGGTAAATAGAAGAGGGCCAATGGCAGAGCCTATGCTAAGCACAATGTATAAAGCTGTCAGCGGAGTTTCTGACTGACTTGAAAAAAAGTGGCATGCATAAGTGGCAAGACAGGTGAATAAAGCTCCGAATCCGCAACCTAAAAAGAACATGACCCACATAAGGAGTGAATAGGAAAAGGTTATTTCGTGCAGAACAAAGTTTTCAAGTGAAAGCAAAGCCATAGAAGATGCTGTCATAATAACGCCAAAAATAAGCAGGCTTCTTAAACCTACTTTTTTGACGATATTTCCTGCAAAATAGGAAACAAAAAGAGCTCCGGATATCAGCAATATAAAAAGATTGCCGTAGTCGAGTTTAGATAAATGCATTCCCTTTTCGCTGATAAGAAAGTTGGCAGACGCAGGGATGATCGTGAAGCTGATCCCCAAAAAAAGAGTCAAGAGATGGATGAGTAAAAGAGGTGATGTGTAGGTAGCTGTTTTAGAGCTCATAAGAATACCTTGTCTATTTCAGTAGCCCTATTGTGCATTAAGCAGATTTTTTTTTAATGTAAAACTGCCAAGAGGTAAAAAATCTTAACCTGCCTACGGATGTTATCCTGTAGGGGGCGCTCCATTAAACAAATATATGATGACATGTTTCCAGTTATTCACTCTACCTGTCATAACTTGTCCATCTAATGTTGCTACTAGAGCGCTCATCTGTGTTGCAAAGCTATTGAGATAAGGTCTTAGTTGATCAGGACGGGCTCCATGTTTAAGAGTTTTTGCGAAGTCATTCAAAAATTCTTCTTTTTTTAAAGGTTCAGCAAGTATTGCTCTAAGGTTTGCCATTAATAGTGGATCTTTGAAGACAGTAAGGAGGAGCTTAAAAGGGTGAACACCCTCTAATTCTTTCCAATCTGCACGCAGGCTTTGTATGTTCCAAAGTAAATTTAGGTAGCTGTGATGTGCAATGTCATTAAAGACCCTTCTTAGTTTTGCTTTCAGAGCTTCAGACATATGCAGGTCTATAGGATCCAGTACCTCTGGTGCAGCAACAGGTCTAGTTGTTAATGAAAAAGATTCTCCACCAGTTATTCCCCTGGCTATAGGGCCTTCTGGCGTATCTAAAACAGAGGTAAAACTATCCCCTTCAGGTAGTAACAACGGGGGTACTGATGGCGGCGGTGGATTAGCTACTGGTTGCTCAAGGGAAGCTCTAGTGGTTGGAAGAGTTGTCGCACTAGGCCTTGTGATTGCTATCGGTGCAGTCGGGACGGTTGCAGAAGGAACGCTTGCTATGAGATGTTCAATTAGGCCCGTCCAGTTTTGTGCTACTATTCTAGTTCGTATTTCTTCCGGATTTCTTCCCGTACTTCTTGCAAATGCGTTGACATGAGCTAAAAGAGTTCCAGCTCGTAACTGGGAAGTTAATTTTTCAGAAAGTTCTGAAGTGAACGCATTCCAAATCATGGTTGTTATAGTACCACCTTCAAAAAACCCCAACGTACATCTTCTTTGGAGCTCTCTAAAGTCCTGGGCTAAGGTTGGATTTTTAAGAACATATTCTAAAAAACGTAAGGGATGTACATGTCGAGTTGCTTCGCCGCGCTGTGTTAACTCTGTTGTAGGAAGTACTAAGGTAGTTGCCAAGGTATGCATAATAAAGGAAATATGTCCCTCATCTGCATCTGTCCTCTCAAGAGCGTTGAAAGCTGCATCTTCTTCTGCAGCAGCTCTTGCTCTAGCTGGATCTGCCGACCCAGTAGAGGATGTGGGAGGAAGTGGCGTGGGTCTTGTTGTATCAACGACCTCTTGAGGAGACTGCCTCGCAGGTTCTGAGGGAGCTGCAGGCGGTTGCCCTGTAGGATTGGGAAGTGTTGATGAAGTAGAAGCGGTCGGAGGGGCCGGTATGGGCTTTTGTTTGAAAAGACAAGAAAATAGGGTTTGCATGAGCTTTTGTGCGCTCGAGATAAGGAAATATTTAACGCACTGGAATAAATCAATAATCACCTGAAGAGGCGATTTCGCAGGAGCTTGCCCAGATGTTGGATTAGCTGCATGCTCTTGATGGGAGCTTATGCTATCGAGTTTTCGTAAAGATGTGGGGCGTATTGGATCTGAGATTGAGTGCTGCAGTTGACTCGTATGTACTGTAGGTTCTATCCTCATGATGCTGCTCCTAAAAGGTATACGTATTTTTTAGATCTTGTATTGAAAACTAAAAACTTTATTAATTCAATCTTTAAAAAATATTGATGTGCGCTTGGAAAATCTTGGTCCAAATCAATGCCTCGAAGTATAATATTTGCGGTTCTTGACCCTTTGGAGACATAAAAATGAAATCATTAATTGAAAAAGCAGCTTCATTAGGAATAGACCGCAAAGGCAGACATATCTTTTTATGCTGTGATCAAACAAATGCCTTATGCTGCTCTTATGACGAGGGAATGCAAAGCTGGGAATACTTAAAAAAACGGATCAAAGAACTTAATCTGCATGAGACAGTAGCTCTTCAGAGAACGAAAGCCAATTGCCTTAGAATTTGTCAAAATGGCCCTATAGCTGTTGTTTATCCTGAAGGTATTTGGTACCACTCATGCACTCCAGCTTCCTTAGAAAAAATACTGCAGCAACATATCATTCAAGGTATTCCAGTATCTGAGCTGCAAATAATAACAAATACTATTTAGGAGAAACGTTTTATGACACAACCAGTAACATCGCAGACTGGAGTTTTTGTTCACCCTCCAGCAAGTCTACCTATTGCAAGACAGTATTCAGGTTTAGGAGAAGGACTCGGTGGAAGAGCCGTCTCTGTTTCTCCAACCGCATCAGCTACTATAGCTAGGCTTCCTGCTGTTTTTGAGCGCTCTATTAGTCCTTCGAGTCCTCCTAGAGCTGCAAGAGCTCCAATGGATTTAATGAGTTCTGGGTCTGGAGATAAAAGAGGACGTAGTCCAGATGGTGATGAGCGGGGACTAACAGTGGCAGCAGCTCCGATAAATCTTACTGCCGATCGAGCAGATGGACGAGCTTCTCCAACAAGTGCCCTCGGATTATTTGATCCTCCTCCTCTTGAGGGTAGAAGAACGCGTGCAAGAATAGACGCAACACCTGGAACAGCTTTAGCATTAGCTTTTGGAGATATGCCTTTAGCAACTGCGGCTATGGAAGGAAGTACTACAGCTCCACTCCCCCGTAATGTAACAGTTGTCTCTAGATCTGCTGTAAGTGGAGACGTTTCAATTGCTCGACAACTTGTGTTTACCCAACTAGCTTCTGCTGCAGCACCGCAAGCTTCTGTGGCACCAGAATCTCATCTTGAAAGAGTTGCATCGCTAGCGTCTAGTTTAGCATTATTACCTCATCAATCAGCTTCGCTCCCTCTTACCGTAGCTTCCGTGGGGTCTGCTGAAGCATCACAGCTTCTTTTAGGTGGATCAATGACTACTACTGCAACTTTAGAAGTTCGAACACAGATTCTCGAATTTTCTGAAACTTCTCTCCCAAGTCTTGAAGAAGGGGAAGTTCGTGAGTTCCCGGCCTCTGGCACTACCGGAGTTGTTCCTTCTTCTCGTTCTGAAGTCTGACTGCATTTGTAAATAAAATAATTTATAAATTCTTTTTTTTGCAGCTTGTTTATGTAACGTAACAAGCTGCTTTTTTGTTTATCTAATCAAGAAATGAATCAATTAAATTATTTATTATGTTTTTATTTCATGAATAGATAATTTGCTTAATTGGTTTTTATTGCAAAATCGGTTATACTGACAGTATTATTACTTACTTGGACTTCTATGATAAAAGATATATTTTGGCTACATAAAGCGCCGGGGTTTTGGGCTCGATTAGCTGCAAAAGTTATCGATTACAGTCTCTTTTATCTTGTTGTGTCTGTTTTATCTCTTTTTGTCCCTTTCTATATAGAAGGCCTGTATTACCTACTATTTGCACTCGTGATTCCACTGATCTGGGTCCCTTTTGAAGCTTTTCTGATATCTCGATTTGCAACAACGCCTGGTAAGAAACTATTCGGACTTCAGGTGAGAAACCATGTCGGTGGTAAGCTTCCCTTTTGGATAGCCCTTAAACGATCTCTTTGTATCGGGATTAGACCAGGTCTTATTAAGCAAAGACCACTCGGTATCCAAAGAAAGATCGTAGCTACTTTTGTTTGTTTTCTCTCTTTATTTGGAGCACTCTACGAACAAGAGCTCTCTGATTATACGACGGGTTTTGAAAAATATAAGACAGCTGAAGGATGGCTTGCTTACACATCAGAAGACGGTGGTTTCCGCGTATTATTTCCAAATGATCCACAGGAAGAAGCTAAAGTGCTGCCTCTACCCGAGCACAACAAAACACTTAGCTATAATGAGCTGACAAGCTATCAGAATAAGAAAGTATACTATTCAGTAAGCTACATGGAAATTCCTCGCAAATGGAAACTTGCTGGAACAAGCCGCATCCTTCAGGGAGCTCTTGATGGTATCGTAGAATATACGCCAGGCGCTGAGCTGCTTTTGAAACACTTTACCAAACACAAGACGTATCGTGCGCTCGATTTTCATTTCACACAAGATGGAGAAGAAGTCGAGGGAAGATTGATCCTTGTGGGAACAACTTTGTTCCGACTAACCGTTTCCTATCCACCCCACCTCGCTAATAAGCTACATCAACAAGAGTTTTTAGATTCTTTCGAAGTGCAATCCTAAAGCTTTTTAATCCAAAACGAACATTCTTTTTCAGAGGTGTGATCATCATGCAGATCTTTCCAATGCTGTATTGTGATGAGTTCTTTATGATGGACAAAGCCCCGTTTTCTCCAAAAGTCGTCTAAGGGATAATACTCTGTATGCTTTTTAGCTTCTTCTTCAGTTCGATCCAGAGTGTATAAACATGCATATTCAAATCCTTCTAATTTTTTTGCGTGGTCTTCTCTTAGCTCGTAAAAGTGATGTCCGACACCTCTGCCTCGATAGGGTTTCAATAATAGGGCCTCTCCAAAATGATAGTATTTGCTGACATCGAGATTTTTTTGTTTAAAAGGTTTTATGAGTGACTCGGATTCTTGTGAAAGAGGGATTCCTGTTGCAGCACCAACGACGGTGGACCCTTCGAAAAGAATCACTGCGATTGAATCTTCAGATAAGGCATATTTCTTCAGAAGGTCTATTTCATTTTCTACGTGCGTATCACATAGATATGGATATTCTCTAAATACTTCGACACTTAAACGGGCAACACAAGAAAGGTAGGGCCGTATGGCGCTGCCTGTAAAAGTTTTCATCGTGAGTTCTGTCAAAAGCATGAGGCAAATTCTCCCTTAGATTAAAATCAATGTTGTAGCTAAAATCCGATCTCATGCGCTGCAACAGATATGAAGCAGCCGCAGATTTTAATGTGTTCTTAACATAATGAAGGGCCCAATTATGGCAAAGTTATATTTTAGATACGGTACCGTAGGCAGTGCGAAAACTTTGAACCTCTTAGCTGTAGCTCATAATTACAGACAGCAAGGAAAGAAGATCCTCCTCTTCAAGCCTGATCTAGATAATCGTTTTGGTAAAGAACACATTAGGTCAAGAGCTGGCCTTGAGATGGTAGCAGATGTTCTTGTAGGCACAGAAACTAACCTTTTTTCGATTGATTATACGGGGATTAATTGCATACTCGTTGATGAAGTGCAGTTCATAGCTCCACATCATATTGAACAGCTGCGAGAAATTACTCTGCAGAAAGACATTCCCATTATTTGCTACGGCCTTCGCACAGATTTTAAAACTAAACTCTTTGAAGGGGCTCATCGCTTATTAGAGCTTGCTGATTCTATCGAAGAAGTTAAGGCGACCTGTCATTTTTGCAATAGGAAGTCGATACTGAACTTGCGTCATATCGATGGGGTAGCGTGCTTTGATGGGCCCGTGGTTCAGCTTGGGACGGATGAGCGCTATTATCCTACCTGTTATAGCTGCTATAAAGATGAGATCTCTAAAAGCAAAGAGCTTTCATTCTCTTGTAGAGGATGAGCTGCTCCTCAACACATTCTTAAATTCCTTATAGTTAGTGTTTTGTGTTAACCGTGCAATGTCAATGCACGGTTTTCCGATAAACCGTGCATTGACATTGCACGGTTTCGTGCTATAATAGAGTTTATAGTCAAAGTGAGGGGAGTCATGCAGCGAGAGGTACTCAAACAAGTCATAGCGGATCAACGGGAATACAGACCTCCGAAGGATTTTTTCGGCCGGACACTGACCGAAACCATGAGGCGCTTTGTAGACGATCCAACTATCATGATCCTCAGCGGACTTAGACGCTCAGGAAAATCAACAATTCAACGCAATTTACAGTTTGAGCAAGCTCCATCAGAGTATTATTTTAATTTCGATGATGAACGATTAATTCGCTTTCAAGTTGAAGACTTTCAAATTTTATTAGAGGTTTTTCTAGAGTTGTTCGGTGATCAGCCTACGTTTTATTTCGATGAAATTCAAAATATCAAAGGATGGGAACGATTTGTACGTAGACTCTATGAACAGGGGAAAAAGATATACATTACCGGTTCTAACGCAAAACTCTTGAGCAAGGAATTGGGTACCCATTTAACTGGCAGATACATTCAATTTGAAGTATATCCCCTTTCATTTCAGGAAATAATTCAACACAAATACCCCGAACTGCTTTCTAAAAAAGCTCTATCGACCCATGATATTGGCATGATACAACATCATTTTTCAAACTACCTAAAAAATGGTGGAATTCCTGAATATGTAAAGTTTGAAAAACCTGAATATTTGAAAGACCTACTCGAAGGTATACTCTATCGAGATATCATAGCTCGGTATAGGATCAGCAACGAAAATGCTTTGCGAGAAGTTGTTTACTATTTAGCAAGCAACATCGGAAAAGAGTTTAGTTATACAAACCTTGGAAAAATTGTGGGTCTTGGTAGCCCGAATACAATTGCAAACTACTGTAACTATTTAGAGCAGTGTTATCTTTTCTTCTTTGTAAATCGTTACAGTCACTCGCTTAAAAAACAAATTCAGCATAATAAAAAATGTTATATGATCGATCCTGCTCTTATTCGTATAACTGGATTTCGTGTCAGCGAAGATCGGGGACGTATATTAGAGAATATTGTCTTTCTTCAGCTAAAGATGCAGAAAAAAGACATCTATTTTCACAAGGACAAAAAAGAATGTGATTTTATAATCAGAGAAGGTAATCAGATTGTTCAAGCTATTCAAGTAACGACGAATCTTTCGACAAAAGAAGTGAGAAGTAGAGAAATTGAGGGGCTTAAGGAAGCAATGAGCCTTTACAATCTTAAAGAAGGATTAATTCTTACAGAAAATGAACAGGAAATAGTAGAAGAAAATGGATTGTTAATTAGAATTATTCCTATTTGGAAATGGTTGTTATCACTGTAGCTTGCAATTTTTGAACTAAAAAGATCCGACCACAAGGTTCCAAACTGGGAAGATTCTGAAGGTTTTAGATCTCATCCCTTAGGATTTTTTCACGGTAGCGTCCCATAAGAGACACCATGAAATGGAGATTGTGGATAGTGGCAAGAGTAAGGCCTGTGATCTCATTGGCCTTGAAGAGGTGGTGAAGATAGGCCAAAGAGAACTTCTGACACGTGAAACAAGTGCACCCTTCTTCAATGGGAGCGAAGTTTAGTGCATTTGTCGACTTAGTGACTTTTAGATTACCTTTTTCTGTCAGTAATACACCATGGCGTGCAGCTCTTGTAGGATAGGAGCTGTCAAAGGTATCTATGCCAAGGGGAACGCACATCTCGATAGATTCTAGATCTCCAATACCTAGAAGGTGGTTGGGCTTGTTTTCGGGAAGGCGTGGCATAACACTACAGAGCATGTTATGCATCTCTTGCTTGGTTTTACCAAGGCTTCCTCCGATAGAAAATCCATCATACTCAAGGCCTGTGAGATACTCGCAACTCATTTTTCTAAGCTCAGGATCTATTCCACCATGAATGACGGCATAGAGGGCTTGGTTGTTTAGGTTTTGTTTGTGCGCATCTAGCGATCTTCTTTCCCAACGGTGGGTGCGATCTAGAGATCTTTTCAGTTTTTTTGGATCGATATGATAAGGGGGTAGCTCATCAAAGCAGATCATGATGTCAGCGCCCAGATCCTTTTGTGCAGCGATAGAGGTTTCTGGCGTGAGCAGCATTTTACTTCCATCACGGTAAGATCTGAATAACACGCCATCTTCTGTGATTTTTAGTACCATTCCATCTTGTTTTTTCGTTCCACGGCTCTTTAATTCATCAGCAACAGATCCATAGGCTAGGCTAAACACTTGAAAGCCACCAGAATCTGTGATGATAGGCATCTGTCTTTGGATGAAATTATGGAGTCCCCCAGCCTTGCGTATGATCTCTGTTCCTGGCTGGAGCATGAGGTGATAGGTGTTACAGAACATCAGCTGCAATCCGATGCTTTGAACGAGTGTATTATCGAGTGTTTTGAGCGTACCGTGAGTTCCTACCCCTACGAAGTTAGGCGTGTCGATAATCCCATGGGGAGTGTGGATCCTACCGACTCTTGCTCTGGATTTTTTAGAGGTGTGGATATGTTCAAAATAAAAATAGGTCATGTTGTTTCAATCTTGGGCTGAAAGACGAATTTTTTAGAAAATGCTGTCAAGGGAACGCTTGAGATAATCACAGCAACTTTTACGATAAAGCTTACTACGATGATATGAAAGACGTTATCTACAAGTCCATAAAGTCCTACAAAACTGAATAAAATAGTATCGAGTAGTTGGCTTACAAAAAGTGACGCTGCATTTCTAAAGGGAAGTGGTAGCTGTGGAAATTTAGTTTTTATCAAAGCAAAGAGTCTGATATCGATCTGCTGTACGACAAAAAAGACAGAGAGAGACGCAAATAAAATTCTTGGTGCAGCCGAGAGAATAGAGTAGTAAGAGGAATGGGTTGTATCCAAAGGGCTTGGTAGATAAAGAAGCTGCATCTTTGCCATAGCTGCAAAAAACAGCATGAAATATAGACAGCTTCTGGCAGCTTTCTTAGCGCTATCTTGCCCGAAGTATTCTTGAAGAAGATTCAAGCCTAGGATCCCACCAACGGCAAATACATCACTACAGGTTACAGTAAGGGAAAAGAACTGGATTTGCTTTAAAACGAAGAGATTTGCAAGGAGCGCCTGGATGCAGGTCCAGGCAAGCAAAGCTTCCTTGCCCAGGCGCAAAGCGCCTAAAGCAAAAGCTAGTACTATAGCTACATGGATAAAAAAGAGGGCTTCGTTCATGGATTTCAGGTTTTAAATAGCGGAAATTTTACCAAGACCTTCTTTAATCGTAAAGCAGAATGGCTAAGGGGGTGATTTAATTTAACTATTTAAAAATAAGCATTTTGTGTTTTTAGCTCCCTCTCGCTGTTAGGAATTGCGCTTTTAGTGTATAATCTAGCTCTTTTTCTAGTAAATTTTTGAAGGTATTTTTATGAAAAAGTTATTTGCTTTTGTACTGGCGCTTACAGCCGTAGGACTTTCTCCACTTGCCAATGCAGGCTGTGATTGTGAGACTCCACCAGTTCAAAGAACGCTCTCTATTGTAAAGCCCGATGCGGTAGCTGCAAACCATATAGGGGAGATCAGCGCCCGTTTTGAAAAAGAAGGATTAAAGGTGGTCGCTGCTAAAATGGTAAAGCTAACGCCTGAAAGAGCTTCTCTTTTTTACAAGGTGCACGAAAATCGACCCTTTTTCAAAACACTCGTTGAGTTTATGAGTTCAGGGCCTGTTTTCGTCCAAGTTCTAGAAGGGACTGATGCGGTGGCAAGAAACCGTGAAATCATGGGCGCTACCAACCCCAAACAAGCCGCTACCGGTACTTTAAGAGCTCTTTATGCAACAGATGTAGAAAAGAATGCGGTGCATGGATCGGATAGCAGAGATTCTGCAAAAGCGGAAATCGAGTTTTTCTTTAAAGAAAGCGAGATTTACTCCCGATAATTTCAATTAAAGGGCTGTTTTCAGCAGCCCTATTTTCTATTCTAGAGAGGTTCCTGATCCAGTTTGACAGGCTGGGCGGAGACCATCGTTTCAAATGGCAGCGCTTTTAGCTTTTTGTATTTAGGGAGCCCTCTTACATAGTTGGCGCATTCAGATTGTAAAGGCAGATTGATGATGTGATCACTTAAGGGGTTTGATCTATTGTAGAGGTACATAATTTCGCTTATGAAGCGGGTATGCTTGCCTGACATCTCAAGCATCGGCATCATCAGAGCAAGGTCTCCGCCCATAGGCATAAAGCTTCCTTTATAACATAAGTCTTCTTTGCGTATCTGCTTGAAAAGACCCGCATAGAATGTCTTCAAATGGGAAGATACCCATTCATGCTTTCTAAAGGAATTATTAAAGATGACGCTTTTAGGAAAAGGTTTGCAGCTTACTGGTTTTTGTTTGTAGGAAGGGTAGTCTAGGAAGTTACCATAAGTTACCCAAGTAGGGGAGAGGGAATAGATTTTATTGAGCTTGGAAAGGACATTTTCGTGAGCTAAGAAATCATCTCCATCAACTGTTACTACAATTTCCTCATCATCGCAAGAGTGGATAGCACTATAAAGATTAGAAAGGGACCCTTGGTTTACCTGGTTGTGTACTAAGCGTACTTTGTCTTTAAGAGGGCTATCTGCAATAAACTCTGTCACCTTTGTAAGGGTGTCATCTTTGGATGCATCATCGATGTAGATGATACGAAAATTCTTGTAGTTTTGAGTTAGCACAGAGTGGAGGTTTTTTTCACAATAGAGGCTGTTATTATAGGAAGGAATGATGACGACAAAAGGTTTTTCTTTCGTTACAGTGGCTTTTTTTGCCAGTTGTCTGTTTGCTTTATTTTCTTTGTAAAACTCATAGCCTTTAACTAAACCAAAGCAAAGTAGAGCAAGTGTACAAAGTTGTAATAAAGCTTTAAAAATTTTTTTCACATGTCCTCCCAAAAGTAAACCTACAGGATAGCTCACTTGCTAAAAAATTTAAAGGTTCTAACAATATTTAGAGGGTTTTAAACACAAAAAAAGACCGCTCGTATGAGCGGTCCAGCTTGGAGAAAAATAGAAAACTTTTTTATTAAACCCCTTAAAGTTTCCGTTAAGGGGGTATTTTGTATTATACAGGAGCCCTTGCTGAAGCAGCCATCTGCTGGAGCATTTGGTAGGCTTGAAGCTCTTCGTCGTAGAGCTTGCTGATAGTCCCCTGCGAAGTAGAAGCCATTTGGCCTGCTTGCTGAGCAAAGCTGTTTAGCATCGTTGCATTTGAATTATCAATACCGCCTTGTATTTGGTATGCACCAGAGACAGCGCCAGATATTGCACCTGTTCCACCAGTTGCCATACCCTTGTATAAATCGATTTTTGTGTTTACCGATTGAAGGTTGGAGTGCCAGTCGTTGATTGCTCTAGAGTTATTCTCTTGAGCTGTTGTAAGCGTCTCGGTGAAGCTTTCCAACTGACCATTTTGAGCCATATGCTTAAGAGCGGCATCAGTAATAGTACCTTGGCTCTCGTCATCATTGACAAAGTCTGTTTTCTTAGAAGCTGCTGTAACTGTTCCTGCGTCTGAGTTAAGCTCTTCGATTCTTCTTTGTACAGCTTCATTTGTATTCTCAGGCATAGTGCCAACCGATCCATTCGTAGATTCTGTTCTAGCCTTAGCAAGGCTTGTCTGAAGCTTATTAAGACCTGCTTGGTTCTCTTGAGCCTCCTCAAGTGCAGGTTTGTTGTAAGACATGCTTTGATACCCAAGACCTGCTGCAGAAAAACCAGCGCTCGCTAAAGAGTTAGCTGCTTCACAGAAAGTTCCTACTGCTTGGTCACGTGCTGCGGCTTGCGTAGCATTAGCTCCACATTTAGCCGCGGTCATTTGTATGCTAAACTGTAATTGAGCTTGCTGGTTGTACATTTCCATAGCTTTTGTCAAAAGACTTGCTAGCTGCATCACTGCTGTAAAAGCGATAGCTGCAGGACCTGCTGTAATCTGTCCCCAAACGTAAGGAGTGTTTTGATTGTTTACTGGTGTTGGTGGTGTTGGAGCTGTATTGGCAGGTGATGCTGGTATGTTTGTATTTGACATAGTTTATTAATCCTTGTTAGTTGTTTTTTATGTTTATATTAAGTTTATCTTAGTAAGCGTGGCCGATGAGGGATGCGACGTTCGATGCTACGGAGTTTAATGTACTCGCTAGCTGCGCTTGGTTCTGGAGGTTCGATCCGTCCTGACCTACTGTTTGTTGTGATGCCTGTGTTGCACCGTCACACATACTCTCTTGTGTCTGAGCCTGTGTTGAGTCCGCTGTATACTGGTTTTGGGCGGCATTTTCGGCATTGGTGTCGTTTTTCGAAGCAGCTGATTGAACTGCAGATGCATCCTTCTTTAATATGGAGTTCCATGCAGAGTAGTATGTGTCTTCTATGTTAGCGTCTACGACCGTTGTGTTAGAGTCTGTTTCTTGCTGCCACTGCATAGTACATTGGTCTCTATTGACCGCATTTAACATGGCAAAGAGAAAGTTTCTTTCTGATGAGCCTGGCATATCTTACCTCTAGTCCTTTGTTATTAGCTTTTTTGTATGAATCTATTCTTGCTATAATATAATTTTAACTTATTAGTATTAAAATTCGATTAAGATAATAAATTATTTTAAAATAGTTGTAATTGATTGATTGTAAGCCGGATAAGTATTTAACCGCGAATAAGGAAGAAACTGGCAACTAGCTTATAATAAGTGTGTTAGTGTTTAATTCGTAAAGTTATTTATTTTACTTTTTTTTATTCAATTTCTTAAATAAACTCTGATAATCTCGAAAAAACTTGAGAATTGAATCTTTAACAGATTGAAAGTGAGTTGTTTATGATTTAAAAAATCCTTTAGTTTGACGGACTTATATGCCATATAAAGGAGTGAAAGATCCTTTACAGGCCTGATAAGGGGAACTATTAGAGACTGGCAGTGGGGTATCCCTACAGTAAGAGGGAATCTGAAAGCGAAATGTTAGAGTCACCCGCAGGAAGCCTTTTCATTAATAGGCAGCGCAAATTAAGGCTGCAAGCTTGATAAAAGTAGATATTTTGAGCATCAAACGGTCATGGCAAACAGAGACTCCACTTAAGAAATTGCTTCTCGAGAGGAAGTAGAACTCATATCGCTGCTTTAAAAGAGGTGAATTATTTAGAGGATTCTTCAGACGGCCCTATACGGGTACGTACTTTGGTAAAAAAAAGAGGAGGGAGCCTTACGGCTCCCTCCTAATTGATGATTAAGAAGTTTTCTGGTTGTTTACCGAAGCAGTATTTTCACTTGCAAAGCTCTGTTGTAGAGAGTTAGTTACGCCAACGAACTGGTTATACTGGTTCGTAAAGAACTGCTCTTGTGTCTG
>Ga0247841_10005127_pt1 | contig 21625 bp, 20 predicted proteins | sample LaCruzMarch2015__2_FD_192410 | JGI IMG/M metagenome (GOLD analysis project Ga0247841, IMG submission 192410) | Freshwater microbial communities from meromictic Lake La Cruz, Castile-La Mancha, Spain - LaCruzMarch2015_18m | ecosystem: Environmental > Aquatic > Freshwater > Lake | place: Spain... | reverse complement strand
TATGCAGTCGTTGATGGAGTAGGCTTTTTCTTGCAGCTGCTTTAAACGAGCTCTTACTTCGATAGCGTCATTGAATCCAGCAGGGAGAATGGCAAGCTCTCCGCGATTGCGGTGATCGATATATTCTTGCAGCAACTTAATTTCTTCAGCTATATGGACATATTCATTTTGGCTAATAGACCCCAGGTAGCCGATGATGTCGCATCCTACCTTTCCGAGTGGATAGATTCGCTTAGAAGATTTTTGAGCTTCCATTCCCATCCAATCTTTTTCTTTGAGCTTAAGTTTGTAGTATTCTTCTTCGGTAAGGTCTTCTTTAATAACGAAGGGTGTATGGGGGAAAAGGGATGCTTTAGCATGGATCGTATCCTCGATCTGGATTGGATCCATGTGTAGTTCTTTACCTAGGTACTCGGAGAGGGCTTGTATATAATTATTTCTTACCGGTTCCCGTGTCTTTTTACCAAGGGAGTCTTTTTTCCATATGCCACTCGGAATTTGTCTTAGGTCTGCATAGCGCACCGCTGCGTTGTACTGAATTTTATTCGTTGCAACGGGTATGTTAAATCTATCGCGTATGGTTGCCCTTTCCACTCTATCTACGACAGTCTTTCTTTGAGGGCGTAGAGCCTTCTCCACGTGTTCATCGTGCTGGATGAAACCGAGATACCACACCCTAATTAAGATCAGCAAAAAGGCAAGCAGGATCAAGTTAAGAACCCGGTTTGCCTTATAGGAAATAGTAAAATCTGATCTCATAGTGTGTTATACATTATTTAAGTAGGTTGCCCACACACAGCAGCAAAGGCCGTGCTTCAATCCATAGATTAAAAAATTCAGATTGATATTAGCTAACAAAATCTCTGAGATTTCTCAAGGAATCGACTATATTCTGTAAAAAACTATTTGAGTTGGATAAAATCTTTCGTAAGGAGTAGTATATTGGACTCGAACTTAGAATAATTTTTTGAGAAGTCTTCTTGCGATAGAATCTTCTTGGAAAAATACTCTATTTCCGTTACAACATCTGTTGTGAATTTAAGCGCCTGTAGTTCAATGGTAGAACCGTAGCCTTCCAAGCTACTTGTGTCAGTTCGATTCTGATCAGGCGCTTTTTCCTTATATAAACCAAAACATTAAGCAAGACCGAAATTCTTCCGCTATAGGAAGGATGCCGTCGTCAACAATAAAGGGACAAGGCTTGGCTACTACACAAAATCCAGAAATTGCAGTCACAATAAAAGAACTGTTAGAAAGCGGTGCGCATTTTGGCCACCAAAAACATCGTTGGAATCCGAAGATGAAGCGTTTCATCTTCGAGGAAAGAAACGGTATATACATCATTGACCTAGCGAAAACAATGCAGCAGATCCGCAATGCTACGCTTGTTGTTAAAGAAGTAATAAGCAAAAGAAAATCGATTCTCTTTGTCGGTACAAAAAAACAAGCGAAAAGCGTTGTTCGTGAGTGTGCTGAAGAGTGCGGCGAATTCTACATATGCGAACGCTGGCTCGGTGGTACTTTGACTAACCTTTCTACAATCAGACAATCAGTCAAAACTCTAGAGCGTATCGAGAAAAAATTAGCGTCAGGTGGAGAAGGCCATACAAAGAAAGAAATCTCCCTCATGGGCAAAGATCAGATTAAGCTCGATAAGAACTTGTCTGGTATCCGTTCTATGAGAAAACCTCCAGGTCTCGTAATCGTTGTTGATCCAAGCAGAGAACACATTGCAGTTGCTGAAGCCAATAAGCTCGGCATCCCAGTAATGGCGCTTGTTGATACCAATTGCGATCCAGATCCTATTGACTATGTAATTGCATGTAACGATGATGCTCTTAAGAGCATTAAACTTATCCTCCAGGCGATTTCTACAGCTATCATCGAAAGAAAATCTGAAATGCAGATCCACGTTGTAAAAGGCGTTGCTGATGAAGATATGTCTGCAGCTGAAGAAGAGAAGGAGTAATAATGAGCAAAGTTACAGCTGACATGGTGAAAGAGCTCCGCGAACGTACAGGCGTTGGCATGGGCAAATGTAAAGAAGCTCTTGATGCTTGTGGTGGAGATATGGAAAATGCCATTGACCACCTCCGCAAAGCGGGTATGGCTTCTGCCGTAAAGAAGGAAGGAAGAGAAGTAAATGAAGGTCTAGTCGGTTTTGCTGAATCAAGTTCCGCCGTAGCTCTCATGGAAGTCAATTCTGAAACGGACTTTGTCGCTCAAAATGACCGCTTTAAGCAATTTATTAAAGACGTTGCACAAGATGCCGCAGAATCTCATCCAGCTTCTTTAGAAGCGTTTTTACAAAGACCTTATAGCAAGGATACATCTGTAACTGTTGATCAGTTCAGAGCTCTTACTATGCAGAGTCTTGGTGAGAATATCAAAATTAAACGTCTTGAAGTTCTTCCAAAGTCTAATGACATCTCTGTTGGTATCTACTCCCATATGGGTGGTAAGATCGTAACAGCGGTAATTCTGACTGGTGGTTCTGGCAACGAAGCTTTTGCAAGAGAACTTGCTATGCACGTCGCTGCTGAGTCTCCTGAGTTCCTTCGCCCGGAAGAAGTTCCAAGCGATGCGAAAGCTCGTGAAGAAGAAATTGCAAGAGGCCAAGTCGTTGGCAAGCCTGCAAATATCGTAGACAAGATTGTAGAAGGAAAAATCAAATCCTATTATGATCAAGTGTGCCTCATCTGCCAAAAGTACATCAAGGATAACGCGATGTCAGTAGCAGATGTAGTTGCAGCTGAAGCTAAGAAACAAGGTAAAAACATTACGATCCAAAGCTTCAAGCGTTGGAAAGTAGGAGGATAACTTCTAATGAAACCTCTTTATAAGCGGGTGCTCATAAAATTGTCAGGTGAAGCTCTCATGGGAGAGCAAAAATTTGGCATCGAACACCAAGCTTGTGATCATATCGCAAGGGCTATCAAAGAGGTGTATGATTTAGGAGTTCAAGTAGGGATTGTTGTCGGAGGAGGCAACATTTTTCGTGGGAGCCAAGCCAATGATTTTGGCTTTGCAAGAACGCCAGCAGACCATATTGGGATGCTTGCTACCACGATCAATGGACTCATTCTGCAACAGTCCCTTTCTGCATTACAGATTCCGAGTATAGTGATGAGCGCACTCAGCGATTCTCTGGTTGAGAAGTACAGCTGGTCGCATGCTATGCAGGAACTCGAAAAATCTCAAATAGTCATCTTTGTCGGCGGCACCGGCAATCCATACTTCACAACAGATACTGCCGCAGCTCTTAGAGCCACTGAAATTCATGCTGAAATCGTTTTAAAAGCGACTAAGGTAGATGGTGTGTACTCAGATGATCCAAAAAAAAATCCAAGCGCTAAAAAATACGAGCATGTGACATACTTAGAAGCGCTGTCCAAGCAGCTTAATGTCATGGACGCTACAGCGATAGCTCTATGCAGAGAAAATAAAATCCCTATTTATGTGTTCAATCTTTTCCAGAATGGTTCTTTACTAAGAGCCGTATGTGAAGGTAAAGGTGGCACATTAGTTACAGGAGAAAGTTAATGAGTATCACAGATCAGACAAAGTCTAAAATGCAAGCAAGTATTGAGCACTTTAAGCAAGAGCTAAAGAATATCCGCACAGGAAGAGCCAATCCTGCTATTTTAGATAGTGTTACAGTAGAAGTTTATGGCACACAGATGAGACTGAAAGAGCTAGCAAACGTTTCTGCTCCCGAACCTCGTCAGCTACTTATCAGCCCTTTTGATCCGCAGACTGCGGGCTCTATTAGTAAGGGGATAGAAAAAGCTAACCTTAATCTTCAGCCTATGCTTGAAGGTGGGACAATTAGAATTAATATTCCTCCGATGGATGAATCGACTCGTAAAGAGATGGTGAAAATCGGCAAGAAAAAAGCGGAAGAATCTAAAGTTGTTATTCGTGAAATCCGTCGCAAAAATAACGAGATTGTCCGTAAAGAAAAAGCTGATGGGATCATCACAGAAGACGTAATGAAGAAGCAAGAAAAGACGATCCAAGAATATACAGACCAATACTGTAAAGAACTGGATGATCTTATGCATGCAAAAGAAAAAGAAATCATGACGGTTTGAAAAAACCTTGCAAAAAAATCAGAGGGGAACATAGAATAGTGCCTCTTTGATATGCTGAGGCCCCATCGTCTAGCCTGGCCTAGGACACCAGATTTTCATTCTGATAACAGGGGTTCGAATCCCCTTGGGGTCAATATTAAGAGACTTTAGCTCAGTCGGTAGAGCATCTCACTTTTAATGAGAGGGTCGATGGTTCGAGTCCATCAAGTCTCAATTTTGATAAAGCTTAAGGCTTACATGTTTAACATGTAAGCCTTTTCTTTTTTCTATAAAATCTCCTCAAAACAAATCTTGAATTTTACGCAGTCCATCTTGTACTTTTTTTTCGTGTTAATTGGATTAGAGTAGACGAAAAAAAATGTTGTCATTCATAAATCTAATTACGTATCCAAAAATAATGGAGTTTGTATGAAATATTTCCTCATTTTACTTTTAATGTATGTTCTTCCACTTTTTGGAGCCAATATCGGAAACGTGAAGTATGAGTTGCCGAAATCGAAGCAAGGGTGGCAGAGGATAATTTCAATCGAAGATCCTGCTGGAGTGGATTATATTCCTGCTAATAAGACCTTCAAAAATTCCAATGAGTTCTTTGGCGTTCATATGAGCAATTTATCCCCTTCTGATATCAATGAATTTGCTATCAAATTGATGGTGCAAGCACAAATTGGGAGAGAGGCTAAGGTTCTCATCATTGAAAGAACACCGACCTCTGTACTTTATGAATGGGGGATGGATGATATGTACGGATTCCTTTTTAGCTTAAACCGTATTTTTTTCTCAGAGAATGGCGCAACCTTACTCATGTATCAAACTTCAGACCATAAAAGAGTGGATGCTGATAAGGGATTATGGCTTGCAGCTCTAAGAGCAGCCTCTATTTCTCAGCAGGATAGAGAGTAGATAATAGAAATTCTTTCAGGTTGTTGAGGATTCTTTCGATGCTGATAATGCTTCGTAAAAAACCCAAGGATTTCTATGAGATACCTACTTGCATTCCTCACAGCTATCATGATTTCTCCTGTTTTTGCCGATACGATTGGCAATATCCAGTACGATCTACCTGCTGCACGACAAGATTGGAAAAAAGTTCAATCACTAGAAGAAGCTGAAGATGGAAGCTTAGAAGGCACTACGTTCCTTTATGGTCCTAAAGAGGATTCATTAGACGATCCGATAGAATTTTTTGCAGCTCATATAAATAATTTTCCGTCAGCTGGAACAAGTCCTAAAGAGATCAAACAGGGTCTAGAAGAAGCATTTGAGGGAGAAATCAAAGTAGTTATTCTAGAAAGCGATCCAGATTCTACTCTTTATGAGTGGAGCGGTGTCGATGAGGGAAAGAACATATACAGTATTGTTCGCGGTTTTTTTTCACAGACTGGTACAACTCTTCTGATGTATCAAACAAGAGATCAAGGGAAGGTAGAAGTAGAAAAGGCTATTTGGATAGAAACTCTTAAGTCTGCAAAAAAGATCTAATAAGTAGGATCTAGCTGGTTTGAAAAAAGCTCATTATAGTCAATTTTCATGCTGGGTTTGTGTCTAAAACACTGCCCAGCGATTTTACTAAGAAGAAATAATCGTTTGGTTAGAAGTTTCTCTTTTTCTTACTTCGATAATCGTCCCTGTAAGTGTCCCGCTAGAAAGAACTTCAAGGGCTGTTTGAGCCACTTGAGAGACTGGCATAAGCATATCTACTGAGTCTTCAGGGAAATGCAGTAAACGCAGCGGTGTAAGCGTTCTTTGTGGTGCTAGAACATTTACGAAGTGGTGGGGCATCTCTTCAGAGAGCCCTTGTGTGAAATTAACAACAGCTGCTTTTGTAGCGCTATAGACAGCGTAATTTTTTCTTCCCTTAGAATATGAGGAAGAGGCGATATTTAAGATGTGGCCGCCCATTTTTATTTTTGCGTACCGGCAACAAAATATAAGGCTTGATAAGTTCACAGAGATAAGATCTTCTATGGATTTGGCAGAAAGCGTATGAAACGCTTGAAGCTTTAAAGCTCCCACGCTGTTTACAAGGCCGTCTATGGGGCCGTAGGTCTCATGGATCTCATTAAAGACTCTTTCTACTTGAGAGGGATCAGAGAGATCAGCGATGAATTCTTTAGCGGTTCTTGAAACGGAAAGTACTCTAGCGCCTTTCTCTTCTAGCGCCTGTATGATAGCTGAGCCAATGCCGCCAGTGCCTCCGGCAACGGCAAAGACTTTGCCGATCAAGGAAGTTTGATGATAAGAGGGTGTAATTTCCTCTGGTAGGCGCAGGATTTGTTCTGCTATATATAGGTCGAGCTCTGTAGTAATTTTTATATTAGATTCTTCTCCCATTACGATGTGGATAGGCTTTTGTAGCCTTGTAACAAGAGAGCAGTCATCTGTTGGATGTGTAAAGCCATCCTGAAGAGCTTTTTCATGGGCCTCTTTGATGAGATCTAGTTTAAAGCTTTGAGGAGTTTGCCCTCTAAGATACTGACTTCTCTCTGGGATGCTACTTATTGTACTGCCATCAGTAGAATGCACTATAGTATCTGCGGAAGGGATGCAGGTATCTACTGCTCCGAAATCTATCGCAAAGCGCACATTCTCTTTCAGTATCCTTTGGGATACAAAAGGGCGTACGGCATCGTGGATGACAACATGGGTCGTTTGAAGATCGGTAGCTTGCAATCCGAGGTAGGAAGAGCTCCTGCGAGTCTCACCTCCAGATACAATTTTAATAGGGGTAGAACTAGGCTTTTTTTCAAGATGAGAGCGCACCTCTTGGATCCACTCTTCGGGACATACTAGGATGATTTCATGGAAAAGATCTGCTTTGAGAAAAGCCTCTAGGGTATGGATAAACACAGGCTTTCCTGACAGCTGATGTAGCTGTTTAGGTTTCGAGCTGCCGAAGCGCTCTCCTTTGCCTCCCATAAGTATTAGGACGCTGATCTTATTTTCCATAAAATACAAAAACTTAATTGAATGATTGCTGAACTTGTCGAAATGGTATTTTAGCTCTTTTGAAGGTATTTTTCATTCAACAAATTTAGAATTCTTGAGCTCGTTGTGTATGAACTCAGCTCTTTTGCCAGAAACAATCTGCGGATCTGAGCTTTCCTCTCCAAAAACAAAGCCTATATGAGCACGCTGGCAGGTAAAAAAGACCTCGTTGATCTTACTATCAGAAAGGCCTGTGATCCAGCCTAGATCTATGCCTAATTTGATTTTGCTTAGGGCATCGAGAACTTCTTTAGTCTGCAGTTGATATGAGTGTATAAGCAAACCAAATGACCTACTTACAAGGTCTTTGATTTTAAGGTCGGGCTCTTTTTTGCATTTATCGCGCAGTGTTTGCTCAGCTAAGGTAAGCTTTGTAGCGCTCATGTGCAGATCTCTTAAGATCATCTCTTCTGTAAGTCCAAGAGTGAATTTATTCTGCAAAATAACAAAGTCTCCAACATATTCTCCAGGAGGCCCTTGCAGGCTTGAGGCCATGACACTTTCTTCTGCCTGCGTATCCAGTGCTTCATCCAGCTGACCTGATTGGATGAGAAGAGGAAGATGCAGATAGCACATGACGCTGAGTCCCGTGCCACATTTTCCTGGATCTGAGGTGAGATAACCGAATTTTGAAGAAAAAGACTGTTCAAGATTAGAACCTATAGCTGTATCGATATCGCTAAGTATACTCCAAGCTTTTTCCCATTTATTTTTGCAGTCTATTAATTCCATCTGTAGGTGGTCTGTAACGTTAAGCAGACCGAGGAAATGAGCCGTGTCATCAATAATGAAAGCTTGTCCTTTCAGTGTATTTTGAAAGGTTTCTCTACATAGGAAATGCTCATAGAGAAATTCTTTTTCCATAGGCGCTAGCTCTTCAGCTTTTAGGCATATAGGATTTTGCAGCTGCTGCAATTTTAACATGATTTGTGAAAGACGCTCTACGAGTTTTGAGGCTTGCGCTTCACTTAACTTAGAAGGGAAAAGGTTTCCCTTGAAGTTGCGATGTAAATAGAACGATGTTGCAGGCCAGAGAGGATTTGTATTCTCATCCCAAGGAGTATGGCTATAAAAGGACTTAGGGAGAGGTTTTTTTTCTTTCATTTGGGCCGTCCATGAGGTCTTTGATTTGGTCTCTGAGCCATGCGGCTTGTTCGTAATTTTCTTTTTTCAGTGCATCATTGAGCGCTTCATTTAGAGCTGTCAGACGGCTGGAAGAAGGGATCTGAGCTGGAGTCGAAGGGGATTTGCCAATATGCAGAGGCTGTGATTTTTTTCTGCCAAGCCCCTTTTGAAGCCTTGTAGGAATCATATCTAAAGATACAAGCTCCTGCATAATGAGATCACCAAATACCGAATAGCATTCGCTACACCCTAGAGGATTTCCTGTTTGGATGGATTCAAGTGTTGTGCCGCAGCTACCGCAGCAAAGTCCCATTTCAGTTTCTGATCTTTTTCTTTTTGTATCAGAAAGCTCGCCCGTCATCTTTTGCATGAGGATGGGACACTCAGCGCACATATGCGTACAACTTACCACATCTTCGATGATTTCTTTGTAAATCACTGCGATAGTTTTTTTGCAATGGCTACATTCGACAGGTCTATCTGGCATCACGGCTCCTTGGATCTTGGAAAATCGGATTCTATGGAATCATTCTTTTAAAAGTAAAGGAGCGCTAAAGGAAAATGTAAATAGCTGCAGAAATTCGGAGAGGAAGTTCTTTCGGCATTTACATTGTGTTTTTATGGGATCTTCTCTTAAGCTCTTTGCTCAAAATATATTTATTTATCCTTAAGTTTAGCTATATAACAAATGAGTACATATGTCAGTCAGCGGAATAGATTTAAGGTTCGTAGCTTCTCCGATTCCAGGGATAGAAATGGCGGCTCTCAAGCCAGCAACTCAAGTGGCGGCTGCTACTACAGCAACAGAGGTTATTGCTCTGAGGGTTCTTTCTGCAGGAGCCCCAGCGGCGGCTCCTGATCTTGGTGATCATTCTTGCGACGTATTTGATCCTCTTACAGGTAGGGACATGAATGTCTTAAGTGCTCTCCGGAGGGCTGTTACTTTCGCCCTTCCGGAAGAATGCGCAGGCTCTGCTGCAGAGGAGGCTCCACCGGCTGGTGATACACACAAGCCAGCTAGAGAAGAAGCACACCTAAGCCGGCCCATATTAGATAGTAGTTTTTTACGTGCTGGTGGGCTAGAACCTATGAGTTCTTTGGAATATTACCGAAAACTTGGGTTCAATAAGCTTAGAGAAGATGTTCAAATTCAACGCCGCATGAATCTCCCTGGAGCTGCTTACGCCTATCTAGAAGAAATGCTCCGTTCACCTGAGCCTTTAACTGCACAGACCTACATTAATGTTCAAACTCTATTAAGCGGAGAAGGCGCAACGTTGAGAACTAAGTCTACTACTACATGGGTCCGAACGCCTTTAGCTCTTTCCCAGTTAGGGGATAAACTTAATAATGTAAATCTTGTTGGTGCGTTATCTGATATTAAACGAAATGATTGGGTAGAAGCGGAGCATGTCATTCAGAGCATTGACAAAGAAGGATCATATGCTGTGTATAAAATGAGGCATAATAAGAGTTTTATTGCAGAAAAACTTAAAGCAATTATAGAGGAATTTAATTTTCAGATCTTAGCAGGATTTAATAAAGAAGCTAAATTTGTAGCGATTGCAACCTTTTTCAATAGGTGTGAACTGCTTCAGCCAGTAGCTCATAACCGTGGAGTCGCTCCAGAAATGCCAAGCTCGCGAAGAGTCAATGTTGCCCTCCTTAATTATCTACTTGCTAAGCATGGATTTCCATGTGCAATTTTTAAAGAGCATCTGAGGTTTATGCACGGAGAACTTGTCTCTACCGTTGATAGTATTAATTTCCCAAACTTCTTAACTCAACTAAAATATGCAATGAAACGCTGGTGCGGTGTTGCAAAAGTTCCTTTTGAAGAGTTTTAACCTTCTCCCTCTGGAGCTATATCAGGAGTGAGTTCTTCTTTTACTTCCGCTGTTGCTTGAGATGGAATTAATACGACAAAAAGCAGCGAAAACAATAAAAGAACTCCCATCCAGCTCAAAGTATGAACGACTGCTTCCTCATGAAATGTCTTACATAAATATCCGGCGCATGTCGGTCCGAAGTTGGTAAAGCACCAAGCAAAACCCATAAGTAGGGCAGACACAGTACTTGGACTGTCAGGCACCATTTTATGTCCCCATGAAACTACAATCGGATTTATACTTTGTAAAAATCCTCCAAAGCACAAGAGAAGAAGAGCTGCATACATAGGACTTAAGGTCTGTATACTTAGGAGCAAATACAATAGGAAAAAGGAACCACAGAGTGCTACGGTAAGGACCTTTTTTTGGCCGAATTTATCACAAAGATATCCAGCGGGAGGAAGGGCCATCGCCGAGCCTAAGATAAAGCATAGATGAGCGCCACCCATCACAAGCCAGTTGCTAGAGGTCTTGCTGATCATTAAATCAGGCAATAGAAATAAAAATGCCATCGCAACAGAACAGTTTGTGATTTGTGCCATATACAGTAGCGATAGAGGCTTCCATGACTTCATAAACGGAGCTAGCAGCTCCTGCTTTGAAGGAGGCCTAGTAGTGGCTGGATCGGGAAACTTATGAAAGAATATGAGTGTAAGTACAAGTAGAACGGGTATAAATAAAACTAGAGCATTCCCATTAAATGTATAAAATAGCTTAGTAAATACCAGCTGTGAGACTCCAAGTCCGAGGGCTCCACCAGAAGCAAAAAGTAATATTGTTTTGCCTTTATGGCCTTGAGAAAGACTTCCTGCATAACCCATGCCGGCTGGATGAAAAGATCCGGATCCGAGCATAAGAAGAAGAAGTACCCAAAAGGCAGAAAATATACTGGAGGTAAAGGTGATCCAGATAATGGAAGAGGCAAGAATAATCCCGAGCATCAGCACAAATTTTCTATGTCCCCGATCACAGAAGTAACCAAATCCTAGCTGCATGATCTCTCCAATAAATCCACTGAGACCAATGATGAGTCCTGCCTGTGCGATATCGATTTTTGCAATCGTCTTATAGATGGGCCAGATCCCTGTGAAAAAATCCATCACGATATGGCCGAGCCATAAAATAAATAGACTTTTTCCGAAAGAAGAGAAGAAGAATTTTTGCTTCATAGATGTGCTGTTATTATGTTTTTATCTATATTAATTTCACATTAATAAATCAAAACATATATTTCCTGTTAAAAATAAAATTATGTTTAGTTTCGTTGAAAAAAATACTAGAATCCCATTTAATCCACAGACAGATGATACATGAAAAAAATGAGGTTTTTATGGGTAATATTCGCAAATGGGCTCTAGTTTTTCTCTGTGCCCCTATTTTTACAACACTATGTGATGCGGCACCGAGACGATCTACGGCACAAGACACTCCTAATACGCAAATGACCCCAGATGCGCAAACAGCTCCAGATGCACAAATAATACCAGCGCCTGGTGGCTCGGTAGATTGCTCTTCACTGAGTCCTGATGAGCAGCAATTTGCTTATGGTTTAACAGCTGATAACAGGGCGATGTTTTGTGGTAAATTTACCCCTGTCCAAAGAGCCTCTGCTATGCAGCTTACCTCTCAGCCAGATCCAACGGGAGCATTGCTCAGTCCTGACCAGGCTGTTGTAAAAGTGGCTGGTGCTAATAATGTGGCGCCGCAGAAAAAAAGTGGTGGTGGTTGTCCTGTAAAGTAAGAAGGCAGTTATGAGAATATTTGCATGTGTATGGTTGCTCTTTAGCTCTACTACCCTTATTTCTGCAGGGCAGAGCCACTCAAGAGATAGCCTTTTTAGCATAACACCAGAACAGATGGTTTTTGCAGCAAAACTCAGCGAGAGTTATCGCAAGCTGTACTGCCATCAGTTTTCCATGGTGGAGCGGCAAGAAGCTCTCGATGAGTGGCTTGCAGCGCGGGAAGATCAAGCCGAAACCGCGGGGTTAAGTCCTGATGATGCCGTAAGGGAAATTGCCGAGCAAAGCCTCTCAGATAGAGAAGATCCATTTCTTCGTTCAAGTGGCGATGCTAGCTAAAGCTGGATAGGTGAACAAAAGAAAATGCAGTGTGTTCACAATACCGTGACATAGAATGCTAGTTTCGATTTTACCTGTCCAAAGATAAAGAGCGCCATAAGATAGTCCTGCGACAAATACCAGCAGCAGAAAGGGTAGGTAAGCTATCCATGCCAAATGAAAAAGGGTAAAGATCAGCGTTGATACAAGTAACGCGAGGATTTTTCCTTTGGGCTTGCCTCCAAAAAATCCACAAAGCTCTTTCAGAAGAACTCCTCTGAGAAGAGCCTCTTCAGGTATTACTACAAAGATCCAATTAATGAAAAGCCAGGGAAGAAAAATAGAAGGGAGCTTTGGATCCCAAGCTACAACTTTCAAAATTTGGGATAGAAATAATAGGATACAGACACAGGCGAGGATCCAAAGAGCACTTTTATAGAAAACCTCTTTCCATCCGGCAATCGTTTGAATCAATGGAGTGTACCATACCAGCAGCAAAAGTCCGACAAAGGCTTTATCATAGTTAATCCAAAGATCATAGGGGAGCCCTCCCGGGCTTAATTGCATTTTAGATGCAAGTTTCCAATTCGTAAAGCCTGGTATGAAATGAAAGCAGAGTGCTGCAGCTACAACAAATAGAGTTCCGAAAACAGTAAGACGTAAAAGACCTTTAATAGGTAGATGCAGCACCCAGCCTAAGAAAAAAATAAGACCAAGCGGGATGCATGCTACGGGATGGATTATATGAGATGAAACGGCAAGAATAAGTGAGATGCCAGCAAAAGAAGCCCAAAGCCACGCTGTTTTTCTAATCCAAAGAGATAATAAAGACATGCTAATTGCAAAAAAAGCGAGAGTCTTGATCGGATCCACAAAAAAAACTAGATGGGAAAAAGCGCTTATTGTCATGATGTCGTCCAGGTTAAAACAACTAACATAGCAAAAAAAAGTTTTTTTTGCTGAAATCTTCAAATCTCGAGTAGGAAGGTGCGCAGTGATACGTAAACAAAAAGAGGGGCTTGAGTGGTTGGAATTCGATCTTCTACAGCCGTTCCCAGAAGTGGTCCATGGTGTTTTTCTAAGATCTGGTGGGATCAGTGAGGAGGCTTATAGTTCCCTCAATGTCGGTGGAGGATCTGGCGATTGCAAAGATAAAATTGCAGAGAACCGCGAGAAAGTGCAGAAGGCACTGGGACTTGCCTCTCTCATTTCTTGTCTACAGGTGCATGGAGATACTGTGAAAGAACTCTCTGAGCTTTCTTTAGACGAAGGCTGTGATGGGATTGTAACAAGAGAGAAAAACCAGGGGCTTATGATCAAGCATGCTGACTGCCAAGCAGCGATATTTTATGATCCTGTGAATAAAATTATAGCAAATATTCATAGCGGCTGGCGCGGCAGCGTAGAGAATATCTATGGTAAGACTGTTGAGAAAATGGTTGCGATGGGTTCTCGCCCAGAAGATCTGATCGTCTGTATCTCTCCGAGCCTTGGGCCAGAAAGAGCAGAGTTTGTCAATTTTGAAACAGAATTTCCTTTTCCTTTTTGGGCTTTCCAAATTAGACCGTTTTATTTCGATTTTTGGGAAATCAGTAGATCTCAGCTTGAAGAGGCAGGGGTTCCAAGTGTACAGATTGAAATAGCAGGCATCTGCAGCTATGATAACCCAAAGGATTTTTACTCTTATAGAAGAGATAAAGTAACAGGAAGAAACGCTACAGTTGTGGCATTAATCTAAGGATTTTTAAATGACAAAAGGTCTTTGGGATTCTCCTTTAAGCTCTAAAAAGGTGGCTGAAGCGGGCATAAGTTTTGAGGACCTCTGCACAGATAGCGCCCACCTTTTTTGGACGGAGTCACGCCCCCTCGAAAAGGGCAGATGTAGTCTTGTAAAATGGGGTAAAAAAGAGAAAGAAGAAGACTGTCTTAAGTCTCTAAATGTAAAAAGCAGAGTACATGAGTATGGGGGAGGCGCCATCAGCTGCGCTCATGGCAAAGTGTACTTTGCAAATGACACGGATAAGACGCTTTGTGTTTTAGATCTCGCTACAGACTCTGTAGTGGTTCTTTGCAGTAAAAAGAACCTTCGTTATGCAGATATTGCGATCCATCCAAATGGGAAATTTTTGTATTTCGTAGGAGAAGATCACTCTGACCCTGCAGATGTACTCAATGCTCTTTACTTCGTTAATATCGAGAAAAAAGAATGTGTCTTAGTAGCTAAAGGACATGACTTTTACGCTTCTCCTCAGATTTCTAAAAGTGGAGAAACTATTGCTTTTATTACTTGGGACTTCCCATTTATGTCATGGGATGAAAGCTCTATTTGGACGGCAAAGATTTTAGGAGATGGGTTGCTCTCCACACCTAGTAAAATAGCAGGGACCAAAGATGAATCAGTCCTCCTCCCTCTTTGGTCGGTTACGGGAGCTCTTTACTATGTAAGTGACAGAAACGGCTTTTGGAATCTCTATCAGTATCATCACGGTAAAGAAGAGATTCTCTTTGAGATGCAAGCGGACTTTGCACTTCCTATGTGGAAGCTTGGCAGGTATAGCTATGCAGAGGTTGATTACAAAGGAAAAGTAGCTCTTGTTAGCTCTTATACGCAGCAGGGAATAGACCGTTTAGGCCTTGTCTTCCCAGGTGAGAAAAGACTAGAGCCCCTGGATGTTCCCTTTACTAGCATGACGCACCTATCTGCACAAGATGCAGAGCACGTGTTCTTTTTTGGAGCATCGCCGATCCTTGCAAGATCGGTGGTTTCTTTAAATCTTCTCACAAAAAAATATGATTTGTTAAAGACGAGCTTTTCGATTGGCCTTGATGACGCATATATCTCAACTCCTGAGCTCATATCTTTTCCTTCATCCGTGCAAGGAAAAGAGGCTTACGCTTTTTACTATCCTCCCAGAAATCCAGAGGTTAAACACTCTTTAGAAAAGTCTCCTGTGATTGTAAGAGTCCATGGAGGACCCACAGGACATACTCCTGCTGTTTTAACTCTAGAAACCCAGTTTTGGACAACTAGAGGCTTTGGTTATTTAGACGTAAATTATGGGGGAAGTTCAGGACATGGAAGAGAGTATAGAGATAGACTTAAAAAACAGTGGGGTGTCGTAGATGTCAAAGACTGTATCTTAGCAGCTAAAGAGCTTGTGAAGCTGCAGCTTGCTGATCCTGCAAAACTCTTTATCAAGGGAGGCAGCTCGGGTGGGCTCACAGCACTTATGGCCCTTGTCTACTCAGACTCTTTTGCAGCAGCTACTAGTTATTATGGAGTCGCAGATCTTGAGATGCTAGCGAAGGATACTCATAAGTTTGAGCTGCACTATTTAGATTCATTAATAGGCCCCTATCGTGAAATGAAGAAGATCTACGAGGAAAGATCCCCCGTGGAGAATATCGATAAGATCTCAGCGCCAGTTCTACTTCTACAAGGCAAAGATGATAAGGTAGTTCCTCCCGAGCAATCTGAAAAAATCTATTTAAAGCTGAAAGAAAAGAACATGCCGACCCAGTTAATCCTTTTTGATGAAGAGGGGCATGGATTCAGAAAATCATCAACGATAGAAGCATGCCTTGAAGCAGAATGGGGCTTTTACAAGAAATTCCTTAAGCTGCTGTAAACTAGTCTGTTGGCTCTTAGGTGACTTGACCATTATGCAAGGGAATGCAGAAAAGTCTCGACTATTCTGCATTTTCCTGCGGAATAGTCGTTATGGAAAGATACCAAAAAAGCCTTCACTATACTTACGAGTGGTAATCTTTGGAGTCTGTACTTTCTTTGAATAGACTTAAATAAGGCTCTTTTTGGTAGCTTTTTCTAAGAGTTGGATTATATCCGCACCCTTTAAGAACCCTTGGTCTGCCGAAGTGTTGAATGATAGGCCAGCGCCGACAGACAGAGGGTCTTGTTCTATAGCTACCGCAGCTTCCATTTTCTTTTAAATACCTACATCCCATGATGAGCATTTTTTTTCCTTCATCATCTGCAGGGCTTTTTTCTCTTAAAAAAAATCCGTTTACCTGCGTCTGCCAAAAATAGAAGACTTTACCAAAGATCCCCTCGGCTTCCGGAAGGAGAATATAGTAACAGCAGTTCCCCCGTCTTTTACAGGTTCCTGTCTGTTTAAAAGGGGGGCGAATGATCAGTTTAGCGAGCTTTTGCATCAAAAGATCAAGCATGAGAACAGGTAGGTAAGAGAGTTTTAAAGGCCAGCGTAACCAGGCCGGAAGCCACTGTTTAGGTATGGGAGAGATAAGTCTAGGAGGCGCTTTAAGGGATTCTGCTGAGAGTAGAATCTCTTCAAGGAACTCGTCTTGTTTTTTTTCGGTCATTATATTTTTCCGGATGAGGTGTGTCTTAGGATGGCTTAGATGGCATTTTCCGAAAAGAGCTTTTCTGCTTGATGGCTCTATAGAGGGACTGTAGGGGAGTTTTAGGCAAAATATTTTCAATATTTCGAATTTGGTTTTTCCGATCAAGGATAAAATGCTAGACGCATTTCCTTTGTGTCAGTATATGTAGGCTGTAGGTGTAAATGAATAATTTTGATATATTCTTTGCCTATGTAGTTATATTAATTTTTTTTTGGGATGGTAACAACCGCCCTGAGGACCCCAAAAAATCGTAAAAACTCATGGGCATCAAGCTGGAACTTAAATGAGTAGGCTTGAAAAATTTGGAGGTTACATGTTTTCGAAAGGTCTACAAGTTTTTATATCTTCTGTATTTTTTGTTGTACTCACTTCTTCAGTTATGAGTGTAGATAAGATGCGTTCAGAAGAGCACCAACTTCTTGATAAATTAAAAATGGAAATGCCGTCTGTCGTATATAGAGAGCCTTTAGCAATTGCGAATCTCAATCTAAATCATCAGGGTAGTGTTATAGCCACGCAGCCAGGTGAAAATGTTTTTGGGATGCTAAATTTTCATTATGATGCGGAAAGGCTAGCGCCAGAATCTCTCAATCAAATCATTATTGGTTTTTCAGAGATAGGGGCTCAAAAATGTATTTTCAATGAACTAGGATATCGTTGTGGTGAGGGGATCGCTTCTTTCTTTTTACAAGCACCTTTAAATCCTGGTATTTATGAAATTCAATGCCGTATTGAGCAGGCGTATTCCCCAAAAGATGCCTTGATCCATTGGGTTGATCAAGATTCTGAAAATGTCATGACAATTGGGAAGCTGATTGTCAGAGAAGAAAACCAGAATTAAGGCGATTTCTTAAGGCCTAATAGATTCATGTCTTTGGATAAAATGCTTCTTTCCCGATAATTGGAAAGAAAGGAGTTTTTTTTATGATAAAGACTTATTTAAAAAATGCCCTATTGCTTTCTGCCATATTGAGCTTAGGGCTTTCTTCTCTTTCTGCAGAGCAGAAAAATAAAGAATCTCACTCTGTCGTTATCATGGGCGGAGGAATAGGTGCTCTTACATCAGCCATATACCTAGCTCGCAGCGGTGTGACCCCTGTTGTTATTGAAGGTAGAACACCAGGTGGCGCTCTTTCTCAATCTCCCAAAGTACAAAATTGGCCAGGTGAAATTGAAATCTCCGGCTTTGACCTTATGGATAAAATCCATCGCCAAGCAGAGCAAAACGGGGTGGTCTTCTTGCAAGAAGAGGTCGTAAATGTAGATTTGTCTAAAAGACCCTTTACGATTACAACTCGGGATCTGTTTGACTCTTCTAAGGGCCATACTCTTGAAGCTTCCGCTTGCATCTTAGCCACAGGGAGTGAGCCTGCCCGGCTTCATGTAAGGGGTGAATCAGAATATTGGTCTAAGGGTGTCTATTCTTGCGCTGTCTGTGATGGCTCTTTATATAAAGGTAAAACTGTTGCAGTCATTGGTGGCGGTGATGCGGCGCTTACTGAAGCGGAATACTTAAGTCAGATTGCAAAACAAGTATATGTTGTAGTTCGAAAAGATGTTCTAAAAGCCAATGAGAAGCAGCGAGAACAGATGCTGCGCTCTCTTGCCAATGTGGAATTTATCTTTCAATCTGAGGTGAAAGAAATCAAGGGCTCAGTAGAAGGTGTAAATGAAGTTCTTCTTCTCAAAAACGGATCTGAAACAACCCTTGCTGTTGATGCTGTTTTCTTAGCTATCGGGGCTCATCCAAATTCTCAGCTTTTTTCTAAACAATTACAAGTTGATGGACTCGGCTACGTTGCGATAAACCAAGATTTCGAAACGTCTATTCCTGGTGTTTACGCGATCGGCGATGTCGCAGATCCTTATTTTAAACAGGCGATCTCTGCAGCTGGCGATGGAGCAAAAGCGGCGCTTAAAGCGCACCACTTTTTACTCTCTGCTCGCAAGCCTGTAGCTGTAGAGCTCGCTTCAAATGCTTTGCCAGTAGTTTTAGAAAATCAGCAAAAAAAGGATTCTTATCCAGCTAAAGTGATTGAAGTGACGAGCTACGAGCAGTTCACCCAAGAGCTTCAAGGAAGCGATATCCCTGTGTTTGTAGACTTCTACGCTTCCTGGTGTGGTCCTTGCAGAACCTTAAGCCCAAAACTTGAAGCTTATGCAAAAGAGCTTAAGGGAAAGGCTAAAATTTTAAAGGTGAATATCCAATCTTGTTCTGATTTGGCAAGTCTTTATCAAATCAGATCGATGCCAACACTTATTGTGTTTAATGAAGGCAAACAAGTGAACCGAATAGTCGGCGCAAAAGATATTCTAGACCATTTACATACACTCAAGTAAATCATTTAAACGAGCTCTTCTTTTAGAAGAGCTCGTTTCTTAGATATATACGTTGAATGCGATCACTCCGCTTGTAAAGCGTGGTGTATTTCTTCCGGCCATACTAAACCAAACGCCACCGATCAATCCCATATTGATATTGAAGTTGTATTCTAAGGCTGGCGCTAGACTAAACACCTCTCCAGAAGGGCCCCCTACAGGAGCTGTTGTTTTCCCTGAGAAGCGTGTTTTGTTATTATGAGTATAAACCGCGTCCATTGCAAAGGCCAAATTTTGGGTGAAGTTATACTCTATAGCCCCATCCACACTAAACACGTTGCCGGGATAGGCTCTACCTTTAGTTTCTGGATCCCCACCATAGGAGTTAATGCCTTTAACATACGCTACAGTTCCTATATAGTACCCAAAAGCTAGGCGAGTGTTCAAATAATGAATTCCATCACCAATGTGAATTATCTTGGCAAGCGCAATTCCTGTAGCAGGAAACCAAGATCCGGAGCCAGTAGAATCTGTTCCGAGCTTCTTTGGATTCATGTGCTCATATTTTCCTAAAGGAAGAAGGGTTCTTACGATTAATTTAGCAGCAGGTCTCCACCCTTTCAGATTTTCTTTAAATAGCTGGATGTCGAACCCAACAGACATATCTCCAATATCTACGTAATTTTCTCCTTCCGTTCTATTCCAAAACAACCTAGGGGTAAAGCGAAAATCAAGAGCGTTTGTGATTCCTACTTGGCCCGGAAGTTCGAATAGTGTAGTGTAAAAATTAGTAACGGATTCAGGTTTCCAGTTATTAGAATACCTGCCGCTATTGACCGTGTAGTATATGTAGGGCTGTATGTTGACATGTCCTTTAGGAACAACGTAGCCCGAAGGAGCAAGCAAAGGCCCTGTGAACCATGGGGGCGTCTCGATCTTCTTTTGCTGTTCTTCCTCATGCTGCAAAAAAGAGGCTGCATAACTGAATGTAGACATGCTAAGAGAGGACGCAAGAGAATATAGAAAAATGCTTTTGGATAGACCTCGAGACATGCAGCTCCCTTAGAGAAAGAATCTTTTCTTTAAAGAGTAACCGTATATGACTCTAGACTTTTTTAAAAGATGAGTTTGTACATTCGTTCTAAATACAAAAGCTTAATCATTGGCTTTTTTTGATCTTAGAAACTTAATTCCTAGGGGGGGCGGCTCGATGTTATGTATTGATCACGCATACGGTTGGGCTGTTAGAGTTCGTTCTCATATCTATAAGTTTCATTGGGTGTGATTGCAACGTTTTTGGCTAGCTTCCTGGAGGGTAAAGCTGCTTGGACCATATTGCTCTAAGTATTGATCACAAATACCTTCGCAATACTAGCTGACAAATAGGAGTAATTAGCATAAGCCTTTAGAAAATAAATCAGAAGAAGCTAGGGGGTAGATTATATTGCTGACGATTTGATTGATAAATCATGCTCTTTTGTATGTCGATAGTTGGTTTTTGCAATATTGCTATAAATCCTTCATATAACCCCTAAAAATGAAAAATTTTCCTTAGTCGTGAGTTTTAGAGGACAATACAAGTGCTCTGCGATTTTTTGAGATTTTTAACTTTTTTCTTTTCTTTCTTATTAAAAATTTCTTATATTTTTGTTTGATCTGCAATTTTTTTTTAACAGTGGTGTGATGAGAATGAAAAAATCAATTTTTTTTGGATTGCTAGTATTGAATGTAAATATTTTTGCGGTTAATTCTACTTGGACAGGTAGTGATAATGCAACTTGGTCAACTGCAACAAATTGGACTCCGAATTCCGTTCCTAATGACTATGGTTCATCAGCCTCTTTTAACGGATCGGTAAGTTCACTTCTAAATGTGAATGTAAATATAGATGTTTCGCTAGGCTATTTAAATATTGCTAATTCCGGAGGGGCTACAAACTATACTTTTACAGGCGTGTCGGGTAAGACTTTGTCAGTTTATGATCAGATTTATGTAAATGCTTCTGGTAGTGCTACTACTATTGCAGTTCCCGTTATATTGGCAGATCCTGTCAATATAACGTCTGATGCGAATTCAAGCATAAGCTTTAACAGTGGAATTTCGGGTGTTGGAGGTTTTACTTTATCAAGAGCGGGCGCAGTTAATTTTAATCTTGCTACAACCTATAGTGGACAAACAACGATAAATATAGGAACTCTTAGCGCTGGTCTCGGTATGCTTTCGTCTAGTTCCGATATTTCCATGGGCACTTCATCACGTGCTCTTCTTGTTATTACTGGCAATAATACAGTTAAGAGTCTTTCTGGAGGAGGAAGTATTGGAGGGAATGTCAATCTAGGAGGAAATACACTAACTCTAGTAAATTCTACTGGCGCATACTCAGGGGTAATATCTGGTAGCGGAGGTGTCATACAGCAGGCAGGCTCATGGACACTGAATGGTACTAACTCTTATTTAGGCGGTACCGCTCTAAATGCTGGAACAATTATCCTTGGAAATAGTTCTGGCCTTGGAACTGGAGCGCTAACTATGGCTTCTGGAACAACTCTTGTACTAAATAGTGGAATCTCACCTTCTAATAATGTTACTTTAAATGGCTCCTCTACTATTCAAGTTTCTGATACGGCAACTTTATCAGGTGTTATTAGCAATGGTTCATCTACTGGGTCGCTTATAAAGACCGGCTCTGGAATTTTAACACTCAGTCGGACTAATACCTATAGCGGTGCCACCACTCTAAATGCTGGAACAATTACCCTCGGAAATAGTT
>Ga0247841_10005125_pt1 | contig 21634 bp, 16 predicted proteins | sample LaCruzMarch2015__2_FD_192410 | JGI IMG/M metagenome (GOLD analysis project Ga0247841, IMG submission 192410) | Freshwater microbial communities from meromictic Lake La Cruz, Castile-La Mancha, Spain - LaCruzMarch2015_18m | ecosystem: Environmental > Aquatic > Freshwater > Lake | place: Spain... | reverse complement strand
TATCTACGGCCTGTACTACATGACCAGGCGCAGCCGCGGCCAGCAGCCGGTCCCCTGGGCAACACAGGTGCAGCAACAGCCGCCCCCGCCGCCACCACCACCCATATATTACCCTCCCTATCCCCCACCACCGCCACCACCCCTGCCACCACCACCCGCCACCCTGCCTCCGCAGACCACGGTAGTTATGATCGGCGACGGGCTCAAGAAAACCCCGCAGGGGACCAGGGAGCAGCTCATGGAAAAATTCGGAGAGCTCCTGCAGAAATACGAGGATGAACTGTCCCAGGGACGGGAACTGCCGTCAACGCCCGAGTTTCCCGAGATGGCCACGGTGATCGAGAAAAAGGAGCTGCCCGCCCCCAAATTCGGCGGCGCCGTTGACTCCACGGCAGAGAGGTCCCCGGCCGCTGAGGAGTGCGGCTCAACTTCCAAGAAGCTGTTGCGCACGGTGGTCACGCAGTGGAAGAACACCGCCATCAAGCCGATCACGGTGACCCCGGGCGATAAAAAGAGCGCGGCGATGGCAGGCGGCCGAACGGTCACCTGGACGCGCGAGTCGTACAACGAGTGGGAGTTGCACATCTGCAAGCTGCCGCTGGGGCACAAGGGGACGCACAAGGGCGCAACCGAGATAGTCTACAGCGTACTCGATACAATCAGCGAGGACCGCAATTACGGTCCCAAACAGCCGCTCAAACCGCCGGCCCCGCATTACACCGACGGCATGCCTGAAATAGATATACCAGCCTCACAGATAATAGCCCCCGACCAGCTGCCGGCCTGACCGGCATAAACTGCGCGGCAGGTTGAAACGTTCTATAATCATCAATATGGCTGCATTTTATCCCCGAAAAAACGTCAAATGGCCGGCCCTTGCACTCGTTACGCTGGCCGTGATACTGGCTGCCTGCCTGGCGACCTGGCCCGCGCAGGCCGGCCGCATGATGTGGAGCACGGTGGATACACCCAGCAGCCAGTTCAATACCCTGTCCAGCCCATCCGAGATCAATTTCCTGGCCATGTCAAGGGACGGCCGGACCTTTTACGCTTCGGATACTTCAAAGGGCAAGCTTTACCGCTCAGAGGATGCCGGCACAAGCTGGCTGGAGATCAGCGCCAACCTGGCTGCGGCCGGGGCCGAACTGCCAGCCTGGAACATATCCATGGCTCCCGATAACCCGGTGGTTGTGGTGGCGGCCACCAGCACTGGCAGCCGTCCGCGGCAGGTCTACGTCTCGACGGACGGTGGACAGACATGGAACGATACGGCCTTCCCGGCCACATCCGACATCAGCGCGCTGGCCATCTCTCCACTCTACGGTACATACGATATCGCTGCCGGCACCCGTTCCGGTGGTGCGGGAGACGTCTACACATATAAGGTGGGTGGCACAGGAGGGGCCTGGGCCGCGCAGGGGCTTGGGGGCGATGTGCTCTCAATATGTTTTCCCCCGTCCTACAGGGCGGATACTTCGATAGCGGTGCTCTACTCCACGGCAGCGGGCACCTATTTCAACGCCGGCATACACGACCTCAACGCCAATACAACTAACTGGGGGTCGATTTACGGCGGCAGCCCGCCGGAGATAACGGCGGGCGGGGCCGGCAGTTCGCCCACGGCCGGACAGGTCGTGAGCGGGTGTTTGCAACTGACGGCCGACTACTCTGGACAGGCGCCGGCTATGTGCCGGGCCTACCTTAGCGTGGACGCCCCGGGCAGCAACGCCGGGGTATTCAGGATAGATAACACCGTCGTCTTCCAGCTGATGAACTCGCAGGCCAGCCGCCGCATCTCCAGCATCGCTTACTTCGGCACCTATGCCAGCGGCAAACTGCTGGCAGGCCAGGTCACAGGCGACGCCGCCAGCGGCAGCGTGTTGACCTGGTTTACTGACGCCCCCATGACATGCCCCACCACCTGCTGGTACCAGGCGGAGAAGCCGCCCACCGGGGCCGCCGGCTCCGGCTACGGCAACGCCATTTTATTCTGGTCCCCCGACGGCAGCCGTGCCTATTGCGGTACCAGCTCAGCCCTGCTGACCGGCCCGTCGGCCTGGCCGGCAGGCTACCTCAACAGCACGCCCCTGGACGAATCTGCCTTCTCACTGAGCAGGGACAACGGGCTGACATGGAACCAGGTGAGCCTGATAGACACGCAGATAAGCTTTCTATCGGACGTGGCCGTTGCGGCAGACTCAGGGACAATCTACCTGGCATCCATAAACAAGCTGGGCGCCGGGCTGGACAGCATCTGGCGCTCGGGAGGGACAACCACGGGCAAGTCGTGGGAGCGAGTGCTCTGCCTGCCATCGGCCAAAGACGACATCATACTGCGCATGAGCAACTACGGGAACGATGGCGCCGTCTTCATGGCCTCGCGGGGCACGCCAGACCTGCGCCAGTCGCAGGACGGTGGCCAGACCTGGAAGGAACAGCTGCCCGGGATGAATGTGACCGACCTCTCGGTCACAAGCATTAATGGCACTCGATACCTGTACGCGCTCTCCGGTGCGTATATAAGCAGGGCAAACGCCTCGTCGCTGTTGTCCCAGTGGTCGCAGCAGGTGGCCACCACGCTGTCCTCCGCGCACACCATTTTTGCCGCGCCCGACGGAGTGGTGGTTGTGGGCGGCGACAGCTCCGACGGCAGAGTGGCCTTTTCCCCGGAGGGCGGTCCGTTTATGGTCACGGCGGCTTTGCCATCCACCGGCCGCATACACGCCATCTTGGATTACAGGTTCAGCAACGCCGCGTTGATCTACGCTGCCAGCGACGCTGCGGACAGCGATATCTACTACTGGTTTATCGGCCCCAGTCGCTCCTGGGACATTATGGGAGCGCCTTCTTCCAGCTTCTGGGGGCTGGCCCAGATGGGCACATTCTACGGGGCCGCCACTGAACCCGGCGGGTCCACCGTTGACAGGACTCTGTACCCGGAATCGCTGGGCCCACCCGTCATCGAATGGGACTCGCTGGCCACCGGATTGCCGGCGGGAGTGGATTTCACACTGGAACCCATTTCGCTCAAGCTGTCGGCGGGCGTCAACCTCTGGGCTATCGACGACAGGCAATATGATTACACGGCAAGCGAGGGACGCCTGTGGACCTTCTGCGACTGCCTTTCACCCACTCCCCGCTACACCCTGCCAACGCCATCCACCCCTTATAACGAATTACCTCCTGCATCACCACTACCCCCCGCTCCAAAGCCAGCGGCGCCGCAACCCGCGGTTCTCAAACCCATCCCTCCTGGTGCTCCAGAAAACGTGCAGGCCACATATGTGACGCCTCCTGCTGCGCCGGTTGCACCAGCGCTTCCCGCGCCTTCAGAAAACGGTACCATCTCACTTGCCACGCTTTTTGCCAATGACGTCTACCTGTGGATATGCGCAGTGGTGGCGGTGCTGGTCATCGTGCTGATTATTGCCATAATCGCGACCGCGGTCTCCCGTAAGCGTTATTAGCGCCATCCCCACCGGGGGTAGCGATTATGTCATGCAGTTACATACCCAACTGTTGATGCCGCAATGCCTTGCGCCTGGCTATGACGGCCAACGCAGTTTCCCTGCCCCGCTTGAGCGCTGAAAGGTAGAGTGCCCTGAGGTGCTCCGTCCGCAGTTTTTCGCCATTGGCGCACCACTGGTAGATGGCTTGACCGACAGTATAGGTGCCTGCATAGGCTACGGCGATCTTGGGCACAATGCCGTACGCAGGTATCAGCCCTACCAGGAGCCTGGCCACCTGCCTCCAGAGGAAGGCGCTGCCAACCACGGCGGTCATCTTGGGAATAGTCTCCTTCCAGTCGCCCGTCAAGCCCATGGCCAGCGATATCTTGTAGGCCATGAGAGCCTGGTTCTTGGTGAGGACCACTATATCGGCCATGTTGAGCGGAAAGTCGAGGAACACGTTGATCTCGGCCAGGCCGGTGGCAAGACTGTAGGTACTGTTAACCAGGCAGGCGTCGTCGATCAGCTTGCGGCAGGCGGCCTGTCGCAGCATGGGGAGGTTACGCGCAAGCTGGACTTCTATACCCGGGCAGGCACGCAGCATGGCCGGAACAAGCACCCCGGTCAGCGCCCCGCGGTCGGTGAAGTCCGCTACCACGGTCTGCGCACCCTGCCAGTCCTCGACAGGCACAATAGCCCCATCCTGCGGCCGGCATTGCTGGTTGTAGCAGACTATAACCGGGACTCTGTCGCGCAAGAGTGGCCTGAATACCTCACGCACACGGGCGGCATCATCACCGGGTGTGCCGGTAACCAGCAGGGCAAGAGTGCAAGTTCCCGCAGGCATTTGGCCTTCGAGGCCGTACTCACTTACCTGCGGCACAGCTGCCTCTGCCTGAGTGCCGGACCCGCTGAGCAACTGCTCGATCAGGGTTGATTTGCCTGCACCCCTTTCACCCATGACCGCCAGGTGGAAGGGCGACTCGGCCTGGCGGCGGATGGCATTGAGGTCCACCTCGCGCAGCAGTTTGAATCCGGCTGCCAGGCCAGGCCATTTAGCCATGTTTACCTACCATACGGGATAAAGTTTAGCGCAACCCTTGCCTTCAGGCCATAATCAGGCTGGATCAGTCAGTCACCCTGTCATACATAAAAAAATGGCGTTATCTCTTCGACTTATCCCGGGACGCCTTATCTGCGTACATCAACTTATCTGCCCGGTCAAGCAGATCCTCTATCGTGGCAGTCGCCTCGGTCAGACAATTTACGGTGCCTATGCTGAGGGACAGGTAATACTTCTGGCGTCCCCGCATGTTCAGAATATCCAATTGTCCCGCCAAGCGTTCTTTAATGACCGAAGCGCTGTCCTGGTCTGCCGGGATAGCCAGCACGGCAAACTCGTCACCGCCCAGGCGGCCTATGATATCTGATTCTCGAAAAGTATTCTTGAGGGCCTCGCTGGTTTTAAGCAGGGCCAAATCGCCCTCGCTGTGCCCGAGGGTATCGTTAATCCATTTCATACCGTCCAAATCCGCGTACAGAATAAGCAGATTATCTTTGGCACGCCTGCTTATTTTGAGCTGCTTGGCGGCAATGGTGAGAAAACCCCTGCGGTTATAGAGCCCAGTAAGTTCATCGATGTACGAAAGCGTGCGCAACTCTTCCTCGCTGCGCTTTAAATTGCGGAACAGCAAATCAAAGGGTTTTGTCAGGCCTGTCTCAATAATGGCCTTGTAGATCAGGTAAAACGAAACGAGTATCAGCATGTGACCCAGCATATTGGAGAACCCGTAAACACTGACATATGCTGTAAAGGCCATCTCGGCAGCTATGCTCAGGATTATCGATACAATTAACAGGCCTAATACGTAGCGTTCGAACGCCTTCCTCTCAACCAGCAGAAATACCAGGGAGCCAATTAGGATAAGCGAAATGATATACTCGCTGTAAATTTTAAAGTGTGTTAACCCGGCGCCTTCCATGTAGCAAGCAGGGAAAATATTCCAGTAAAAAATGGTTAGCAGCGTGACTAAAGTGGCCGCAGCATACGCGGCAATCACCAGGGGAACATTTACCTTTCTCCTTATAAAGAAAGGTGCGATGAGAAAAGATACTGCCACCATATACCTCATAGCGATCCACAACTGGGTGGGAAGGTTGGCATCATATCCCTGGAAAATACCCATGCCCTTGTAGGCAAGGGCATGCATTATATCGATAACCGTAATAAACAGAAAACTTATACCTAGGAAGAGAACATAGTTGTTATCCAGGAAGCGGCGTGAATTCCAGGCTATTAAGAAAATGCAGGACGCGACTACAATGGAAAATATTTCAACGATGCTGTGAAACAATATGTAGCTGTACAGGCTGCACCAGTATAACCCGCCGATCACCGCGCACCATGCCAGTATCTGCAGCAGAATATTTACGTATCTGCCCGTTACGATAGGCCCTTTCCTGGCTTCTTCCTCAACCATGTCCTGTGCACGCTCCTGACAATAGTGCCGGTGTATACGGCCGTGCGCCTGTTATTACCGCGCCGGAGACGTGACTATCTCCCCATGCGGCCGCGGTTGCCCCACCATCCTCCACCGTAGGTAGAGATATCGATGATGAACCCCAGTATCACCAGCGCCCAGGCAAAGGGGTTGGACATCCCCAGGTACTGGTAGACAATGACATAGAATATGGCGGTGTAGGGAAGGAAGATCAGGCCCAGCAGCGGTATGATGAAGTTAGGCCCAAACGCCATGGTAACCATGGGCGAAAAAAGCCACATGCACAGGAGTGCAAAGCGGGGACCGATCAACAGGAACAGTGTGACGAAACAGCACATATTGCCTCCTCCATGCCTGACATATTAACGCCATATTATGGCAGATTTTTGTTCTTTATAACAGCGCACTCCGGGCTGGCCACCAGACGGTTTCCAGGATCCAGTTATAAACATTTAGACGCTATGATGTCACAATGTTATAAGGTGGCATTGATACAATGACAATAAAGCGACTGGGACGTCGGGAAAGCCTATAAATGGTATAACGCTATACCAGGTCTTTCGCCTTTGAAGACTCAATGAAGTTCTATAGGTCTCCTTTGTTTTAGAGGAAAATGGGTTCATTCAATTCTCCTTTCCTCGCCATTTTTCTACCCATCGTTAGCCAGTTTTCCGGGTTGAGGACATATTCTAATAATGTCATCTTGAACAACAATTTCTACACTGCATTTCTTTGATCCAATAAACTTGATGAGTTCTTCCATGCTCGGGTAACAAGGGTCTTTTTCAAAACAACGGGCATCATCAATCAAGATTACATGTGCTGTATCAAAATGGTTAAAAATAGTATTTAACTCTTCAAATATGGGAGTATCCATATTTCCCCTTGCCGTAATTCCACCTGAGTAATGACCATCAAGCCAGAATAGAGCGGGTTGATTTATCTTATTCATTAAAATTGGGAGCTCAATTCCGCTATCTCCTTGAATGATTTCGATATTATTGACACCCTTAAATCTAATCATAGCCTTCTCGTATAAATCCTTGCTTAACTCAATAGAATATATTAGGTCAAAGTCCGCCCTCATTGCTTCAACCATGTCACCTAAGTAGGTTCCCGTTTCAACCAAAATCTTTAAGCCATACCTTTTTGAATATTCTTTTAATACTGTTTGTTTGAATATATGTGGCGGAGACGAACCTATATCCCGCTTCATGGTAGTTAATGCCCATTTCACCAGCCAGTCGTATACAGGTGTTATTTTGATGACCCGTATCAGGAATTCTATTATAGGGTTTAACCGAAGCATTACAATTTGGGTAGTTGTACCGAGTTGTTTATGGCAACAAATGCATACTGGTCGACCAACGACATTCTGAGAACCGCATTTAAAGCATCTAAATGTCTGCTGCATTCTCAACCTCAATCGTTTCCCCACATTGTATCCTATTGAAATGACATATCCAACAGGCCAATATACCAACCTTTGGACTGAGAAGTTTCGCATATTCAAGCTGTTACAGATGGGCTGTTACTGGATCTCTCAGGTGAAGACCTCTCAACTTTCCAATAGATATGCAATTATCTGATTGAATTTCCTCTCTTTTCTCTTTTGGGCGATTTCTTTGCAGAAATGTATATTTAATTTATATCTGGGGCAATAATTAAAAAGGCCCAAAAGAAAGAGATTAATAACATAAAATAGTAAAGATTTACATCCTTTTTCTTTTCCTGGGGCATTTTTATAGATATCTGAATTTAATCTTTATTTACCCAAATGAAAAGGAAAATAAATATCGAATATTTTTATAATTATGTCCAATTAACCATTGACTTTTGAAAGCACGAGAGTAGTATGCATATGAGGCTCACCATAGAAGAGCCCATCAGATAAAATTAAGATGAATAGCATCCAATGTCCCAAATGTGGGCGGCTGGCACCAATTATATCCTTCGGATATGGTAAGATTGCTGCGTGTTGCGAGAAGGTGCTTTACGCAGTTTCCGAGGTAGAAGCGAAGATGGAGGAGAATCTTTCAGCACCTATCGCTGTGCCTAATGATGCAGACATTCAATAATAGCATTCCCAGCTATATATCATGCTGATGTATTTTCAATTGTGATATTTTGTACTGAAGGGATAATACATTATAAATAGTTTATCTATATCTATGCTTTGGTGGTTTAACTAAAGTATCCCCCTCCAGCAATAGACTGGCCAACAAGGGCTTTACCAATTCAATTCGCCTTAACATACTCTATTGGGTTTAATTGAAGATGTGATACAGGTGTTTAACTGAGCTCTCTTCAGTCTCTTGTACAATAATCTGTGGTAATTTTCATTTCTCCAGCATCATTTGTAGATATCTGTAACTAGTTCATAAATCGTCCAAATAAATAAAGAGATAAATAACAAGTAATCATACTTGGCTTTAAGACGACATGCGTGTATTATTTAAGCATGGTAAGGGAATTGCTCGGAACAAAGGAGGCAGCAAAACGGATGGGTATCTCGCCAGACCACTTGAGGAGGCTATTGGAAAAGGGCGAAGTAAAAGGGAAGAAGGTAGGCAGGGATTGGATTGTGCTGAAGCTGGATTATCAAAGGAAACGTAATGCTAAGAAGCCTAAAACCATTTAGCAAATATATTGTACGTAATTAGCTACGATACCATTTAGCAAATTTTAATAATTAAAAAAAGGGAGAGCAGAAAGTGAAAAGAATCAGGAAGCTAAATCATATTGGTGGACCTGGGGAGATTCGAACTCCCGACCTCCTGAATGCAAATCAGGCGCTCTCCCAATTGAGCTACAGGCCCGCAAGACCATTAATTATACTAAATCCGCTTGAGTTTGCTAAGCACAGGCTCCGTACGACGTCTACTTCTTGCCCTTCCCCGCCTTAGCCGGCGCGCTGTCTGCCGGGCCCATCCAATGCTCGTAGTGAACGCGCTCGGGCTTGAACCTGTCCTCCATGCGCGGCCCCTCGCCGCTATAGCCTATGGAAACAAGCGAGATAGGCACTATCCTTGAAGGCATATTGAGCAACTTCCTCATCCCGTTCATCCGCTCATCCACGGGGAAAATGCCAACCCAAACCGCACCCAGTCCCAGGTCATGTGCAGCCAATAGTATATTCTGCGTGGCCGCCGAGCAATCCAGCACACCCCTGCCTTTGGAAAGCTCAAGGGCGCTGTCGTTGCAAACCAGTATGGCCAGCGCGGCCTCCTTAAGCATATGCGCGTGCGGATGAAAGGCCGGCACCTGGACCAGTGTCTTGCGCTCTGTGATGACCACGAAATGCCAGGGTTGCTCATTGGCCGCCGAAGGGGCGGCCATACCGGCCCTCAAAATTTGCTCCACCGTCTCCGCAGACACGCGGTCAGAGGTATACTTCCTGATGCTGCGGCGCGTCATGATCGCTTCAATTGTATCCATCGCTTCACCTCGTTCCCGGCTGATTTATATGCGCCGCCTCATTTTGTCGATCCAGCGCCAGATCAATACGATCAATGTAATTACGGCTGCTGCCAATAAGTAGGGCCAGATCATCTCGTATAAAGGTGTGGGCGGCGGTTGTTTATATCCCTCCAGGTTTACCTTGAGCTTATTATCCAGGCCACTGGCAATATGCAATGTGGAATCAACCCGCTTGCCCTCCTTCTCGACAACGATCTTGTATGTACCGTAGAAACCGCGTAACCGGGCGATGCCGTCATCCCCGGTGTATGTATCGCCGCGTGACCACCATTTATTGCGTATAAGCTCGAGCAGGCGGTTGTAGGCCGGCTTTTTCGTCATATCCTGGCGCAGCAGACCGGCGGGGGCCCCCTGCCAGGCGCCGTAATCGGAGAGGTCCCACCAGGTTATGGCCTGTACCGACGGGTGGCTGAAGAGCATGGTATAGAACTTCTCCACGTAGTCGGCCTGCACAACCTCCCCAGCCGGCGTAGTGGGCCACTCGGACACCTGCTGCTCGGATGATATACCCGTCTTGGGGCTCCCGCTCAAAACGGTGACCTCGCTGAAATGCAATGGCACATCAAAATCCTTGAAACGTTCGGCCGTGTCCCAAACCTGGTAGAGCGGCCAGTTGCCGCGGTGCATGTGGGACTGTATGCCGATGGCGTCGAATTTTCCCTTCTGGCGCATGATACCCTGGAGGAGGTCGCGGAAATCTTGGTCGGTGCGGAAATCGTTGATTATGAGGGTTGCGCTGGGACACGACGACGTGGCCCAGCCCAGGGCATCGGCACAGACAGTGACCGGTGTGCGCGCGGCCATCCAGTTGCCCAGCGGATTGTTTACCCCCGCACCCATGGTGGGCTCATTCACAACATCCCAGTAGTCGATCACACCACAGAATTCACCCGCAGTCTCCTTGACCCGCTTCTCCTGCGCCACCTGCATACCGTTGGCCTCAACAGGCGCCCAGGACGGCAGCGAATTTGCCCAGATGAGGGGATGCCCCTTTAAAATTATCCCCCTCTTTTTTGCCCACTCGGCTATCATCTTGAGCAGAGTGGCCGAGGTCTGCCCCTGGGTCACCTCGTAGTTTTCCCAGTAAAAGGGCACGGTGCCGTAATTAAAGAGTGTGCTACATGCCTGGGCCCACTCCTGGTTGACATCTGTGGGACCGTTCTTGGCCAGCAGAGCCAGGCTGGTGCCGAAAAGGAAATCATGGTTCTGCTGTTCGTAGTACACGCGGGCTCCACGCACCGGGACGTTATTTTCATCCAGCACTAGCACGGTGCCGTCCCCCTTGCGTACCTTTTCTATGCGGTCGCCCGCGCCCTGCATGATAAACCACTCGCGGGCCCCGTTGTAAGCCTGCTGCATTACGCCCCCGGCATCAGGGCCTGCAGACTGGCAGGCCAGCGAAGGCAACAGCAACGAAACCGCGATGGTTGCCAGTGCAAATATATGAAAACATCTACTGTTCATATCCATCCTGCAAATGAAAATATTTAATATATTTTAGCACAGCAGACAAACAGCCCATACCGGCCCGGCGCGTGCGGCGGCCGCCTTACCCCTGTTGCAGTTCCATTATCACAGCCCTGTGACTTTGGTCATTTAGCTTTTACGTTATCCGAAGTAAGATAAAATGTTTTTACATGGACTCGATGTATTGTCATGATTGGAGGTTGATATGAGCCAACCGGGCAAGAAAGCCAGGGTATTTTTAGAGGGCAAATTCGGCAACCGCGTCAATTTCAACAAGACTGAGCGCGTACTTTACGGCCACGATATCGCGGCCGTGCCCGGCCTGCTGAAACCTCTCGTAGGCAACACTACTCCCGAAGCGGTGGTACAACCGGTATCTGAAGATGAACTGGTTGATCTTGCTAAATGGGCATCATCCACCCACACCGCGCTGACACCCCGCGGAAAGGCGTCTTCAGGATACGGCGGGGTAATTCCTATGAGGAAGGGCCTGGTAGTCGATTTCTACCGCATGAACCGCGTGCTGGACATCGACAAATCAGGACTGACCGCCAGGATTCAATCCGGCGTAGTATGGGAAAAGCTTGACCGTCAACTGGGCAAAGAAGGCCTCACTCTTCGCCTCTACCCTACCAGCTACCCGGCATCCACTGCGGGCGGATGGCTGGCGCAGGGCGGAGCAGGCATAGGTTCATACGAGGCCGGCTGGTTCAAAGACAATGTGGTCAGCGCGCGGGTGGTGCTGCCATCCGGTGATGTAAAAGAATTCGCCGGTCCGGAACTCGACCTGGTCTCGGACGCCTGCGGGATCACCGGCCTGATAAGCGAACTGACAGTGAAAGTCCAGCCAAAGGAAGGCCTCAAGATTATCTCCATTGCATTCAAAGAAGCACTCCAGATGCAGCGTTTTTTCGAAGGTCTGGCCGCATCCAAACTGCCGGTGTGGTCAGTAATATTTATCAATCCCAGGATGGCCGAGCTTAAAAACAAGTCGCCCCTGAGGCAGCATAACGGTCACCCCGTGGAGCAAAGGGTCATCCTGCCCGCAGCTTATATAGCTACCCTGGCGGTTAGGCAAAATGATGCTGCAGCCGTATCGGCGGGGTTGCCCGGACTCTATAAACCGCTCAACGGCGAGTTATTGAGTGACCAAATAGCGGCTCACGAGTGGGAGAACCGCTTCAAACTTATGATCGTGAAACGCCTGGGGCCCAGCCTGGTGCCGGCCGAGGTAGTAGTGCCACTGGGCTCGCTCAGCAACGTTTTGGCGGATATCGGTGAGTCGATAGCCCAGCCCGTGGTCAAGGAAGGGGTGCTTATCAGGGAAGGCACGGACGGCAAACCCGAGGTCGTTATACTGGGCTTCATACCCAGCGACCAGCGCAAGTTCAGCTACAACTTCGTCTTTGCCCTGTCGCTCTCCATTCTGAAGATAGCGCAAAAACACGGCGGCCGGCCCTATGCTACGGGGCTGTATTTCGCCCGCAGGGCAGTGGAAGTACTCGGCAACACGCGTGCCGGCAGGCTGCGCAAATTTAAAAAGCAAATAGACCCCGCGAAACTTATGAATCCCGGCAAGGTGCTGGACGGCAACGCTGCATCCACGTTTATAGGCCTGGCAGGGATATTTGAGCCACTCATACGCCCGCTGGGAAACCGCATCATGACACGGGTGGACGAGCGCCCCTCCGGGAAGGTAAAGGACATCCCCGCCGATGTGGCCTGGTACGCCTATGCCTGTTCCCAGTGCGGCTACTGCATCGAGGAGTGCGACCAGTTCTATGGTCGAGGCTGGGAGAGCCAGTCACCGCGCGGCAAATGGTACTGGCTGCGCGAGCACATGGAGGGACGGCAGAAATGGGACCAGTTCATGGTGGATACCATGCTGGTATGCACCACCTGCGAACTGTGCAACCTGCGCTGCTCTGCTTCACTGCCCATTGAGCCTTCATGGATGAAGCTGCGCGGCAAGCTCATCCATGAAGAGAAGAGGATGACCTTCCCGCCTTTCGAGATGATGGCCGAGGCCACGCGCAAGGAAGGAGACATCTGGGCAGGCTACCGCCGCGACCGTGCCCGCTGGTTCCCCGAGGATTTGAAGGCAAAACACGGCATCGGCGTGAAATCTAAAAATGTTTATTTCGGCGGCTGCACGGTGAGCTACGTGGAAAACGATATCGGCATGGCCAGCGTGAAGCTGCTGGACGAGGCCGGAGTGGATTTCACCTACCTGGGTGAGAAGGAGAACTGCTGCGGCACCCCCATGCTGGTAGCGGGCAAATGGGACGTCTTCGCCGAGACCATGAAGCACAATATCGCCGCCGTTAAAACATGCGGCGCAGATACGGTGATAACCTCCTGCCCTGCCTGCGACATGATGTGGCGGCACGCCTACCCGGAGTGGGCCAAAAAGCTCGGCATCGACCTCGATATCAAGGTGAAACACTACAGCGAAGTGATATCTGAGAAGGTCAAGTCGGGACAATTCGCCTTCCCCGACCGCGGCAAGCCTGCCGAGACCGTGACCTGGCACGATTCGTGCCACATAGGGCGCGTCTCCGGCATCTATGACGAGCCGCGCGATGTCATTGGCGCTTTACCCGGCGTCAAACTGGTTGAAATGCCCTATAGCCGCGAGGAAGCGCACTGCTGCGGCAGCGTGCTCACCCTTATAAAGGACCCACCCATCGCGGCGGAGATAGGCAGGACCCGCATGGAGGAGGCACAGGAAGTAGGTGCGGGCAAGATGCTGGCCCTGTGTCCCTGCTGCCAGTTCCAGCTCCGCGTTTCGGCCGAGAAGAAAAAGATCGACATGCCGGTGGTTGACCTGGCCCGTTATGCCTGTTCGCGCATGGGGTACGATTTCCCCGACCCCAACCCAGAGGTGCACAGGCAGTGGGCCGTCTTCGAAGGCATGATCGCGCTGATGTCGCCACGGGGATTTGCCGGCCTGATGGGCAAAATGTGGCCCGAGCTTATCGATGCCATGCCATTCGGCATGGGCGGCATGATGCGCGCCATGGGCAAAATACCCGGTGCGCTGAACCTCATGAAGCCCATGTTCCCCGTCCTTTTCCCCAGGCTGTTGCCCATGATGATGCCCAAGGTCATGCCGAGGATGCTCGACTTAGTGGGAGAGATGATACCCATGCCGGACTATATGGCCGAGCAGATGCCTCAGATCATGCCCAAGGTAATGGATTCGCTGATGCCGCATATGATAGCCGACGTCGTCCCCCTGGTGACGCAACCCATGATCGATTACCTGGAGGGAAAAACAAAATAACGTGATACAATAAACGGCGTGGAGTCTATCCCCCTTCTCAAATACCTTGTCGAGGCCGGCCTGGGCTCGAGGCGCCAGGTAGTCGCCGCCATAAAGGTGGGGCGCGTTGCCGTAAACGGCAGGCAGGCTGAAAGCTACACCATGCCGGTCTATCCGCAGGCGGACAAGATCACCTTCGATGGCAAACCTGTTTCCTTCCATGCCAGGGCCAGGATAGTGCTGATGCTGAACAAGCCCCTCAACATCCTGACCACCACCAGCGACGACCGCGGCAGGAAGACCGTCCTCGATATCCTCCCGGCTGAATACCGGGGTCTGGGCCTTTATCCCGTAGGCAGGCTGGACCACGATACGACCGGGCTGCTGCTCCTGACCAATGACGGCAACCTCACCTACCGCCTGACACACCCGCGCTTCGAGCTGGGCAAGGAGTACCTTGTACACATAGAAGGCACGCTCAATCAGCAGCAAAGGGACGAGTTGGAAAAAGGCGTGCTGCTGGACGACGGCATGACGGCTCCGGCAAAGGTGAACGAAATCAACTATGAGCCACCTTATAATTACAGCATAATAATACACGAGGGCCGCACCCGCCAGGTGAGGCGGATGTTCGCCCACCTCGGATACACAGTCAAGGCCTTAAAGCGGATCAGGATGGGCAACCTCAGGCTGGGGGAACTGGCGGAGGGTATTTTCAGGAAGCTGTCCGCCCAGGAGATCGCCTCGGCACTCAGGCAGCACCGCTAAAAGTTTTTCCGGGGTCAATGGTTTTACCCTGTGTATCGACATGCAGTCACTGCCCTGTTGTTGTACAATATGCAATGTTTTGCTCGCAATTAAAAAAAAGGAGTGTGATTCAATATGGGTGACAGGTTAAAGGGCAAAGTAGCAATCGTGACAGGCTCGGGGCGCGGCATCGGCAGGGCAGAAGCCCTGGCGTTGGCTGCCGAGGGCGCTAAAATTGTGGTCAATGACCTGGGCGCAGCCTCGGACGGTTCCGGCGCTTCGGCAAGCCCCGCGGACGAAGTCTGCAAGGAGATCAAAAAGCTGGGCGGCGAAGCCGTACCCAATTTCGACTCCGTGGCCACCTGGGCGGGCGGCGCAAACATCGTCAAAACCGCCATCGACAATTTCGGCCGCATCGATATCCTGGTCAACAACGCGGGCATCCTGCGCGATAAGATGGTCTTCAACATGACCGAAGAAGAGTGGGATATCATCCTCAAGATCCACCTCTACGGGCACTTTTACTGCACGCGGGCAGCGGCCCCCTATATGCGCCAGCAGAGGTGGGGACGCATTATCAATACCTCCTCCATCGCCGGCCTGGGCAACATGGGCCAGGCCAATTACTCAGCGGCCAAGGAAGGCATCGTCGGTTTCACCCGCACCGTAGCCCGGGACATGGGCAAGTACGGTGTAACCTGCAACGCCCTCCGGCCCAACGCAGCCACCAGGATGACCGTGACCGACGAGCTCATGGCCGCCTGGAAAAAGCGCTTCGTGGACAGCGGCGGCACCGATGAGGCAGAATTCAAAAAGATGATAGATAAGCTGGTACTTTCATCCACGCCTGAGCACATCGCACCGGTGGTGGTCTGGCTGGCCACTGAGGAGGCGGCCAATGTCAACGGCGCTACCTTCTTCATCAGCGGCAACGAAATCGGCATCTACGCCGAACCGGCGGTAACGCAGAAGATCACCAAGGCCGAGGGTTTCTGGAGCGTTGATGAGCTGGTCAAGGTTACACCCAAAGAGCTTACCAACAACTGGGCCAACCCGATGCCGGCACAACCGGCCAAATAAGCAGTCCCTGCATGAATTACAAACAGAAGGGCACCCCGGGGTGCCCTTCTGTTATAATCTGTGGCAAAAGCTGCGACAGCTATTTAAGAGGCAGTGAATGAGTGATTTTATTGTTCAGGACAGGCGACGCCAGCTCTGGATAGTGATCAGCGTAACCATAGCGGCGTTCATGGCCGCGCTGGACACCTACGTAGTAAACGTAGCCCTGCCCACCATAGCGGCGGACCTCAATGTAAGCCCCAGCGACGCCGCCATGATCACCCTTTCATACCTGCTGATCATAACCAGCACCGTCTTGATATGCGGTAAGGTCAGCGAGCGGATCGGTTTCAAAATAGTTTTTATAGCTGGGTTCGGCATCTTCACAATCGGGTCCTTCCTGAGCGGGCTGGCGCCCTCGCTATACCTGCTGACCGGCGCGCGCTGCATACAGGGCGTAGGGGCAGCCATGCTTTATGCAGTAGGCATGGCCATGATAATCAGGTACATACCGCCGGGCAGGCGGGGCTGGGCCTTCGGGATAACCTCCACGGGCGCCGGCCTGGGCGTGATCGTCGGGGCGCCCATGGGTGGTTTCATCACACAGTTTTTCAGCTGGCACTGGATCTTCTGGGTCAACGTCCCGGTCGGGATAGCGGCCATCCTAATCGCGATCAAGGTTATGCCCAACGACCGGGTCAAACATGCATCAGGCGGGCAACGCACGCCATTCGACTATGCCGGCGCCATCATGAGTTTCCTCGCCCTGTCCCTGCTGGTGACGGGCATCAACCGCGGACAACAGTTCGGGTGGAACAGCCCCGGCATACTCTCAACCTTCATCCTTTCAGCCGCGCTTTTTGTATCATTCATCCTGTGGGAAAAAAGGTGCCGCGACCCGCTGCTGGACCTGAAGCTTTATAAATACGCCAGCTTCAATTACGGCTCTTTCGCCGCGCTGGCCGCCTGGGGCATGTACGCCGGGGGCAACTTCCTGTTCCCCTTCTACCTGACGATGGTGCAGGGCCTCTCAGCGGGCATGATCGGCAGCGTGTTCCTGATCGGCTCAATAGCCTACATCATCAGCAGCCTCATTATGGGCAAGCTGTCAGACCGCATCGGGCGGAGGATCCTGTGCTGTATCGGCATGGCTTCGGGCGCATTGGCCCTCACCTTCCTTGCCTTCAATCTGGGAATTCCCTCGCTAGTCCCCATGATAATCTACCTGTGCTGGAACGGCCTTTCCATGGGTACTTTTGTATCTCCCAATAACAGTCTCATGCTATGTGAAATACCCGCGGAGAACCAGGGTGAAGCCTCGGCAGCCTCCAGAGCCATGCAAAACCTCGGCATGGTGCTGGGCGTGGCCATCTACGAGACGGTGTTTTCAGCCTTCATCCCGGCGGCAGACCTGAGCAGCAGCCAATCGACCGCAGGCGTACCGGAGAGTTTACTGCTGACCGGCTTCGGCACCGCCTGCCTGGTAGGGGCAGCGATGTGTGTGGCCGCCGTGGTCCTGTCGTGGCTGGCCAGGGAAAGAAAGACTGCTTCCGCAGGGGAAGTCCCGGGGTCAATACCGATATAACTGCCTCATTGTCTTTGCGAGGAGCGCAGCGATGAAGCAATCTATCCCCCCAGATCGCCAAGGCGACTGCGTCGTCTCGCGATGACGAAATGTTAAAAGGGGCGGGTTTTCAAACCCGCCCCTTGAATAACAGGTTCCCTATATTTCCTACTTTATTCGGAACTGGAAGGGACCGAAATTATACTCGTTCTGGTTCTGGTTTTGTTCCGGCCCCGGTAGCTGTTCCTGGCCGTCACCCTGGTTGAACTCGTAATAGCCGGGGAGCTTGTCCGGCCACTCGCCCAGGTCTACCGGGACGGAGATCTTCTGGTCACCCCTCTGCACGGAGAGCGTTACCCTGTCGCCCGGCTTCTTGCCATTGAAGTATGAAAGCAGGTCATCAACCTTAGTCACGGCAGTGTCGTCAACCGCTGTGATGATATCCCCCCCTGCCGAGGGCTCGTTCTGCGCGCTCCTGCCGCCCTCCACCAACCCGGCCTGCTCAGCGGGGCTGCCTGTCATAACGCCTACAACGTATACACCCCTGGTCGTTTTAAGGCCCAGCGTATCTGCCAGGTCATTGCTGACCGGCATACCCTCGATGCCCAGCCAGGGAGTTTTAATCGTGCCGCCCTTGAGCAGTTCGGGCAACACTTTTATGGCAGTGCTGATAGGAATAGCAAAGCCCACCCCGTTGGCGGCCGCCTCGATGGCCGTGTTGATGCCGATCACCTCACCGCGTGAATTGAGCAGCGGGCCACCGGAATTGCCGGGGTTGATTGCAGCATCCGTCTGAATGATATCCGTCATATTGCGGCTGGTAGAGCCGGGTATGGACCGGCCGGTGCCGCTGATGATACCGATGGTAATGGAGCCCTGCAGGCCGAAGGGGGAGCCCAGTGCCACGGCCATCTGGCCGGGCTTAACCGGGCCGGAATCAGCCAGCACCAGGTATGTCAGGGCGGGTATTTTTAAGGCATCGACCTGCAGCAGGGCCACGTCGTTGTTGGGATCCGAACCGATGACTTTGCCCTCCAGTTGGGTACCGTCACTCAGCACGACCTTAACGGTGGAGGCCTTGTCCACCACGTGGTTATTGGTAAGAATGTGTCCCTCCGCATCGATGATAAAACCTGACCCCTGTCCCCTCATCTTGGGGATATCCAGGCCGAAGGGGCCGAGTGCCCTGGGAACGACCGTAGTCACGGATTCCACCTGCACCACGGCAGGTATGCATTTTTCATACAGCGAAATAGCTTTGGCCTCGTCGAAGAGGGGCGCCACCTGTACTGATGAAGACGAAGATGGCAGGCTAAGCACAACCTGATCGGACGGTTTGGCCGGGGCCGCGGTGCTGCAGCCGGTGACAAGGAGCACGGCAACAATCACGGCCGCGGCAAATACGCCTCCGCCTGAGCGCCAGCTACTAAAGATTTTGGACAAAAACATATGTAAGCCTCCTAATATTTTGTACAGTGTAACAGGCCTAAAGGTTCTGTGGCCTCAAGAATATCTCGTAATAATAGGTGTTACCCGACTGTGGCTCTATAATGCGCTCGACGAGGTTGTCCTCGAGGTTGACCTGCACCAGACAGGTTTTCCCGTCCAGTTGCAGAGGCACGACAGCCTGGGAAGCGGCCGGCGTGACCTTTATGATGGAACCGCCGATAACCGACATATTGGAGACGGAGGAGAAGATGGGGAATACCCTGCCCACGCTTCCACCCCTGTCCATGATGCCTTTTACCCTGGGGTCTGACACGGCAATATTTACAGCCTGTTCGCGCATATTTTGCGCAAGCTCGGGCATGAAAAGCCCCTCGTAGCGCCTTGTACTGACGACCGCCTTCACCTTCATATCCACGTCAGCTTCAATAAAATCACCCATGCAGCGCCCGCAGACCACGCTGGCCATACCGTCCCGCACATCCACACGGATGATGATGATCTCCCCTGTGCCGTTAAGACGCTGTTGTATGCCGGGGTCATTTTTAACAACGTCCGCGGCAATGACCGATGGCGCGGGAGCGGCAAGGTAAAAGGACAGGGAAAGCACGGCAGCCACGATAAAGAGCGCCAGCCCGCTGGCGACAGCCATCCTCCATGCCGGCGCCCGCAGCCAGTCCAGCAGGCCACCGAATACACTACGCGGGTAACCGGTTACCTGTCTGCCCGTGGCCGCACTGACATCACAGGTGCCCTCGAGCAATACCTTTTTCAGCCTGTCCCTGTGACCCGCTATGAGCAGGTCCGGCGGACCGGCTTTTTCCAGGTTCCTGACGAGCGCTTCCTTTTTCATGATGTGGTTCTTCCGTCCAATAATATAATGTCCTTTAGCTCAAAAGGTTGCATCAATGCATTTTTTCCCTGAGCTTTTCAACTCCCCTGTGCAGGAGCGACTTGATGGTGCCCTCTTTCTTGCCCAGTATTTTCACCATCTCACGTATCTTCTTCTTCTCAAAAAATTTGAGCGTTATTACCTCCTGGTAAATAACGGGCAGTTCAGAGATCTTCTTGTGGAGCAGGATAAATTCCTCGTGCCGGCTGAGCTCCTCCTCCGCCTGGTTTATCTCGTCGGCATAGTCGCCGGTATCGGCCAGTTCGGCGATAGATTCTATGCTGGCCACCCGCCTCCCACCTTCCCTGCGGTAATGATCATTGATCTCGTTGCCGGCTATGCGGTAAAGCCATGCGGCAAAAGGCACGTCCCGCCAGCGGTACTTCTTGATTTGGGAGAAGGCCTTGAGAAAGGTGACTGATGTTATGTCAAGTGATAGCTGGACGTTGGCCGTGCGTTTCAGGGCGTAATTGAATATACGCTTATAATAGATCTCGTACAGCTCGCCGAATGCTTCCGGGGTATGCTGTGCGCGCTTTACGAGTTCCTCTTCCGATTTCAATTGACCGGGCGTGATAACAGAATCAGTCTTCATATGACCGGGCATTTAACACAGTTTAATTGATAACGCTTCGGATGCAAAAAGGTTGCAGTAAAAATACAACCTGCAGCGGAAGCAGGCTGCCGCCGTTGATAAGCGCTGCCCTGAACCTGTTAATCCGGGATTACTTTTTCAGGGAATCGAGCGCCTTCTGCCATGCCTGGACCGTTGCATAGGGCGTATTCTTATTCAAGCCGATATACAGGTCTACCTTGTGCACAAAGACCGCCGCCTCGATGGCAGCCGGGTCTACGCCTGCCTTATTGGCCACCAGGTCCACATCCGCCCCTGTACCCAGCCACAGGTCTGCCTGTCCGGCCACCAGCTTTTTGAGCCCATCTGCCGTAGAATCGGCGTAGATAAAATTAATAAACCCTTCCTGTGCAAGCTTCTGCTGACCTGCCTCATCTTTGACTACCGCGATGCCCTTAACCGTCTTGGCATCATCCAGGCTGCTGACCCGCGTAGTTGAGCCCTTCTTGGCGTAGAGCCAGTTCTCGTAAGAACCTATGGGGCCCACCCACATGAAAAGGTTTTCTCTCTCAGGCGTCCTGGCCATGGAATAAAGCTCAGTATTGGGCTCCACCAGAAGCGTCTCGTAGGCCTTAGCCCAGGGAAGCACTTCTATGGTGATATTCTCTCCCAACTTGCTGATAATTGATTTGACTGTCCCTGTTGAGGAACCCACCAGGTTACCCTGGGCGTCAGTATAATTGAAAGGCGGGTATTCCTCAGTCATGACCCGCAGCTTATTGGTCTGCACAGGGCCTGCACATGCTGTAATAAGCAGGATCCCGGCTATGATAACAAATATTAATCCTTTCATATCCCTTCCTCGGCAGTTTTTACCAAGATTATACACCAGTTTCAGCATTGTCAATAGCACGATGGTATTGTCGACAGCATGCAAAGTCCTGCAGGAAATTAATGCTTGGCGGGATGGTGGGCGATACTGGATTTGAACCAGTGACCCCCTGTGTGTAAGTCCGTCATCATGGTTGTTTAATATCGGTTTTAGCTACGGGTTAACACAAACGTATGAATGTACATAATACTGATTTTGAACGTAAGCTGCCAAAGATTGTTATTAACCATTAGTAAATATGTTAGAAATATGTTAGAAAAAACAAAGAACGTAGTGGTTATGGCCATTTGAATTTATT